>Ga0209282_1002747_pt1 | contig 10264 bp, 4 predicted proteins | sample Mtrugardesep15_FD_187529 | JGI IMG/M metagenome (GOLD analysis project Ga0209282, IMG submission 187529) | Root nodule microbial communities of legume samples collected from California, USA - M. trunc garden sep15 (SPAdes) (version 2) | ecosystem: Host-associated > Plants > Roots > Nodule...
AGTTAAAAAAAAAGGTAACATGTAAACTAGTTAAAAACTATGGTTTTAAAAAATATTTTTATTTGTTGTAAAAAAACAAAAATATATTCGTATTCTTATTTAAAGCCATTGTGTGCTTGGCCTTCTCACCTTAAAATATCTTTTGCTTACGAATATTCACCACCTTTCTCAGTGTCATGTGTCTTCATTTGGTAATTTTCCACAATATGTTTGTCATTGACCTTCATCTTTGCATATCACCCTCACTTTTTTCTTTTCGTTTTTAACTTTAAATTTCTTCTAGAATGCACCGCATATGTTGTTATTATTTCCTTGAAGTAATGTTTTGCAACAAAATAAGTACCTAATTCTCACTTGTATTAATATGTAATATTCTTTGATGTCTTAAAAATTAGAAAGTCCTTATTCTTTGGTCTAAGGTCTTCATCACTTTCACAAGAGCTCACAAACTTTTAACAATCAACTTCACTTTTACCTTGTCCATTGTTGTCCCTCCACAATAGTGTTTTCTTGAACCCTTAGCAAATATTTCATATTCAGTATCTTCCCTTCTTTCATAAAAAATGTTGTCCCATGTTTCAAGTAACTTTGTTGTGCACTTGGCTCTTTTCCTCGGTACTTGCCTTCCTTTCTTGTTTTCCATGGTCAAGCTCCAAATCATATGGTTGATCCACTTCAAAAAAAAAATCATCATTAGAGTCTTCAAAATCTATATCACTTGTGTTATCTTTATTACAACTTTCATCTTGACTATCATCATAACTTTCACCTTAACATTTAAATGAGTATCATCATGCACTGCAAGTCTTTCTTCAGCAACAATATGTTCCTCTTCCGTAACTTGTTATCCACAACTTCATGTTCGTCTACAAAATTAAAAACAGGAATAAGTTATTCAATTATAGGTCGGTACAAAAATTTAGGTTGTGATTGTGATAGGGGATGTTGTACAAAGATCACACCTATAATATGATTATAACCCTTCGTATTTCAACCACTGTTCCTCTAAGAAATCCCTTCCAAAATGAATCATGAGATGAAACCGTCCATCTGTTGTAAAACCTAAACCCTAAAACAACAACAAAAAAAATTAAGACACACATTATATTCAAATCAGTTTCAAGAAATGCAATATACTGTGTTGCTTTTCATCTTAAAAATGTTCACAAACAATAAACCATTTAAAAATCTTAAAAACGGAGAAGAAAAAAAAAACGGCAACAATTATTTAGGAAGCCAACGAATTAATATTCTTCCACCGTCGTATTAATCAACCATTGATTTTGAAAGATAAAAACGCTTATGAGTCCTTTCGTTTTCCTATTTGTCCCATTTGTTTCTCAAAAGCCACATCAATGCCACATGGTTTCAATCGTTAATTTTGTTTACTTTGACTAACCGAATGGATGGAAAGGACTACCGTGATACCATTTAATCAATTTAAAGGACTAACATGCACATTTTTTGTGTTAAGGAACCAATATGAACCTTGAAATAGAAATAAGGGATCAAAATGGTGTAACCTTTGAATGTCGGTGCAACTTTTTTACTCTATTTTTAATTCATGCTGTTTCATTTGCTTCCATTAGATATTTTGCTCATAATTTATTTTGATGCATGTCTAATTCTTCAATTTTTCAAAAACAAAGATGTTAAGTGTTAACTAACTCACACAAATTCTATTTCTAAACTAACTAAAATAGTTCACTCTGAATTGTATATTATAACAAAATAGGAGTGTGAAAAGAAACAGCCTAGAAAAAAATCAATAAGGCCCAGGTTGTGGCAACATTGTGTATATATAGACACTGATCATACAATCTTGTTTCAAACTTGAAACTAGGGTTACCGTCATAATTCCTTAATATCAATCTCTAAACCTGCAGATGATGATGATCTTGGCCAAGCATAAGGAATCACATATGCGCCTTTCAAAAGATAGAAATGTTTTTGTATCAGATTCACTGTAATGTGATAAACCCGAGAACATTATATGATAAACTACGAATATATTCTCGAGTTTATCATATTACAGTTAATCTGATATTCATGACAGTAAACATCCCTCGCATGCTTTGCTGATCTAGATGGTACTGGCTACCTTGGCAATGGCTTCAAACACATTCAAAGTATCTTGTTGTATGTGCAATTTGAACTGGAACACTTCATTCAAAGTATTGTAAGTTAGTTACCACCATCCATGTAATTAGTATTAGAAGTAGATGTTTTTATTTTGGTACATTCTTTTTCTTAAACTACTCACAACTCACATCATTTGCATCATGGCAGAGATTAGGATCGGACGTTTGTTCCGATCAGATAAAGTGGTCCTACACAGGAAGAATATCAAAATTTCAAGCCTAAGATTGAATAATAACATGAAAGATACAAGGCGAGGCAGGAATAAGCTATTTTCCTTCTGATTGGTTATTTGAAGTGGTGTCAATTCTTAGGATTGGTCACTTTGTTAGAATTATTAGGAATGTGATTTGAATTAAATAGTGCTGCAATACTGCATTATGATACTAAGTACTCCTATTCTATATTGGCTCAACTTTGACAGAGTTATATAGAGATTCATTAAAAGAGAAGTCCAGCTTAATTACTAATAAGGATGTATTTTGGTTAACAGAAGTAATTCATAGCTGCTTATCTGATGTAAGGTAATGCCAAATTGTTGACATGCATTATGAAAGTGATTTTGAGTATGGTTTGACACTTAATTTGATCCTCACAAAATGAAATGGGAGCCATCAAAACAATATGATCTTTATGTTTTAATTTGGAGTGGCTTTGCTTTTTCAAAACTGCGGCAAAAAATCGTGTTGTCGTGGAAGCTAAGAAACCAAGCTTCTCTATTTCCACGAATGTTACTCTCTCAGACACACATTTGGCTGTCCCCCTACCGAAACAAATAGGTACTTAAGCAGCTATGTTGACTTGATGTGTAGCCCTCGTGTATAGCTCTGTGTTGTACATGAGTTTTGTGTCTCAATTCAAAATTTTCTCTTTAATCCTAAAAAAATAAAAAATACAAGAGCATTATTTTTATTCACTTCTATCATGATAATATTATTTGTTTCATTTTTACAATGAGCTAAACCTATTGTGACATAGCCCACAAAGAATATGAACATATAGTGGGTTATAACAAATTACTAACTGTCTAAGACTAATTATTATTAAAACAAAATCCTGGAAAACAAGTACCTTTTCATTTTTGTTTTGTTAAACAAAAAAATATTCACCTTTTTTTTAACTCGGTATCATATGCGTAAATGAAGAGAGTAATCCCTTGAGGTTGGTAGGACCACAATGAGTGACAAATCTCTCCTAAAACTTCTAGCATCTTCATTCTGATCATGAAGAGCATGTTACCATTACCGAGTTTATGTTCCTCTTCATAATTTTCTGTCTAATCATGTTACAGTTTCTAGTAGTACACTTTGTTTTCTCAAGCTATTTCCATTCTTTTTCAATTCTAGTTCATTCATAGTTTATGTTCCTCTTCGTAATGCGCCTTATGATATTTGCTTTCAAAAGATAAAAATGCTGTTGTGTACAGGGGAAGTAATAAGAAAAACTAGAGAATAATTGTTAACTTACTGAGATGGTTGAGTCTGCATTGAGGTTGTCTCGGGAACATATTCTGAAAATCCACTCTTAACATCTCCCCTCTTACTTCCTCCAAATCGGAAATTGAAGAAGTAGAAGGGGGGATATTTAAAGCGGATTTTCGGTCAGTTAATACATATTCTCTTAATTTTCATGATGGTAAAATTCCCTCAAATGCACCATCATTTTTATTTTTTGGTGATCTGGGAAGTACCGACTAACTTGATTATGATGGTTATAAGTCTGAGAATGTATACAATTTTTCAATAGCTTCAAGCACAAGTCAGTGCTCATGCTACAGTAGCCTTGGATCTGCCAATACTCGTTGCATCAATTCATGCTTTGATCTGCATAAACTCAGCGACATTGATGGCAACGTACAAAGGCCGGTGGCGGATTCTAGCATCAATTCATTCTATGGCAGAAAATTCATGCTAATTTATTTCTGGAGCCATAAACCGTTTATGGTTTGCTCTTAGATTTACTATCTCGCTCGGTTTCTCTTTACCTTCGATTCTCGTATCTGAATCACGCATCATTGTGATTATAATTGAGTATACTCATTTACGATCTGCGATTCTCAATTTCAGATTCATGCTTCACCCAAACACAAGCTAGAATCTCAGATTTGAGGTTATGATGATTAATTTGGTTTTGATTTTAGAAACTGTATACTTTCGTGTTCGTTATGGTATAAACTTGCTTTTGAATTGATTCTCTTGTTAACTTATTTGTTCTTTCTAATTCAATGTAGTAGATTGATTAATCACCCGTTTAGTTGACCTGGTTAGTGCAATTTCAACTATATTTTTCCATGAATTTCATGTTGTTGGTGCAATTTTAGCTGGAACACTTCATTCGAAAATATTGTAAGATAGTTACCACCATTCATGCAATTAGTATTCGAAGCAGATGATTGTAGTTGGCTGATATAGTCTGTTGCTGATATATTTAGATAACTACTGAGTAAGTACTGCTAAGAGTAGATGATTTTAGGTTCTTAAATTATGCACTTCAATGACTTGTAACTTTACAATATGGTTCACTGAAAAATCTATTTGATTCAATTTTTTTGATTTTTTTTCTAAAGCTAAGATAATTGATTCTTATATTTGTTCTATTCTAATTATCATTAATGAGACATTGAATTAAGTTACCATGAACAAAGTTACTAAGTCAAACAAATGATGTAGCCATGCCCACCGGTGGTGAATGCAAAGGTGCATCATTGTTCCACACTCAACAACACCTGTGCATTCAACACTGGAACATTCCGGTCACTAGAATCCACAGTTAAATCGCGATTTTTAGGATTTGTGACACGTGTAACCGAGTCGGCGTGAGTCATGACAAGCCAAAAAGAGCAAAATAAGTACATATATGATTTCAGATACATGTTTTCAGTTCTCATTTCATCTATAATCATCATCCTATCCTAATTCTAATATAATATATTCAGACCTCAAGTATGATAATATCTTTGTCATATACGACACATTGACATGTAGGCATTGTCAAAAAGATTTGGCATATTAACACTGCCACATTTTTATGTTTCTGAGGTAAGCATTTTTTTTTTGTTTTGATATTAGGTTCTTTATACATGTAAAGAAAAGTACAAGTAAAAATATACAAGATTAGTCTAATTACTGGTGTCACCACAATCCATTGGTTTGGAGATGTTATTTCACAAGCACAACCAAACAGACAAGATTAGTCTAATATTGTATAATATTGCCTCCTATCTCCATGGGATGTGTAATGTGTTTATATTTTTGACATAAGCATACAATTGATTTAATATTATTTTTTTTGGAGTTATATATGGGGTTCTTCTAAGTTCTATCTTTAATTATGGTGTCATGCACTTTATTTGAAGTATGGCGTTTTTGCAAATAGATCCGATTGAATTGGATCAAGAGATTTGAGACATAAAATCTATTAATATGGTTTTGAAAGTTTTAGAGATGGAGCCTTGATTAGCTTGGCATATACATGGTATTAGTTGTTATTGGAAGTAAGACGCTAATCTATAGTAACCGTTATTTTATGTTATTTTTGTTTGTTGATTACATGTCACTCTCAAAAGTCACAACGAGACTACCTTTGGTATTCTTTGTCCTATTTTGTTTTTGTTTTTTGTTGACATTGCAGAGGTTCATCTTTAACCCATTATTATGCATGTTTTGTAGGTACAGTCATACGTTTATCAACTTGCCAGTAGGTTGAATATTCAGTGATATTGGTCATTATTGTTGATGTTTTATAGTGTGATCGAAGTTCCAACTTCCAAGTGAAGTTTATTTTTGTTTGTTATTAACACTACTCTGAATCAGGAATTATTATTTCCCATTTATCTCTAATATAGTTATCGTCATATTACGCAACTCATGCAAATGCACGGATCTTTTACTAATGGTACATAATGATAATTAATAGTAGAACTTAATTAAGCTGAAAGTTACATTGAAGAAAACTAGACACAAATTTTATTTATTAATTCCTATCAAAACATTTATTCAGTCAGCAAGAGTCCACGACATATCATTCTCAAATATCCAGTGACAAGCCTCAATACGTCCAGGACCCGACCCAAGAATTACAAAAGCAGGATGTGCACGACTCCAAGAAGAAGTATCCAAATGGCACACAGCTACAGCTTGATTGATCTTATCATTACTTTTGGGATCGAGTAGATCCACTTGATAAACCCGAACCATTGGAATAGAGTGACAAAAATAGAGCAACATATAAGGAAACATATGTTTGTGACATGTGACGGATCGGGTCACCTTACCACCATTGATTCTATTAACTTGACCCATCTTAACATACCTACTTGACCCATTTACATTCTGAGTTGTGCGAACCACGACATTATGACCCAAAGAAGAAGTTGCAAAGTCGACCATTTCTTGCATGGACCTCACACATCTTTTGGATTCGCCTCTAGCAGGAGCCCTTTCACACTCTCGGAGTGAATCCCTCATCCTCTTTTCGGTTCGACTGTTATCAGAAACCTTGAAAAATCCTTTCAACTCATCGATCTTTGAAGTAGAAAACGGTGGTAATTTGGCAAGTATACTCTGAGGTAAAAACGACCTTTTAGGTAATTTATCTCTAATATCAGCCATTGGCGTTACGACCCCTTCCTTTAACATTTTCTCTCTGAAAAATAATGGTTCCACCACATACTTCTTTTGAGCATTGGGATGAATAACTATGTGATGACCATCATACTTCTCATAAGTGTTTGGATGAATCACGTCGTCAACCTCACCGTCATACTTCTCTTCCCCGTTGGAATGAAACACGACATCACCCCCACCTTCATACTTCTCAAAAGTGTTTGGATGAATCATTCTTTTGCCCTCACCATCATACTTCTCTTCCCCGTTGGAATGAAACACGACATCACCCCCACCGTCATACTTCTCAAAAGTGTTTGGATTAATCATGTTGTTGCCCTCCCCGTCATACTTCTCGTAAGTGTTTGGATGAATCGCGTCGTCAACCTCACCATCATACTTCTCTTTCCCGTTGGAATGAAACATGACATCACCCCCACCCTCATACTTCTCAAAAGTGTTTGGAAGAATCATATTGTTGCCCTCCCCGTCATACTTCTCATGAGTGTTTGGATGAATCACGTCTTCAACCTCACCGTCGTACTTCTCTTCCCCGTTGGTATGAAACACGACATCACCCCCACCGTCATACTTCTCAAAAGTGTTTGGATGAATCATTTTGTTGCCCTCACCGTCATACTTCTCTTTCCCGTTGGAATGAAACACGGCATCACCCCCACCGTCATACTTCTCAAAAGTGTTTGGATGAATCATGTTGTTGCCCTCCCCATCATACTTCTCGTAAGTGTTTGGATGAATCATGTCGTTAACCTCACCGTCATACTTCTCTTCCCCTTTGGAATGAAACACGACATCACCTCCACCTTCATACTTCTCAAAAGTGTTTGGATGAATCATTCTTTTGCCCTCACCGTCATACTTCTCTTCCCCGTTGGAATGAAACACGACATCACCCCCACCGTCATACTTCTCAAAAGTGTTTGGATGAATCATGTAGTTGCCCTCCCCATCATACTTCTCATAAGTATTTGGATGAATCACGTCGTCAACCTCACCGTCATACTTCTCTTCCCTGTTGGAATGAAACACGACATCACCCTCACCGTCATACTTCTCATAAGTGTTTGGATGAATCACATTGTCACCCTCACCGTTATACTTCTCATAAGTGTTTGGATGAATCACACCGTCAACTTCACCCACATACTTCTCTTGCTTGCTTGGATGAAACATGTTGTTACCCTCATACTTCTCTTGTTTGTTTGAATGAATCACGACCGAATGCTCGGCGATAGTTGTCTGCGTTTGATGAACACCCATTTTAGATATAAAGGAAACAATAAATTGATCCTTTGAACAGTGACAATGAAAAAAAGAAAGAATATAGGGTTCTTACCGTGATAGATGACAGGAGAATAAAGAGAGAGATAAGGTTGAGTTCTTTCTTCATCGTCTCTTATGTGTGAATGCTGATAATTTCCTACAAGTATCAACGACAAAAAAAAATTATGCATGCATGATAGGACTTAATTAAAATTATGTAAAAAAACAACCTTTACAAAAACAAATCATGTTAAGTAATAAAGATTTTCTAGTGTAACTTACACAAGTCAGAAACTAATAGTAGAGACTGCATGGGAAGTGAGAAACAACCGTTACAAAAACAAATAATGTAAAACACAGATTTTTTAAGTGAAATAACACAGCTCATAAATGTATAATGTTAAATATGGGTTTAGTGCTTTAACTGCTTGTGAAGTAAGAAAAATCCTTTACAAAAATAAAATCATGTAAAACAAAGGTTTTTAAGTTAACTAACACAAGTGATCAGAAACTAATGTAGATACTATACATGGGAGGGTTAATAGAAACAAACAAGCAGTACAAGTAACTCAATAGAGATATATAAAAAGTTGGACGAAGTAATAAGGAAAAAAAATTAATAGTGAATTTTGAGAGCATAGAATGAATACATAATGAACTCACACCTTGATCTATTGGATATTTTGTTTGCAAGAACATTGGAGCGTATTTATAGATATAGATAGATGAGATGAGTATCCCTTAAAAAATCATTTTCATGTCTTATTACATTTACTGCTTTATTATGGTGCAATTTGTCTTTCTTGTTTGACCACTTTTATTACACAAACATTTATTGCTTCATTACTGTGCATGTTATTTTTCTTGTTTGACCACTTTTATTGCATTATTTACTTACATTCATTTTACCTTGTTTTTGGTATGGAATTGATTGAATTTCTCATTTTTATAACTCAAATGCTTTTGGAAAATGCTAATTAGGGCACGAAGTACATAGAAGGAAGATTCTGGAGGGTGTATCACCATTGAGATTTGAGAGAGAACAAGGAAGGAGAAACGGTTGGGACGAAGGGAGCGCGTGGAAAGGAGAAGTAAAGTCACTTGCCATTTAAACTGCACTTTTTAATGTGAGCCATTCATTTTAATTTAAGGGTCATTATTCAGGATCCGTTGATACTTGGTTGATACTTGGTGTACATTATATTTAATCGAAGGCTCACAATAGTTTCTAATTTAACTCACTGTGTGCACTCTTTCTCTCAATCTCACGCTATTATTGTTTTCAATCATTCAAAAACTCAGATTGCATACATGATGCATCATGATTTATTCTTGTTTACATCTCCATCTATTCTCAATTTGAGGAAGTTATTGAAACTAGAGTATTCTAGATGATTTTTTTTTTACAACCGATGGGGTTTTTGGTGTTGAAATTGAAACAAGTGAGAAGAAGAAAATCATTTTAAGGAATCTGATTTTGAAACGTGAGTAGAAACGTGATTTCATGGAACTTTGGTGTGTTTGATGGGAGATGGAGTATAAAAACATTGCAATCAGATGAGTTGCGGAAGAAAAGATCACACAAATTAATTTAGCAAATAATTATTAACCATTAGATCAAACAAAATAAACGACTCAAATTTGGTGTTAACCAATATAATTTTTTTAGGAATATATATATTCCTAAAAAAATTATATTGGTTAAACACTTGTAATATATAAATTAAAGTGTTCAAAAAAGTTTAAACTGATTTTTTGAATTAAGTTTGGTTAATTAAATTGTTTTAAATTTATGGTTCAATTTATTAACCATATAATATGATGTGTATTTTTTTTATTTTTGTCAAGTTACGTAATGACTATAAATTCACCTCTTAAAGGTGAATAAGTGAAATGTTTAGAGTTTAAATCTCAAACTCTATATATGACATTCAGTAAGACCTAAATTATCCCTTGATGAATTGAGGTAATATACCCCTAATGATAAGTAGGATTCAATTCTATAACAAAGTAGATGAAGATGACATGTCGAAGGAAGGAAATGAATATCACACGTTGAACATAAGAAATGAAAATGATAACTGATTATAAGAATAAAGATAAAAAAAATTGAATCTTTTTTCATTAATGGGGTAAATTACTTTCAATTCATCAAAGAATAATGTAAAATAAAACCTAAACCTAAATGCCATGTTATTTTTCTACAATATCCCTTAGTATTTTTTTTTTTTTTTGCT
>Ga0209282_1002748_pt1 | contig 10263 bp, 1 predicted proteins | sample Mtrugardesep15_FD_187529 | JGI IMG/M metagenome (GOLD analysis project Ga0209282, IMG submission 187529) | Root nodule microbial communities of legume samples collected from California, USA - M. trunc garden sep15 (SPAdes) (version 2) | ecosystem: Host-associated > Plants > Roots > Nodule...
TTATGAATATTTAATGAGAATGCCCCTTTGATTTTCATATGTTTCCATCCTATTACAGGGAAGTTATACTTCACACATGGATTGTAGATTGTTCTCGATTACTTCACACATGGATTGTTTTTTTGAATATTTAATTGATTACTTCACACATGGTTGATTGAAGATGGTGAGATAGTTGAATTTTGCTTATGTAATCAGCCAGCGTGAGTTAACTAACGCTACGCTAGTTAACTCACACAGCGTTAGTTAAGTAACGCAGAGTTTAACACTTGCGTTACTTAACTAACGTAGGGGCATTTTCGTCATGGCTGCAGGGCGCGAGCGAAAAGTGCATGGGGAAGAGCAGAGTTCATGTATCAATAGTTGATATTTTTATCATATAGATCACACTTATCATAAATCATTTCTCTCTTGGCCCACACTTATCGTCATATATCTCAAACTATTATTAAGAATTAGATGCAAAATCAAGTAGGGGATGACTAGTCAAATGATTGTTTAGTTATTTTTATAGAGACATATCATTCATAGTTTCCATAACATGAATAATCGTAGAGGACAATTATTAATGCTACAAATTTTTATATATAGTGCCCTCACTATTCAAAAATCCTGGATCCGTCACTGATGGTCATATCTTGGGTCTCTACTTACGAGGGGTGGGGTCTTGCTCAATAAGTACCTCAAATTGTTCAATCGACCAAGTTGTAAATCTTGATCGACATTTCTTGCGATTAGAATCCGATTGGACCACAACTCTCAAAGGATAATTTATTTATTTTTTTGAATATGTGAGCAATTTAAAGGGCATATAGAGAAATCATCAAGGTATAGAGCACTTGCTCAGTCTTAGAAGAGGATTTTTTGGAAAATAAAAATCTTAGAAGAGGATTTTGTTGTTATAGATGAATCTGAAAATGATTGCCTTGGTGTAGATATTATTATTGTATAAAAATGATATTTAAGTCCACATGTCTTAACTCAGCTGAAAGAAAAAAAAATGTCAAAATTGTTAGGTCGGACGGCATGATCAGAGTTTGAACCCCGACACCTTAACTTATGTTAAGTTTATAATATGCCTTTGCCATTTCATTTACAGTGACGCTACCAACACAAAATTGATATTTAATATGGCTGAAAAAAAAAATATTTAATCCAATAATTGTTATGAAAATACGAAAATATTGAATGTATGATGGTGAGTTTTCACTACCAACAAAAATAGATGGCGAGTTTTATGTACAATATATTCGTCTTCTATTAATCAATAATAATATGTTGTATAATTTTATATGAAAAAATTCTGCAGCAAAGAGATATACCTCCAGATTGCTTAACTATAGCATGCTAAAATTGCCCCCTCCCCCCCCACCCACCCACACACACACACACCTCCGCCTTAACAGATAACATGAATTTCTTTATTTTAAAATAAACTTGCATAATACAATGGTTTAGGTTGAAATATATTTTTTTTCCTTTTTATATTAGTCCTTAATTATTATTTTTCCGCTTACTGACTAACTTTTTTTTTTGTTTTCATCTCTGCTACTAAATACATGTATATATGGTTTTAAGTTATTTTTGCTTAGATATAAGACCAAGAGCGTGTATATTAAATAGCATTGGTTCTAAAACTCCACAATTCTAAGCTTGGTGTTGTTCGCCCACAATTATAAGCTTGGTGTTTACCCAATTAAGCTCCAAATGATGAGTGAGTAGTAAAAGCATACTGCAGATGGGGTTCATTTGACCACAATGATAACATGAGATGTGAGCTTATTATCAATAATAACCATCTTTATTTCTTTAACAGTCTCACATTTAATATTATGCTCGTGAACATTCTGCAAATGGGGTTCATTTGACTAAAATGGTTATGTTAGTAGTAAAAGCATTAGTGTTGTTGGCTTGGAACACTAACTTCTTGATTACATTTCTGCTGAGAATGACTCTCACGGCAAACAAAACAAAGTTATAATAATTCTAAACATACAAAATTTTAAATAAATCATGTATTTGAACACACTGGCTTGGTCAGCAATCCTCTAACATCCATGAAAGTAGATGTCCTATTCTTACAACATACCCAAAAATGCAACGAAAACATATCCTTTTTAGTCATCAAAGACCATTTATCATTTTCTTCATCTCAGCAGACCTCCTGGCATCTGGTTCTTCAATTGCTCTCTCAGTAAGCACGTGCTTGATGCGGCACATTGACTTCCTCACCTGATTTCACATAAATTAAATCGACAAAAATCATTGATAACCGTGAACAGTTTCCCCCCAACCCATACAAAGTTTAACATTCAACTTCTCTCGCATGTTCTAAAACAAATAGTGTTCACCAAAAGTTGATAAAAGCACCACCGCTGCGATTTCCCATATCAAAGTCCCACATAACTAAGGTAACAAAAACAACACGGGTAAAGCAGACTAGGTGTAAAAAGTGAAGAAATACCTTAGGTAAGCGCTCCGGGTTTGGAAAGCGCAAGTTCTGAGCTTGAAGCATTTGTCGTTGAGTCATCAACATATTCTTTTCCTTTAACAACACATACCACAACTTATGAAGGTCATCCCAAGATTTCAGACGCAATTCAGAGGCCTTCCAACTCCGACCTAACAAAATGGTAAAACCAGTGAGATTTTTAATTCCTATTCTAATGAAAAGAAGAGGTACATATTTCATACCATAGACAACTGGTGTCTCATTATCCCTGTCTGCCTCAAAGAACTCTGGAAGAGGGTTTCTAACAGCACCAGCTGTAGTGGAATAATGTTTTGATCTGGCAGCAGCAGCAAAGAATGTTTGTCGAAATGCTCTTGCCAAAAACATGGCTGCAATGCCAATCAGACTAATTAGAATACAATGTAAGGAGAAACCAGAAAATAATTGAATGCCAACACAACCTATGTTACTGAAATAAAAGAAAATATTTTCATGCATCAGAATTAACTTTCCTAGTGATGTATCATTGCATATGATCTAGTAACAACTGAGAAATTGCATCATTCTGAATGTGACACTGATGGTGAGTGGGATGAAAATTGGAAAAAAGTGCAACTCTAGAACCAAAAACCCTAATGACAGGTCACTGTTCGTATTCTTTTACACCAACACATGCAGGGATCGAGTTGGGTTTTATAGTCACAGATTTAGTATTGCTCATCCATCCCACTCAGCTCTAACTATCGATGTTGTGTCAGTCAAAACAACTTAATTCGAAGGTTGTCAAGAACTAGGTACATTTCTAAATATGTTAGCTTTGCTTAATAAGCTTCCCTTTTGCCAAAAGAAAAATGAACTTGTTTAAATTTAGAAGCCAGAGAACAGGGGTGGATCTTGCTCAAAATATTAGAAGGAGCAGAAAGTACTAATTAAAATAGGATTAAGGATTCAAAAGAGGAAATAATTTATAAATTTTATGTAGAAAAGTTTCTTTTTGAAGTTTCAATGTCTTAAATACACAATTTACAAGAAAAAGCTTCGTCTTTGACAAGTGCCCTTGGGGCACTTGTTAGCATTTCCCATTAAAATATTATAACTGAAATTCATAAAAGTCGGAAGCTATCCATTAGAAAAATGCATAAATTTTCTTATGTTTAACTATCTTGTTGCTCTTAGAAAATACATAAATCAATTACTAATAACATAAGCAGCAAGAAAATCAACAGAAACTTTGATGCCAAGAATGATGCTCTATTTTTCAAGACAAAAAGAAACTCAATTGCATATTGCCTTACAAGTTGACACCTATTCAACACGATCGAGATTCTTATCAACATCTCCAATACAAAGTCTTACTAATTGCTAGTCGGCTTGATAAAAAAAGACATACAATTATACTAGAAACCCACATAACAAAAAGAGACACCAAGAATTGGGGATCCTTTAATTCTTTAGACTCCATCAAACTGCAACACTTTAGAAACTGATTTTGTAAGGTGGTAACCCACTGTTTGTTCAAATTCAGATGCAAATCCCACACCAATTTTCTCAACATAGCAATATTAGTATATCTAGACTTTCTACAGCTTAAACCTCCCAATTAAAGAATCAAATTAATTGATACAAAGAACAAGAAAACAAAGCATATTGTGTGGAAAACATAGCACAAGAAAGAAAGAAAAAAAAAAGGATCAAAACGTAAAAACAACAAAAGGGAAACGAACTACAAACTTGACGAAAGATTTCATGAAATTTATAATTCCTTGCTTCAAGGACTTGTGAACTATCTGAAGATTAGGGTTCATCTAAAATAGGGGGAAACTCAAATTTGTTACAGAGCCTTAAAATTGATCCTTTCAACCTATAATCTAACCGTAAAATAAACAAGAATAACAAAGAGAGCAAACACTAGTATTAGTTTATGAATTTGATATTTGATATTTAAAGTAAACACTGGTATTAGTTTATAACTTTATAATTTAGATCCTAGTCACTGTACTAACAACTACTGAATAGAGAGTAAATAATCAAAAATGGTCCATTTTAGCTTCTTCAACAAAAAAAAAAATTAATCAAAAATGGATTATTTCAAAATTATAAAGGACGAAAATGTGAATAAACGAACCTAATTTTCATTTTATTCACATTTTACGCATAAAAAGATGTAAAACATTATCATGAGCAGAGTATTAAAAATTCAATTAAAACCACTAACTTTAGTGAGATATTAGTAGACAAACAATGCAGCACTGATACTTCACAATGAAGACATGTCTACTGTCCGACATTTGTTGATATCCAACACCACCATGACATTGACACGCATGTTTACTTACACTAAATCACTTCTACTTTCTCTAATTATTAGCAGTGTAGGTGTTTACTTAGAATGTTTCATATGTAGAAAAAGGCGTCTACTGCCGATTCAGTTGCTTATAGTCAGATTAATCAGATACCACTGATGTGATGGCAGCAAACACATTTAGGAATTATCGCTGAAGTGAACCAAATGCTATTGATACATAGCTTTGTTAAATAAAAAATCTTTTTTTCTCTTCACATCCACAAAAGATTGCAAAAAATTCAATCTACTCAAGCAAAGATTCACAAAACACCACTTAGGACAATTATCAAACACCTAAAAGGCAACACATGAAGTGCAAAAATTCAATCATCCTAAGCCAATAGCTGAAATCTAATCTTTTCAAGGCATAAATAATACATAGAAATCCACATTAACTCAACAACAAAAATTGCATTTGAGAAAAAAAAAATACCCAAAATCAAAATTGATGAACTTACTTGATTGGAAGAAGAAAACGAAAATGAAGAAGGTTGAGTGAGTGAGAGATGATGCGTGTTCGAGATATAGAGCGGTGGTCTTGGCCGTGAGAGATGTGATCGCCGGTGGCAAATAGCAACTCCGGCAATTCGAGTTCAGTGCTTTGTTTCTTACGGAAAAAGAGCTGAGCGAATTCAACTTGGTGAATGATGATGATGAAGATGGGCCTCTTCAAAACAATGTAGATTGGGCTTCTCTTTTCCCACCATCCTTTCTTCTCGCGCCCCCTCCAAAATTATGTTTTTTTCCGATTATTTTTTCTTGTGACCTAAAAACGAAAAATATAGATTTCAAAGTGTAGAGACTAAATTTCTCAACAAAATAAAAGTGTAGAGACTAAAATCATGCTTCAAATAAAATATCAGATCAAAAGTGCATTAAAGTTTTATTTGTTAAAAAAGACTTGAAACACGTTTGTATGCAAGTTACAAGTGGGATAATTAAGTTGAACTTACATAGAATTGTTTAAACTTTAAAATAGAAGTGTTGCGTACCGTAAAACAACGAAGACTAAATGATTTATAAGCAAAATAAAATGAACACTTGATGTGTTAACTAAGAGTTTAACATTGTAACTTTAAGGTACAAAATTTAAATTCGTTTGTAGATAAAGTTATAAAATTATCATTAGCATCAATTTAATTAATTCAAATTTAACCATTTCTCTATTTTTTATTTTGTAAAGTAAAATCCAAATGAGTCAAACATTTTCGACCATAATTTCCAAAACCTGTTAATCTTTGAATTCAAAACTCATTATGTCAACACTCTAATGTACATGTTATAAAACCTCCAACGATAAATTTTTTAACCAATGAATCTTACGATTAAAATAAAATAGTTAAAAATTGATCTTACCATCATTATTTTTGAATGTAACTATGTAAAATTATTAGTGTGACTTGTTTAGTGGTTTTATTTTTTTAAGATGTTAAGTTAGAGTCATTGAATTTGAATCCTTCATAAGTATTTATATTAAAATATTATAAATAATTAATGTATATAGGTGAGATTTATTTAAAAACATTTTTTAATTTACTATGGATGCTCTTGAGTCATTCAATCATAGTTATTAAAAACTCTTAATAAAAAATATTAACTAGTACTTCTGAGACATTAGTTAAGAAAACAAATATTGTATAAATATTTTAAAACTTGTATTGTTAACGTTTTAAAAGTGATTTTTTTTTTTCTATGAACATTTTATCACTGGCAAGGGTATGCGACTAAGTGCTCCAATGGCTTGTTCACCTTTATGGACAGCTAGCTAGCATCACCCTAGAACCGTATCAAACATCTCTTTGCCGAAAATCTCGAAGCTGGTATAGTTGCACAAAATCAATAGTACGTATGTACTCACTAAGGGGATTCCTTTAATGTTCTTTAGTGTACCTCACTTTCAGAAATCAGGTGGAGCTTCAGAAAGTTATGGTTTTTGACATCTACTGGCAGCAACCTTGTTTGTTATTTTTTTTTTCCCTTTGTTCATCAGTGGCTGGACCACTCACTTCTACATATTTGAAAGTTTTAAATTTAGGGTACACTAATTTATTTGTTTTTTCAATCAATTAGACTAATAGCTGAAACTTACACATTTTAAATATGAAGAAATAAAGTGTACTCACACATAGTATAATATATAATATGCAATGTCTCAAGAATAATACTTTTGTCTATATGTAATTTAAGGTAAAATCTCGGCCACTCACGAGGGAATAATATTTGCACTATCTCGACCATCGGATTAATGCATCATGCATGTAAGTATTACTTCACTTGTTGACAATTACAGTTAGGTAGAATTAATAATAGCAAAAATTGTGTAAACATGTAGTGATATTTTTTCTGAACAAAAAATATGTAGTGATATTAAACGTGAATAAGTGTAAATGTAATTAATATATTGTTAAAATGGGTAAGAAATTATCTATTTTATGTATGATATTTTGATTAAATAAAAGTTCATGAACTCAGACATGCCGATTGATTTGAAGAGTAAAGATGACCAAGAAAGTTACTTTATAAAAACAAAAAAGAAAGTTACTTTATATTAAGAAACATGGGGGACCGTAACATCAACATCATTATAATTTTTGGATCGAAATTGGACTCAAGCTAATCCAAACGTATGTTGATAGTACATGGTCCCACAGATCGGAATCTTTAGGATGTTACCTACATTTTTAGTTTTACCATGATTTAAGTTGTTTGTTTGTATCATGAAGATAAATACATTATGTTGTATCAATTGTTTAGGGTGAGGTTTAATAGGGGAAATGAGAGTATTTTTTTAACATGGGAAAATTTGATTTTTATCATTAGATTAAAGAGGTGTATTGGTCTTATCATGGTCTATTTATACTTTATCCATCCTCTAGATCTGGAATTTTACACAAGAATCAAATAATCTTCATCATCAACAACAACAAATGATCTCATCTTTAAGACATTGAATCTAACATTGTATGCTAAAACAACAATCCTTCCTGAGGTCTATGCTAAAACAAATAAATAAATAAATAATCCATTAGCTACATCAAACAAAAATCCAACTTTAGATTCGAAAACCTTCACTCTCACCCAACTTTCTTCACTTTCAGATTTGAAACAAAAACCGAAGATCTAATCAGTAAAAAACTTATCTCTTACATGACTTGAAAGAAGATTGGGGTAGAGAAGAGGAATTGTATAACAACTTTATTATACTCATTAATTTTGTTTTTGAAATTAAGTTTAGTTTTTATGGGTTTTAGTTTAAGAGTCGTTGTTATAGATGTGTTATAACAGTGTGGATTCTATTCTCTTCTTTTTGATGAATTTTGTTTCTAGTTTTTTTTTCCCTTTCTATAAAGGCAATGGATCCAATATTTCAATGAAAATGTATGAATTTTTTTCTTTCAATGACAAGTGAAATTAAAATACAGTGAAAATTGTTTAATGGCAAAGGTTGAAGACTGAAATTAACCATGGTGGTGGTTAGGGTGGTTCTGTTCTTGAGGGTAGAGAGAGGAGGTAAAGAGAGAAACTAAGGGAAATTTGATACTGACAAACCATAGTAAATTTGTGTTCTTGATTAAATCTGATGCTTTAATCTAAACTTTCCTATGATGGAAAACAAGTAGCCTTTCCTAGGCTAAACCTCACCTATTGTTTAGTATAGTAAAAGATTGTAAATAAAGAGATACATAAAAAAACTATTAATCTTACGTGATTGATATTGAAATGATCCAGATTAAACAACTTATGTTGAGATTGAAATTGAAGGTATTTGTAAGTACTTTGATGCTCGAATAAGTATGATATTAAAGTGCGCGAGGTATTTAAAGGATAGAAGTTGTGTATCTTATGTTGGTGGTGAAGGATGTCTTTTATAGGCGTTGGCAATAAGCCAGTGTGAAATTGATTAAGGTTTGTTATGATCAACACTTCATCAATGTTGGATTTCAAAGACGTTGTTAATTGTTGAGGCATTACAAAACAGTGAAATATGGTGTATAGTCGTTAATGTGTTTTACAAGACATTGGATATGAATGATTGTTTTTGTGTCTCAACATGTGTGTTTGAGCTTTGTATATTTAAGATTTTGGGTCTTAGGCCAGATCAGAACAACTACACACACGCCAGGTTTTAGTTCTTCGTTACAACACTATGCACCAATTGGAAGAACTTTATACTTTTTTTGGTTTCTTTCCCCGTTATACTATTGTTGTAAAGTGTTGGGAGATATAGTTAGATATTTGCTTTAGACAATATGTGTATTGGGTGCAACACTGCCATGGGGTGTTTTAGATAATAGTATATGTTATGTAATAATTTTTATACGGTGTTATTCTCTTACTATCATTCGACAACAATCGTAATTTTTTCCTCCGATTTTAGTGTATCATGTTATATTCTTATGTTTGATTGTGGTCTTTAGTTTCTCCATGTTGGTTTTTCCTAACAACTAGTATCATAGCATTTGGTTCGACCCAAGCATAGGAGTTCTTAATATATATATAACATGTGGTTGCAGTATTGCCTGGTCTTCCACATCCGAAAAGAATAATAATGTTATGAAAATTTGGTTATGGAAAGGTTCTACCTAGAAAATATTTGATAATTTAGCGTGTCCATTGAGGCTTCACCTCTCTTTCCTAAGAACATTTTTGTATGAACAATTTAAAGTACGAATACACATGCAATCTCATGTTCCTCTGTGAAGTTTGGATTAAAGAAACTCGATGGAAGAATAAATTTTGACTCGTGGTAAAGTTTGAATATATAAGAATATGACCCATATTCTCAATGCATTGGGAATTTTGGTGGATATATGGCATCTTCTTTTCTTGTGGTCTTTGAATATTCACTCGTTGTTGCTCTAAGCGCTCCCTCATACTCCTCCAACAAGTGGTACAAGAGTCCTAATTTGCATTCGGTTTGATGTGGGGAACATGGGTGGATCTTGGTGTTTGGGTCATTTATAATGTTGGAGACTCACACCTCAGAGAAAGAATATTGGGTTAAATTGTGACTGGTTAATCCTACATTAACTATTAATGAACAAAATATTAGATATATAAAAGTGTGACAAATAATTTTAATGTCTGAAGATTTGGAGTGGAGATATATAGTCTCATATGGTCCAGGACCATTGATAGTAAACATGCACTACATCTATGGAGCTAATGTCTATTCAATACGTAACTAATTACTCTACATTGTTAACCAATGAACCATGAACAACATTCAGAATGGGATGGATTCTCTTCCGTTACAAATTCATGGGAGGCAGTTCAATGCTGATCCATACCATTCATTTTTTTTAATAACTTGATCTACATTTTGAAAATAAAAAATGAGTAGACAAGATTGTTGGAACAAAATGTGTTTAACAATAAACCCTAAAGAGTTTTGATGATAACAAAGTATTAAAAATTGACAATTGGTATTGCTAATATTTGTTCAAGTGTACAGGACTGTAAACAA
>Ga0209282_1002750_pt1 | contig 10262 bp, 5 predicted proteins | sample Mtrugardesep15_FD_187529 | JGI IMG/M metagenome (GOLD analysis project Ga0209282, IMG submission 187529) | Root nodule microbial communities of legume samples collected from California, USA - M. trunc garden sep15 (SPAdes) (version 2) | ecosystem: Host-associated > Plants > Roots > Nodule...
ATTTTTCTAAGAATATGAAAAATTAAAAAAAAAAAGAGTTTAAACGATGGAATTTTAGATTTTGAGGGGTGGAGTCCCATAAGAAGTCTCTTCTAAGGGTGTCTTGACACTTGATTTTTTCTGATTTTCTGGGGAAGTTTCGGAGCGATCTGATCAAGTAACCCGAAAACGAGATTTTTAACTAAACAGAAGGATGATAGTTATGAAGATTAATATTGTCCTTAAATTGGTTATCCATATTACAAACAAACTCAAAATTTGTGTTGATACAGTTCGGATTATATAATTCGAACTGTTTTTTCCTTGAAAATGGTGTTTAAGAGGTGTTCGGATTCTATAATCCGAAAAAGAAAAGAACGCACCCTATTTTTATAGGTTTTCGGATAATAAAATTCAAATTGGTGAATGAAAACTCATTTTTTTCACCCTATAACAAGGAAAAAACTCAATTCAGATTCTAAAATTCGAAAATTGCATGGGCATTTTTGTAAAAAAAAAAAAAATAAGATGCGCGATAAATGGCTAGGGTATGAAATTAAAGCCCATAAGAATATGCATAAAGGCGCGATAAAGGAACCATATCCAAGTCCATTGAGGTGGATACCTCGTTTTGTAGCATGGTGCACAACATAATTTTACCTCCTATACCACCTTGGAGACATCATGTCTCAGAACGACGTGCAACACAAGATAAGAACCTTATATGATACCTTAGGACCCACGTCATTCCTACCTTGGATATAAAGGGAGCATTGATGTGCTTCACCGCCTAAAACATCGACCAACTTTTGAATAGTTATCATGTTATTCCTACTTACAAGTGACCTCATTTAAATCAGATAGGCATTCCTTGCCTATCTCAGATCGGGTTACCCCAAATATCTAGATGAACCTTGTAACAAATTGCATCAAATCGCATAAAGAAAATGTATCGGATGATGCATCACTATAAATTAGGGTCTCGCCCCTAAACATGAACACATACTTATCTCAATTACTCAACTTGCTACGTGCAAGTTGAGTATACGACCCTTGTCATAGTGTCTTTTGCAAGCACCTTGTCACTTGAAAAAGGAGCTTATGACTTCGGTTTCTGAATAAACTTCATCTATTCATTTAAGATCGGGTTTTATTTCAGTTTATCTTGAGTTTACCTTTAAAAATTATAATTAAAAATAATATTTTCTACTATTTTATTAAAAAAAAACTGAACGTTCTAATTTTTTTCACATCTGAACCGTAGAAGTTCTCTTTTAATTTTAAATAGGTATAAACACCACATGATGAATATCTAAATTTGATTAAATTAAAAAGGCTTGTTGCATCAATAATTGATAAAAATACTCTAATTACAACAATGGGAAATGGCTCGCCTAAAAGGATTTATGAAAGCAACAAAATGGCCTGTAGCCTGAAATATTATATGGTAGCACCGGGGAGAAAAAACCAAGTCATGGCATTCACACTTTAGTTAAGACCACTGGCACAAACCATTAAGTTAAATTTTGAAATTACCAGCAAAAGTTATGAAATAATAAAAGATTACAAATTCCAAATCAGATACAAAACTATCAAAGAAAAAGAAAATGAAACAAGTTAATAAGAGATGAATCGTGAATGGAGGTAGTAATAGATAGGCAGAACCTATTTGATGTTTGTAATAGAATATGCAAAATATTGGTATTAAGCATGGAAGAGAGAAAGGTGAAAATAAAAGTGTACTATGGAATAAAGAATTGTTGAGTACAGTTAGTAGTAGGAGGATGCACTTTATACATTAATTAATCCCAAAGTAACAAAAACAACCGATTAAAATCAAAATCTAACTGATTTGCAACTTACGTAAACTAAGTCTAACAATTTAATTTATTTGAAGAAATAGTCACTTTAGTCTTTGATTCTACAGCTCTTTTTCACATGACTCAGCAATTTCTGTTATCACTTTAGTCTCTGACGTTAAATAATTATGTTAAGTGATGATGTTGCATATGAGGTGTCAAAGGGACTAAAGTGAAAATAAAAAATGGTCACTTTGGTCCCTGAACTAAAATCAATATCCCCAAATTGAATCTCAAATCGCTAAATCTCTAAATCTCAAACCTCTAAATGTCATATAATTCTCTCTTTTGTTTAAAATCAATCATCCATTAAAAACCAACTTCATTTTAGGTCTCCGATTATGCGTACTTACTATCAGTTAAGTCTCTAATAGTAATCACGAAATTTTACTAAGGTCTCTAACAAGTTGTTAGTTTAACGTGCTACACCTGACAACATGTATTGTGTTAAATTATGTTAAGGAAAAAATATATAGTGTAAATATATTAGAAGGATATTTGATGGCATGCCGAGTAGAGATTTTATCACTTGGAATGCAGCTATATCATAGATGTTTGTATACATTATTATCTTTTAAAGATGTTTGAATTGTTATATCCTCTTCTCTTATATTAAAATATACATTCATTTCTCCTCTTATTCAAAACATAATAGAAAACTTTACACTCTCTTCCTCTAAGAGAAGTTTGAATTACATTATTCTCCTCTCTTATGTTAAAATCTACACTTTACTCCCTTAATATATTTGTAACATACCCATGTTTTTATAATTATAGGCAAAAAAAAAATCATGTTTATCAAATAATTGATATTTATGGTTTATTCGATGAATTATTTAATGAATCTGAAAACGAAATATTTCTTATAATAGTGATCTTATGGAATATATACTTATGTCAATTAAATTTGATTGTCTATGAGTTGTTAGCATAAGAGATTGACATTGTAATTTTAAGGAATGAATATCAATTTTTTTAAGGCGAATGAAGCTCGATTTTTTTTTCAGGTAGCCTAGTGGCTGGAGCTCACACATTATAAATGTGGAGAAGTGGAGTGTCAGAGGTTCGAACCCCTGCCCCTGTATAAATTATGCAATGTCCCTATCAATTGAGTTAAGCTCACGGGAACGAAGCTCGATTTTAATTAAGAACATTTATAAAATGATTATTATTGCAACTTTATTAATTAATGAAAGAATCCATTTTCCAATTTTTTTTTAATTGGAAATGTTAACGAGTGTCTCTGGTGCACTCTTTAAGACCTTTAAATGGTAACTTTATATGAAAGTATGTGTAATCAATGTATTGAAAATCAAAATATTTGACTTTTTATGAAATAATTTCTTTTTTAGGAATCCTTAAAGAGTGTCTCGGGGACACTCGTTAACAAGACCTTTTTTTAATAAATAAAGTCAATTAAATTTGACTGAAATGTAGTGACAAAATAAAGGTTTTACCACTTACAAATTAAGTTGCTTTAGTAAAAATTGTTGTTCAATAGACATCTCAATTTTACTTTTGATCGGATTGTAACTTTATATCAGCTATTTTTGTGTGTAAAATAAAATCAGGTCGTAATTTTCATTAGACTTTTATAATCAACTGTGCAATTATAAGGTATCTATTGACCAATCATCCCTTCGCAATCTATAAAAACTATAAATGGGATATATTTTCTTGAGCCCATGAGAGTTGGTTGTACTTGTTTTATTTCATTTTTTGGTAAAAGAATGCACGAAAATTGATGTGCCCATATCAAAAATTGTTATGAAACACCACAAAATTATAAATATAACTTCATCGGTAGTTATCTGTCGATGAATTTTAACTAATAGTGGTTAATTATCGATGAAATTTAGAGTTAAACTTGTCATTTCATGGTGTTTCTTAAGTGTGAAAAGCAATTTTCAAAATACATTGCACTAAGTGTTATAAAAGTTAAATGTAATAAGCCCAATCTTTTTTCTTTTCTTTTTTGCAAAAAGCCCAATTTGAATTTGTAACATGATATTGAATTTTTTTTATAACATTTTGTTTTTTTATCTTGTTAATGGAAGTTGAATTCAGTCAAAGTCGGCTGAGATTTCACAACTATGATTCCCTTACTTCAAGCGATTAAGAGATTGTGGTGTCCCACATTCAGCTTCTTTCTCCCCACATCGACATGATATGCCGACATGGTCTCTTTACGCACACCTCCACTACTGATAGTGTATGGTCCCTCATTCCTTAGAGCGGCCATTGTCGTTTAGGAAAGCAAACCATAGGTTATGCGTCATTGTAAAGTCCCGTTATTTTTTTGACTTAGTTTTGAGCCTCTAACAACCCATGTTCTGAGTTAGTGGCCTTGAGAAAGAATGAGTTTCCGCACTCGATTGTCCCAACATCGCTTGTTTTTCACTCGACTAAGGGCTACCTCGCCTAAATTTTGTAATCTTTTACTTGATGAGTTTGACTAACATGGCACTTTTTTTTGTGCAAACAAATGCCCTCTGTGTTGTATCATCGATTGATCTCTTAGAAATGAGATGATGTGACACAATTAATTGAAGTTGTGTGTGAACAATGTCCTTATTGCACCATAAAGTAGGAATTTAGCCATTGTAAACCTATTTAGCTTCCAATAGGTCAATTGATATTACTCCTTATTGATTTCACTTAAACCAATTGTAACCTCAATCCTCCCAACTAATTGAAACGATTAGTTCTCCTAACTATAAGGTCACCGACTTTTTAAGTAGTCTTGAAAGCTATGAGTATTGTTTTGAAGGGGTGTGTGGTGTCCCACGTTCGGCTTGCATCTTTCCTTTTCTCGTCATAATTCGTTGATAAGGTTCAATATGTACATTCCCCCTTAAAATATATTTCCTTGATGAACACTCTTTGCGGTTAGTGACACTATAAACATAGAACGTTTAATTAACCTTCCATCGGTTGAGGAGAAAATCAAATATCCTTAAATCAACTATTTGTCGATCCTAGCTAACAGAATACTTACTTTTAGGTGTAATCACGCTTAAGTCAGTAAAAGCTTGTTAGGGGTTGTAAGGTTGGAAAGAGTCATAGATTGATAGATCATAATAAAATGCTTACATTGCCTAGTGGATGTCATATTGAGTTTGGTCCAACCTAAAAATCTAATGTGAAACAAATGTTATATACTACAACCAAGTCTAGCGTAACTGGTTGTTGATGGAAGCTAAATTTAGCCGAGATCAACTGAGATTCTTCAACTATGATCCCCTTGTTTCAAGCAATTAAGACTGAAGGATGAACTTTTGTCCCTCAGTTGTGGATTGCCTAACTACTCTAGTAAAGCGTTAAGTATGGTAGTTTTTTGTGCTTTTAAGCTAAACTAGGAATAGAAAAATAAAAGCATAAAGATAAAGGGATAATTTACTAAGTTTGTTTGATTGATTGGATATGTTAATTACAATGTATGAAAATAATATTTATATCGAATGTATTGTCTATTAGCCAAACGACGTGGCCTATAGTGTGTAACCCATATTAGGATAATTTTCGCGGGTGTGTGTGATAACTCCCATGTTAGTGGGATTGTGGCGTCCCGCGTTCGGCTTCGTTATCTTCTCCTCGACATGATTCGTTGACATTATTTCCTTATGTGCAGCCCCCACTATCGATGGTGTCCAGACCCTAATTCCACATAACAACTATTGGCGTTGAGAGCAACAAGTTGTGAGTGATGCATCGTGGTCCAATCTCACAACGTCTTTGACTCATTTTTGAGTCCCTAACAACCCACGTCAAGAGTTAGCTGCCTTAGGAAAGAATCAACTTCCTTCCCTTAACTATTTTGACATCACCTATCTTTCACTTGACCGAGATGCTTCCTCGCTTGATTGTTGTAATCGCTTACTTGTTTCAATTATTTATAAATGTAAACAATGATTATTGATTAATATACACGGAATGTAAAACTTAAGACAACAAATTCGATTCACATAGATAAGGAAAAAAAGTCACGCGCTGATAATCCAGCTGTGGAAATTGCAATATGAAGTATACACTTTGAATAAGAAAAAATGTGAAATATGGTTGGCAGTGAGATTTAGGCATTGGCCTTTGGAAAGCACGAAAAGGCAACATAGATTCAATCCATTCACATTACGCGGCATAAGAATCGCGTGTAATGTTTGACATCTTATCATTCAGATTCGGATTGGTATTCCCTTTTCCTTTGGGATAGAGACTTCCCAAGTATCTTCCATGCATATCCTTTTATTTATTCTTCCAATCATATAATATAGCTATGTTATTTATGTTTCAACAATGATATTTCAACGGTCATCATTTTCTAACATTCATTCAAAATTTGTTTATAAAAAATTGTCCTACATAAACAGGGATGATTTTTTGTGTGTGACTATAGCTACACATAGACTTATATTGGATCCATCCATATAAATGTAGTATATCTCTTTTTTATCATATCACATATCACAAATTCTCTATTTCTTTTACGAGATACTCCCTCCGTCCATATATCTAAGCATCCATTTGATTTTATTTTTGCCTTTAAATGTAAACCCTTTTTCAAATTACTAGAAGCATATAATATTTTTTCGTAAACATATCCCTAATTAATACCACTAACTTGTCTTAAAATTTGAAAAGTCAAATTTAATACACATACAAACAAAGGACAATTTAGTAATATTAACATACAAAACAGACACATTAATTACACCGACAGCTTTTCTTAAAAAATATGAAAATTACAAAAGAGAGTTACATTAAAGAAGAGAGAAATGATATAGTAAGCATATGAGTGTATAAATAACATTTTTCTTAATATTAATTAGTGGAAGTGTAAATCAATTTTATAAATATGTATCAAATGAAAATATAGTATTCTTAATTTTAAATTAATGATAATCTTTTTGACAAAATAAATAAAAACAAAATGAAACAACTTTACATTATATGCACATGTCTTTATTAATTTTGTGTTATTCTATCAACGACAATGAACCCTAAAAGAATTAAACAATAAAAATTGAAATTTAAGAGCATTGGAATGGAAGTTGGAAATTTGAAAGTTTCGAGGTAAGTATAGTTTGGTTGTGAGTTAATTATAGACTAATCAATAATTAAAGTTTTTTTAAATATTTTATCTGTTTCTAATTATAAGCAAAATTGATATTTTAGGTTCATTCAAATAAGTTTATCGAAAAAATTAAATATAAGACTTTAAAAGAAACATACTTTAAGATATAAGTCAACACAATCAACGAAAATCAAGTCAATTATTTGAGAGCTCTTAAAAAAACATTTATTTGAGAGGTTTTTTATTTTTTTTACAAAATTTGAGAGCATTTTTAAAAGTATGTTTTTGTGTTATAACATGCTAATTATGAAATTTCAGAGTAAAATTGAAGTCACAATTGTCAATTGATATAAACGAAATGTCTAACAATGTCGCATTTGGTTACATTAAGAAATTCGATATGCTATGGTATATAATTGCAGAATTCATATGTGAGATGGAGTAGTTTGGTAAAAACATCAAAAAAGATAGGTTGTCAGAAAAGGATATAAAAGATAAGAATTCATGATCTTATCCAACGAAGGTGACCAAAACGGATAGAAAGGGTGATGTCATTGCTAACGCACGATGAAAATGCGAATCAAAATGACCCTTTTTTAGTTACCGAATCAAACACTTTAAAAAAGAAAAAAAATCGTGCAATTGTAGATTCAATTATAACACCAAAAACAAAAAAAATTATTTTCCTCAAAAATAAAAATGTTTCTTTATTAGAGTTTTATTATGTCATCGTGAGTTTAACTCAGCCGACATTAATATTGTATAATATATGCAAGATCCGTGTTGAAACTTCAACTACCACAAAAAAAATATTATTATGAGAAATTATATTTATACAACTCTCTCTTTCATACTTATATCATTTTTTCATCATCTCTCTTCTTTTTTCTCTTTCTATTATTTTTTACCAATAAAAAAAGAGTCTTGCTAACCGGTGCCCTCGAGGCACTGGTTAAACATACCATAAAAGAGAATTATTATCATAAAAGCAAACTGCTTTTGACATTATTATTAATTAATTACACAATTTCAATGCATTAACTATTATATAATTTCATTTTTCATATCCTTAACCAGGGTTAGCATTTCCCATAAAAAAATAAAAAGTTTTCACCAAATAGTTGTACAAATATCATTACTCTTTGATTGAAACTTAGGTGTATATGTCCAGATTAATAATGTCGGCATTGATGATTAATTAGATTTTACTCACTATTTAACATAACTCATGCACATAACAATTGATAATGCAAAAACCCGATCAACGAATACTAGTGCAAATATGATAGACGTTCAATTAGATTTAAATAAGTGATTTAGGACATGCTAATTCAAATTCATGACATCTCAGAATTATTTAATCAAAATGTGGGTAGTTCTGGTGATGTTGCAACCTAATGTTACTATGTCAACTAGTATCTTAAAATCACTCTCAACAATCAGGTGAGTGATCCTCTGTTTCAAAGCCAATTCAATGTTAATGTACATTCTCCAATTTTGTGTCTGACCAATTCAATGTTAATGTACATTCCTCAAATCTCTACGTGGAAGGCATCACAAGTGCCAACCTTTTGAGCATAGCCCTTCTATTAAATTTCATTAGTGTCTAATAAACCACCACATCCAACAAGGTCAGTTTATTCCTAATGAGCACGATCATAATTGATCTTAATAAATTTCTTCGGAGGTTGCTTCCAACGAAACAATATCATGGATATGACTTCACTCTATTTCATAAGTTTTCTCATAATTGTCAAGTTTTATTGTCATCTTAAGAATCATATGCGCCAAATTCCGTGGGCGTTGAAATTCTTCTTCGATGATTGATTTGCTCCCCCATATTTATAAATTCTAGCACGTGACCATGAAAATAGTCTTTTTTACTTTTCCAACTATCATTTTGCATCCCCTCCATTTAGAGCGCAAGGTTATCGAAGATCTAGTCTCTCCAATTCAAAGAAGAGTAATTATTTATGTGACTATAAGCTACTAACCTTGCCCATATTTGATTTGCTTAAGCGCAACATCTCAAAACATGAATTATAGTTTCCTCCCCATTTTCCCAAGCACGACAAGCAGGGGAGATTCAATTCCCCATCTACTCATATGATAATTAGTTAGAAGATGTTTATGAAAATCAATCCAAATAAAAGTTTAAATTATGTGAGGGCCTTTCAAGGTTCACAAAAACTTCCAATTTATTCGATATGTTGAGATTACCACATTGTAAGTTGTAGACACTTTGCACAATGAATTGGTGAGGATTGGTGTCTCCTCGTGCCATAGAGTATGGGGCATCACTGACTTTTGGGGTAGGGAGGAAACTACATGGTTAAACTTAACATGAGGCAAGCAAGTTTGACTTCATATCTCCCTCCTCTGTTCGGATATTTCTCAATGTGAGTGTTGTGTCGATAGAAGTTTGAGCAGAAAAAGACGTAGAAGAACGACCGATTATAGTCCAAAAATTGATGTGGTTTTCGCCTGCCAATTGGCAAACGTGACTTTAAAATTGATCCCATATACCAACTAAATCTTTTTGAAGAGGGGAATCATAAGTTCGGGAGCTAATAATTTCTCGAAGATCTTTGTTTTCGCCGTACTTATTGTAAAGAAATTTGCACGAGATATAACTAGGTATGTGGATCATGTTCTAGAGTATTTTCATAAGAAAAGCTTCATTCGTTTGATGAGGCCTCATTATTCTAATACCACGTTAATCTTAGGTAGACAACAAACATCCCATGGTGTTTTAGAGATCTTAGCAAACTACACGTGGTAGTAATAAACCCTTTTATTAATTTCTTTTTTTATAGATCATGGATAAAAGAAATGACAAATAATAATAATAATAATTACTATTATTATTTTACTGTTGAATATGTTTTTTATCCTTGTAGTCATTCAAACTTTTTGTTTTAGGCTCTAAAAATAAGTTGTTTGATTTTATTTCTCTAAAAGTTTTGTTGTTTGCCCTTTTAATCATTTTTTTTAAGTTAGATTATGTGCATCCTTTAAATTTTTAAATGCATTTTTGTAGAAATATTCAAATATTATAAGAATATGTAAAAAAAAATAAAGAAAACATTGATTAAATCCCCTAAATTTTTTAATTAAATATGAATTTTATTGCGTTAAAAATATAAAAATCCATCTTTTGTTAAAATATTAAACTTTTGCTAAAGAGAATTCTATAATGTCAAACAAGACTGTAAAAAAACATTAATTTTTTAGATAAAATTTAAATAATAGATATGAGTTGATTTAAAAACAATAATTAAGAATGACAATGAAAAACTTTTCAAAGATTAAAAGTTAAAATTCTTTTACCAAAATTAAAATAAAAAGTAAAA
>Ga0209282_1002751_pt1 | contig 10260 bp, 5 predicted proteins | sample Mtrugardesep15_FD_187529 | JGI IMG/M metagenome (GOLD analysis project Ga0209282, IMG submission 187529) | Root nodule microbial communities of legume samples collected from California, USA - M. trunc garden sep15 (SPAdes) (version 2) | ecosystem: Host-associated > Plants > Roots > Nodule...
GGTAAGCTTGTTTTTCCGGTAACTACGCCGGAGCAGTGGCATCACCGTCGTGTGAACTTATAGCAAAAAGGCCCAATTTTTATTGAACCCTAATTTTCCCTTATTTTCCAAATCCAAATTCAACATTAATTGATGTTAATTTTTATCAATGTTTCCACCATAGATCCATGAGCATGCTGGTTCTGTTGGAGTTCTAAGAATTGATGATGTTTTTGTTGTTGAATTGATTTGATGTTGATGATGTCAGGGTTGTTATTTGAGGAGGCAGGGTAATAGAGGCAAAAGAGAGTGATGCATCCATTGTTCTAGTGTATCACGAGGTATAACAGTAACAAATTGAATAGCAACAATTATACATTGCTCTTGTGTATCCATTCTTGTTAATATTTTGATGGGTTGAATCTGGATTTTAGGTTGTTGTTGTTGGTAGGGATGAGGAACAATGGGTTCTGATGGAGAATAATTAATGGTGTTGTTCATAAAATGGTTTTGAACTTATGTTAGATATGCAATTTCAAATGGATCTGCAATTGTTTTAGTGATGTTTATAGATGAAAATTTGAGATTTAAGTGAATTATTCAATAAATTCTAGCATTTTTTTGTCTGACTGTTAAAAAAAATATGGGTTTATATGAACATAATGATGAAGATCAAGAAGAAGATTGAAGGAGATGAATAAAAGTGAAAAAGTTAGGTGTTGATGGTTCACTATTAGAAACAATAGACATGCAATCAAATGGATAAAATCAAATCATGAATATTAAAAATTAAAAGACTAACGGCGAGGACCAAATCGAATAACGGAGTAAAAGTTGAAGAACCAAAATGACGATTTTAAGATTTATGGGACCAAAATGAAAACTCGAAATTAGTTGAGGGACCATTGAATCAATTTAGCCTTTAAATTACGATTTTGCGTCATGTATTTTTTGCAACGAAATTCAAACTTCTATAAATGTCAAGATTCTTAATTAGATCACGCCCACACGCTAGCATGTAGTGATACATCATATATGGATTTTAACATATGCTGCGTATATGTCCCAGTTATCTTTCATATGAGATCATTGACAAAATAAAAATACTGTAGAAATGATTATAAGAAAATTAAAATACTGTAGAAATGATTATAAGAAAATAAAGAAAAGAGGACTAGGAACTCGGGAAATAGAACGAGAAAAAAAAGAAACGAATAAAGAATGAAGAACATGAAATAAAATAAAAAAATTAACCAAAGAGATAGAACGTATACCACACCATGTTGAGCCATTAGTAAAATAGAGTATTTAGAGTTTCTAGGACCTCTGCCTATAGCTTCACAACAAATTCAGATTGAAGATAAGCGAATGCCTGTAAGTTTTATGATTTTGTAAGGAAATGTTTGAATCTAGCGGCTAAACTTTGCTTGTTTTGCACACACAACCATGAATTTATAGGTGAACGGTATGCAAGGAAGGAAATGATGCTTTTACTGGACAAGAATTAAATTTGTAAGTGTTTACTGTTGCCATTTTCTTTTTAGTTTGCCAATTGATGTACAGTATTTTTTACTCCAAAGTTGGGAATGATCAAATACTTGTTTGGAGTGCTAAATATCATTTTCTTTGTCTGAATTTTTGGGTTAAATTCGTTTTAATATCTCTAACCTGAGCAGTGGCCAGTGGGATGAGAATTGGCACCTCACTATAAGAATGGAGGATTTCTTTTCTTGAACTTTCTTACATTTTGGTCACTTGTACAAGTTATTATGTAATTTGGTCCTTATCAGTAGCCACGCTAATATTTTTGATTGAATTAACATCAATGGTTAACAAAGAGGGACTAAAGTGAACAACAAAGTGAAAGCTTAGGAATTTACTTGAGTTTTTTTTTTCCAAGTTAGAGACTAATATACACTTTCAGGAACCAAAATGGTGGTTTTCCCTTAAAAATATCTACGTTGTGACAAAAAAGTCTCATAGATTCGACAAATAAGAAAGGTGCGCTATACAAACAAAAGATGCGCCATGAATACAATAGATCTTCACCCTCAATATAATATTAGCATTTGCCGTTTTACAAAAAATACAAGGGAAACTCGATGGAATTCATAACTTTCTCAATGTTTTGTTTAATTGTCTAAATATTCAAGAATTAACACAATTCTAAAACTCCCTTCCGCCATGCATAAACTAAACCAACAATTAACATAAACAGGAAGATGAAAGCTTCTACAAATACGGATACCCCCAATACATCAAAATTCATTGCCTACGGGTAAAGAAAGATCATTTCAACAAAAAATACAACAAAAACAGAGTAAACATATAATAACGGATTTGAAATTGTAACCAAGCATTGCCCATCGGTTCTATCAGGGATTCATCTTTGCAGTTGCAAGCATAAGATACAGGTTCATACAAAAAAAAGTGTCGCAGTTTGACAAAAATTGAAAAAGAAAGGGGCTGTAGGCTTGGGGTAAAATCATCCAGGAAAACCTAGGAAAAATCAAAACTTGGTAATCCATGCATTAGTAATACTAGTAGAGCAGGCACATTTTCAATCTATATTTGCGACAACTATATTGTATATACTAAATACAATATGAAATTTATAAAATAAATCCCACATTCAATTATACGGTCCCTCCCACTGATCATTTCAAGCTTCGTCCCTACATGTCCCTGTTACAAATGAAACTTTCCAGTGATCCATGCTACCTATTACATGTGATTTTAAGCAATTTAAAAAAACAGAATGCAACTCAATTCGTTTTGGCACATCTAATAATCAAGTTGATCTCCAATGTTAAAAAACAGAAATCTATTCAGTTGATCAAACTCAAGGCAAGTTGGAGAGTAATTTGTTTAATGGTGGTTATGAAATAATATACAGTACTTTTTTTGGGTCAAATTTAGTGATTGAGCAGCGACACAGTTTTGAGCTTGTAAAAAAGCACCACCAGTAGTTTCATTAAAAAAGAATGAACAAGCGTCATAAAACGAAAATAAGATATATTTTTTCCCAACTCCCAAACAACGCCTAACTAAAGGGAAAAACAAATAAAATAAAGGAATTCCAATGGTTACCTGAAAGTTAATTTACAAAATTGTATAGCTGAGACTGATTCAAGACTCCTTAGATTGTTGCTTCCTATTCAGCATCGCAAATAACATCAAATGATCAGACTAGTGACCACAGTGACAATACTGACGAAAACAATGTTCAATATTTTGGTATCCTTTTTTGGAAGACAGTGTGATGCTCCTGAAAGTTGCAATGAGCTAGCTATTCAATACTTGTGCCTGCTCCTTCATAACTTGCGGTGTTCTTCAAAATGATCAGACCAATGAGAGAGCTTATATCTTCTTTCAGTTCTCTTCTATGATATGATGAATGTGGCCTAGTAGAAGCTAGCAGCCTAAAATAATATCAACTGTTATCATGTTAGAAAAATTAAAACAAATTCAATCATAGAATTGTAATATATCTACTAGTACATAGATACCTTATAATTGTTCATTACGCGATTTCATGTTTTGAAATTGTTGAATGATCACCTCATTATCAATGTTGTTGAACACGTCTTTCTCAATATAAGCCACTAGACAATCATTCGTCCATTCATCTGCTATTCGATTACACAATGTAGTCTTCACAAACTTCATAGCAGAAAAGGCTCTTTCAGTGGTTGATCTGACGACAGGCAAAATCATAGCTAACTTCAAAAGAAGATAAACTAATGGATAAGCAATATGTTTTCTAGTTTTGACCAACTTTTCAGATAGATCATTGATTCCTTTTAAAGATGCAAATTCATCATCACTACGCACATCAATGATGTAATTCTCAAGTTGATCATCAAGCATTAGTAATTCAATAGGAGAAAATTCACGAGGATAAAAATTAGCAAATTCCATCACCCTTGTCTTATCAAAAGCAGAGAACTTATTAGTTGGACTCAAACAAGCCATACAAAGAAGCAACCGAGTATTTGTCACAGTGAAAAGATCATTAAGTTCCTGAAGTTGCATGTCCACAACAGTATAAAATAATTCAACACGATAATGATGCTCTACTGTAATAGCTTGAGCTTTGTCTCCATGTCGTGACTTCCCGTTAGGACAAAATATATTTTCCATACGAGGAATACTAATGGCATGCGTATTACAATATAAAATTACTTCTTGCAATAAAGACTCCCATCCATTATCCCTCATAGCTTGTAACAGTTGCTTCACTATATCAACCAAATTCATAACATTAATGATGTCTTGGTCTTTTCTTTCAATTGTTTGCGACAATTCATATGATATACCCAAGATATTTTTCATCAAATGCAATGTGAATGCAAAATCAAACTCCTCAAACAAAAGTAAAAGACCATTGGCTTCAGCTCTTTGATCTGCATTTAATGCATCTTCTTTCACAATTTCAAGAACATCAGTTATATCAGAATGCATTAATATCAAATTGATCAGAGTTACATAATGTGAACTCCAGCGATTATCCCTAGCTTGTTTGAGACTAATTTCTTGATCCAAATCTTGTCCACTAGGAACTTTACCTTTTCTCAGTGCCTCTCTAACATTGACTATTTGTCTTTCGCGAAGCACGTCATGTTGCTTGCATGGTGCCCCAACAACATTTAATAAAGTGGACAACGAATTAAAAAGAGAGGCAACTTGAATGTGATTTTTGGCAATAGCAATTAAGGTAAGTTGTAATTGATGAGCAAAACAATGCACATAAAATGCATAAGGGTTCTTCTCCAAGATCAAACTTTTGAGATCAGAAAATACCTCTGGCACGTTGCTAGCACCATCATAACCTTGTCCCCGAATTCTTGATACACTAAGCCCGTGTTTGCAAAACAATTCATCAATTTGCATTTTAAATGATAAAGCTGTAATATCTTTAACGTGAACAATACCAAGTAAACGTTCAACAATACTTCCCTTCTTGTTAACATAACGCAAAGCAACAACCATTTGCCACTTATTTGATATGTCACGAGCTTCATCGACGTGAATACCAAATAATTCATCTCCAAGATCATTAATAATAGCATTAGTGGTTTCCAAAGCAACTACATTAAGAATATCCTTTTGAATTGTTGGAGTGATCAATTGATCATTTTCTGAAGCATTTTCCATGACAAGACTTCTTGATTCCTTGCATTCAAAAAGAAATTTAAGAAGGTCAAAGAAATTACCTTGATCGACATAATCACTTGAGTCATCGTTTTGCTTTAGTATAATGCGAATGCAATCAATTGTAGTTGTTAAACGGCTTAGATACAAGTCACAAACTTGTTCCGATTGTTGCTTAGATAATACAACTTCAATATGCTGATTCTGTTTCATGAAATCTTGACACTTCTTCCACGCAAAGTTATGGGCACTATTAGGACCTCCAGCATGAGATGCAAGTCTTTCTTTCTTTTTCCAATTTGAGAATCCTTCCGTCACAAATGAATCACCACCCGATTGCTTTCCAAAATCAGGCCTAAAAAGGTAACAACAAAAACAAAATGCAGCATCTTTTTCAATACTATACTCTAACCAATTGCCATACTCAATATACCAAGACGGGCAAAATCTTCTTAAAGAACTTCCCATTTTTCTTTGGGGAAAAGCGTGTTTCGTAGGCTGGAATGGTCCTCTTTGTAGATAAAATTTTCGTATCCTATCTCGATCATTAGGATGATATGCTGACATTTTAATCCGCTTCCCAGGATCCAATGGCAACTCTTCCAAATTAACTTCAATTTGATGCTCTTGAGATAGTGAGATAAGGCTTAGTTGTTGCTCTTGAGAATTAGTTTGTTGCTCAGTTGATGGCAGTTTCCTTTTCACAGGCAATTTGCTCTTAAAAAATCTTTCCATTATCTCCTACAATATAAAAACAAAGTTAATGACAATTAATTTTGAAGCTAGAAACGTGTCACCAAGCCAATAAACTTAAGTTCAACTATAACAGATCAATTCGGTGAAATAACGCAACTATCAGAAAATCACCAATTATAGGCATATATAAAACCTAAATTATCATTGACATTGAGTTCCATATCATCTTCCTATGTGAAGAGTCGCGACCTAGTTGAAGGGTGGCAGGGTTGAATGATATACTGTTGCACCGATTTCCACAACAACTTTGTTATTTGTCATATGAAAGTTTGAGGACAGGAACATAGTCGGGCGGGTGGGTGCTTTGTTGTGTGGCAAGTGTAAGTTAGAAGTCTCACATTGGCTAGAAAAGTGGAGGTTGAACACTTTATAAATGAGATCACCCATAAATTCACCGGGTAAAAGTGTGATGTATCTCTCACTTGTTGCTCTTGTCTAATGTGGGTGGTCCCCACCTTCCCTCGTCACCCAACAATATCCGGTAAGGGCAACCATTTCTTGTATTGAACTTATTTTGATTAATGATATGAGTTTTGTTTTTAATTAGTAATGCATGAAAATATCATAAATTGACTTCACTAACATCTTGCTCATAATCCCAATTACATGAGTTAATCACGACGAAATAGTAAACTAAGTAGATGTGGTGTTACAAAGAAAAGAAATCAACAAGTTAAAGTTATTACTTTATAATTTTGCATAATAAAAAAATAATAATATATTAGTAATAGGGGTATAACTGGAAGAAACATTGACCGAAAAAAGAAGAAGCAACAGAAACAGGTCGGATAGTATACCTGAAGACGGAAACAAGAGGAATGGCGTCGGCAAACGGTAGAGGGAGTAAAAGTGTCTGTCTCAACTCAACTCTCAAGGGAGTGTGAGAACGTGTTGGCAAGTTTGGGGGCAATGAATGTAAAAAAGAACAACTAGCTGATAAACTATCCACATAGCCAATGAGTTTATAAAAGATATATGATAACGAGTGCTTGGGCTACTTTTTAACATCTTTAAAAGTAATTATTTTATAAATTAATGTATTGAAAATTGAAATTTTTATTTTTTTTATAGAATAATTTCTTCTTTTGAAATGCGCAAAGAGTATTTCGGGACACTCGTTAACATGACCCTTAAAAAAATTAGAAGTTAGACTAGTTTGTAAATGCGAAATGTCAAAAATGATATAATCAATAATATTAAAAAAAATATTCAATTAAGATTATATGGGTAAAATTGAAAATAAAATGGGTCTTGTTATCAGGGTAATGGTTAAGGATTCAAAAGAGGAAATAATTTATGAATTTCATGTAAAAAAAGTTTCATTTTTAATTTTCAATAAAGTGAAAACACAAGTTTCAATAAAAAATTTCTTCTTTGGACTTCTAAACTATAAGTTTAAGTTATTTGAATTAACTTATCAAAAAATGCTATCGGTCAGTAAAAATAAGTTATAAGCTTGCAAGAAAATGACCTTGTCAAACAAGTTTTTTTAGTCAAATAAACTTATAAAACATAAGTTTTTTTTTTTTACAAGACATAAGTTATAAATTATAAGCTAAGTAAACAATACTAATATTTTCACATTTATTGAAAATAATAGCTCCTCTCAAACAAGTTTAATACATTAATTCGTAAAGAATATGAGTTTATCTTTAAAGTGTGTGATGTCTAATCCTCTCTATCATCGTTGCAAAGAGGAAGATGATAATTTATATCACATTTTCATGGATTGCTTGTTGCTAAACATGTTGGATTGTTGTCTCCTTTGGGATTTTAGTTTGAGGGCGTTTTGATGTCTTTCATTAATTAGTTAGGAAACATTATCTAGTAACAAAGCTTGTTTTGAACTAAGAAATCTTGAATATTGTCTCGAAAGCTTGGAATATCATTGAAGATTACAAAGGATTTATAAACATTCACGTTGACAAGGAATTTATGAACATTCATGTTGACAAGGATCCGACTATTTCTATTTCTTCCCCCTCAAATTGGAGTCCTCCTCTAGCACCTTCCTTTAAATTGAACATTGATGCATCTGAACCGGTTGAAAACAAAAGGGGTGTATGTGAGCTATAGTTAGAGATTCATAAGGTTTTCTTTTAGCAGTTGCAACATGAAACTTTTAGGCGCTTCTTAATGCTAATATTGCCGAAGCACTTGGATTTTGGTAGGCAATTCGTTTTGTCCATGATATGGGTTTTTGAAATGTTGTGGGAGTTGATTATCTTAATGTGCTCAACGGTTTGAAGTCATCTACCATCGATAATTTTTACTTTGACTTGGTGATTAATGATTGTAATAGTCTTAGTTGTTTGTTTTTTCGTTCTTAGTTTCTAACGTGAGAAGAGTTGGTAACGTTATTGCTCATTCTCCAACTTATTTTGTTTTAGTTTCAATTGAGAATCTATTTGGATTGAGGAAGTTCCTTCTTGTATTGTTTCTATTGTTGTAACTGATTTGGTTCTCATTTAAATGAAATTGTTTAGGTACAACAAATACAAGTTTATAAACTTTTCTCCAATTATAATGATCATCTTTTCACAATATTAATAAATTAATTTAATAATATTTTTCTTCAAATAATAACATTAATTATGTATAAAATAGTTGGAATTTTCTTAAATTTTACCTCAACAAATCCAGACAATTTTTTTCCTTGTAATTGATTCCATACAATTTTCTCTCTTTTTCCTTTTGTTGGCAAAATTAGTTTTTACCCTAGACTTTTACTGCTATCTCTAAATATTAGTGGTATTAGTTTTCCCTTTCCTTAAAATGGAATAGTTCCATAAGTTTCCATTTTATCATTGTATCATATTATCTTGTAACTTTATTCACAAGTCCTAACTCAACTGACACAAATGTCGAAATTGTTAGGATCTCGACAGACACTTGTATGTGAGTTTCAAATGATTATTGTCATTTCTTCTAATCTAAAAACAACTCTTCTAAAGCTTTACTAAATCAATACACCTGTGGTACAATTAGTCAATTCTTTTCTAATTTTACTGAGAAATTGTTGCTGCTTAGGATCATATACCCTTAAATAAGCAACCCAGTTATGTCGCATCAAAACCGGCCAATCATTCATCAAATACTTGCTGTATAATGTATCATAGCTATTTGAAAGAATTTAAGCACGATTTCAACTATAAAAGGATGCCCTAGATTGATTATTCTTCTAGATTGGTTACTTGCCATTAGGAGTGAACTTGACTACGAAATGGCAGGCACACCACCTCTGATTGATTACCAATATGCTCCCAGCCACTGTTAAAAAAAATGAGAACTTCAGATTCAATATTGATTGGGAGTCCATTCTTCTGTTCCTTTTTCATCTGATATCACATGTGAGTGTAAGGACTTTGTTCATTATGCGTATACCAAAAGTGGCTTAACTTGCTCTCGCAAACTTGGAAATTGTGAGGTATTTCTCTCATGATGGTTAAATCATAAATGTGAATGTAATGAAATTGAATATACTATGATATGACCAAGTTATTTTTTTATAATGTTATAATGGTCCTTATTCAAACTTTTTCTTTTGCTAAAACTTATAGGAAAATTTTTATTTTATTAAGAGAATTCAGATATGGAACTATGTGGATATTTTATTTTTATTTTTAACTGCAAACCTAACTGGATCTAACTCACAGGAAGAAAATTGATTTTGAGAAACAAGATCACCACCCTGAGGATCGTGACTGAAAGTTCTCATTCTGATATTTTAGATTTTGATTCTGAGAAAATGTGAGATTGTGTTGACCCAAAAAGAAACTCATCGAACATGTTGATCCTAACTAATCAAATTTATATCTCAAATTTAGATCTATGAACTCTTTGATCAACTCCTTTTCAGTTATAATTTTATAATAACCATGGCAGAGCACTGCAGTGCAGTGTCGTCATGTGAAGTTGTGGAACTTGAATACGAAGATAACATCATAAAATATAGAGTAAATTACACTCCCCTCCCCTTAAGGATGCTTGAATTACACTCTCCTCCCCTCTTATGTTAAAATATACACTCTCCACCCCTCTTATTCAAAATATATCAGAAAATATTTCACTTCCCTCCCCTAAGAGAAGCTTGAATTACATTCCCCTCTCCTCTTATGTTAAAACCTACAATTTAATCCCTCAATGTTTTCTTTTATTTCTAATAATCTAGGAAAAAAAATAATATAATCTAACATACTTTGAAAAAAAAAACATTACGATTCTATTTTAATATAATCAAAATTTGAATACATATTTTTCGCTATTTTTTATCGACAATTTCATTAACATATAGTTTTAAACCCTAATATAAAATATGAAACAACCCAAAATAAAATTAAAATATGTAAAAAATTACTAAAGACAATAAAA
>Ga0209282_1002753_pt1 | contig 10257 bp, 5 predicted proteins | sample Mtrugardesep15_FD_187529 | JGI IMG/M metagenome (GOLD analysis project Ga0209282, IMG submission 187529) | Root nodule microbial communities of legume samples collected from California, USA - M. trunc garden sep15 (SPAdes) (version 2) | ecosystem: Host-associated > Plants > Roots > Nodule...
GCAAAAAAAAAACAACAAACATTTATATTTTTACTTTTAATCAAAACCAAAATTTCATAAAAAAAATACCGTTCATAATTTTCAAACGTTAGTTCAATAAAAAGAGACGGCATTTTCAAATTCTGCTGTACTGAGATTATGAGACTCATGTAGTTATGATTGAGCACCTGAGATTTCTTTGAATATTCCGTTTTTCATTTAAAATTCTGATGCAATAGGGAAATAACTAACCATATGTGGAGGAAATAAAAAAATAGATAACCATGGATCAGGTAAAAAGGTTACTGTAAAGTATAATTGTAACTTACATACATTTTACGTAGGAAATTTTTTGTACTCTTCAATCTCACTCTTTAGAGTTCATTTAATGCAAATTTGTTTCTCTACCTATGTTACCTTTTTGTTAATTACCATTTTAGTTGAAAAAAAACAGATACTAAAAATTTTAAAGCATCTTTTAGGGGGGTTTATCCCTCTGGCAATCTCATAATACCAGTATTCGAGAACATCAATACCAAATAGCATGGTGTAGACACAGAAACTAGCCAGAAGAAATGCTTGAGAACTTTCATGTGAAACAGAAGAGCTTCTGATATTTCCGTGACATTTTTGTTCCAACACTATTCTGTTGGGGTAGGACTGCACAAGAGGATTGATTAATGGAAGTGTGTATATGATTCTGATTCTCTGAATATTATTTGAAAAAGATCTAAAGAGTTCAAACACTAATCTGAATATATAGACTAAGCTTTAACTAGTGGGCCTAACGGGTTTAATACAAAATTATTAATAATTGCATAACATGTGCCTACAGATATACAACAACAACAACCAAGCTTTATCCCACTAATAATTACATAATATGTGCCTACAACTATAATTACTTATTTACAAATCTGCATGACATAAACAAACTACTATACCAAATTACCAACTCATATTCTACCATTATGTACTCTGTTCTTTATGAAACATTCTGATAATTATGATGTTTGCATTTCTCTGTTTCTTGTAGTCAACACCTTGTTTGCCAACTCTGTCATCTGATGATGATACAGATGCTTTGAGATCATTAAGAATAGGGATTTACACACCGGTAATCACGCTATCCTTTGAATATGAAGTTATACGATAAACTTTTTCTAAAAACTATATTTATTCCTGTGAAGTGGTTTAATAATGTCCATTCAACTGAAGTCTCTGATAAATGTGAGGATGCTCTTAATCTGCTGTCAAAGGCACATGGTTGTGAAGTAAGTACATTGTATTATCATGTACCGCGTGATTGTTTGCACTTTATTTCTAGTCTAGCATGATGATGGTTTCAAACAAATCTAAGTATTTACACATATCTCCTATATTTCAAGGTGGTAGAAGTTGTTATACCTGAGATTTTGGAGATGCGAACTGCCCATCTTGTTTCCATTGGCTCTGAATGCTTAAGTTCACTGAATCCTGATATTGAAGACGGGTATGTTTGAGTATATTTCTTTTTTTGATTTTGTTGGAGGCACGTATGTTTGGGTATATTAAAGCTTTGGTGTTGGTAATTTCATTTATAGTCTTAATAGAGTAAACACTAGATAGATTACCATGCTGACTCAGCACAGTCCCTAACTGAATTAGATGACTCAGCACAGTCCCTAACTGAATTAGAATCAGTTGAGAACAGGTATAAATACCTGTTGCTACTATAATTGTGAATAGAATTCAGTTTACAGAAAATATTCAACATAGATTTTCAATCCCTTTCTCTCATTTTCTCATTCACCAATGAACTATTCTTAGTTTCTATCAGGTCTGATACTAACAAGGCAATTTGGTTTTTTGTTAAAAGGCACCCTTCTCATCTTTTACCTTGTCTGGAAATTTTCATGAGAAATTTATGGTGGTTTCCTTACTTCTTTTCTTTTATAGGAAAGGTGTAAAATTGACATATGATACCCGCACAAGTTTGGCACTTTTCCAGTCATTTACCGCAGCAGATTATGTTGCAGCTCAATGTATTAGGTAACACGAGTTTATTATAAATATACCAAATTTACATCCTTTTAGTCAAATGTAAACTCTACTTAAATGTTTTTGTGTATGCAGCTTCTAAAGTCTATTTTATCTGTTTCAGACGAAGGATTATGCATTACTTCATGGAGATTTTCAAGAAAGTTGATGTCATAGTGACTCCAACAACTGGGTATGCATGTATAATGAACAACTACAGTAGAAATTCACCTAATTGTATTGAACCATTGTACTGTCTTAAATTTCTGTTCAATTGATCTAATGTGGTTTGGATTCATCTATAATTCTTTGGTAGGATTAAAAGTTGATTTTTATAGTCTGGATAACAGTACACATGACATTTGTTAAATTGTTTCTTGGTATTAAGACAATTTACATATCATTATAGCATCAGATATCTACTTTGTTCACACTTCATCGAACCAAGAAAAGAAAAGATTAAAACTCTTAAGGAAAACCTAACCGATCTTATCATATCTGATGATTTGTCTTTGATCAGTTCTAATAGCAGCAGCTTTGTTAGGTTATAAGTATAATTTTTGGGAGGGTGGGACTGAAAAACAAGTGTCATTGATGAGGGAACACCTGTTTACGAAATTCAACCGCGGCTTATTTTTGGAAGGTTTTGTTGTTGCTGAACTGCTTTTATTTGTGACAGTATGACAGCTCCCAGAATACCTCCAAGTGCCCTTAAAAGTGGTGAAACAGACATGCCGACTACAGGTGATTGTCTTCACTTTTAAATATTAGATTGATGATATATTTTCCTGAATGTTTTGCTAAGAAGCGTCCCTATAATGTTTATCATCTCGCAATAAGATAACTTGTTTGTTGGCATAAGATGAGTTAATGGTCTTTAGACCCGTAGGTCAACAAAAGAACCAAGCAAAAGTTTTCCATCAAGATTCTGAATCCACAATCTATTTATCATGACTGAATCCAGAGTATTGATGGCATTTGTTTTCACTAGATGTCATGGAAATAATGGATTGGATTTTATTTTTGGACACCATTTTCTTGACTCATTTTACATTTAGAAGTTAGTACCTAATAATTCAAATCTTAAAATAAAATGCCATAATTATGACAAATTATCGACTAATACACAATGACTTGCCTTGTTCAATGTATTTTAATTAGAAGCTTTTTTTTTCTTCCTCTCAGGTTACCTCATGCGGTTCGTTGTTCCAGCAAATCTTTTGGGACTCCCTGCCATTTCTGTCCCGGTAAGTGCGAGTGTTATCAATCACTCGAGTTATTATTTTTTGTCTTGGGAGTACTTTGAATCAGATAACCATAATAATTGCTTACAGGCTGATTCTTTTAAGCTAACCAAAAAATATTTTTGAACTAAAGTATATATTCAGCACAAGAGATGCCAAATTAGGCCACGTCATTCCAAACCAACCTGAGAGAAAGCCATCCTGATAATCCCTAACCCCAACAAACTGTGATACACCAAACAGCAAAAGAAGACGCTAACATATTAAACTACACAAAATAAGAAAAGAAATAGCTAACATATTAAACTACACATTGTAATTTTCAAAAACACCCAAACATGCAGCATGATTAGTCAACCAAGATGAAATAGGGTATCTAAAACCGGATAATCTCACAGTTATCATATATGCTGTTTTTTTGTTTAACTGACATGTTCCTTCTATAGGTGGGTTACGATAAAGAAGGACTTCCAATAGGTTTGCAAGTAATTGGCCGACCATGGGCAGAAGCTACTATTTTGCGTGTAGCAGCTGCAGTAGAGGTACGTCTATTTTCATGCATAAATATAATAAGTGTTAATACTCAACCTAACCCACAGTTTGTGTGATGTATGAATTTGTCTTTCTATCTATTTTATAAGAGTTTAATTTATACACGTTCTAAGTATTAAAAATATACACATGCATCTCTGATTATTTCTAAAAAGCGGTTAATAAAGTGGACCTATGTAGCGATTTGATGAGTTTTCATTGGATGTCGGTATATAACTAATTTACATTGATAGTGCATCACCATTAAAAGATGATGGTAACACTTCATTTAAGGAATGTCTAAAATATTTTTACACCGACGGCATATATATTTATTGTTTATATTTTCAGTAAACTTACTTCCTAATTATTCAGAAACTCTGCGGGGAGTCAAAGAGAAGACCTGTGACATACTACGATGTTCTGGGGGCTAACTGAAGCTTAAAATACTCTTGTGGGTCATTAATCTGTGGCTGAAAACTTCTAGCGTTATTTGGAGGAGATCGCTATCCTTTTAACAGGATTTACTGTTTGACAAACTTCCTTGCAAATAATATCTACAGACAAGATTGTGTTAATAACCTCTACAGACATAAATATTGTTTAGAAAATTAATGGATGGGCACACTATCAAAATGTAGAAGGGGAAGTATACAGTCAAGATTATATTTCATTTCAGATTAATTTTCATATAAGAGTAACCTACTCTTATTATACATTTTTGTTTATTGTTATCCCCTCAAATATATTTCATTTCATATATGATACGTTTGCAGTTACTACTGTTCTATAAATTATAAACAGATTAATGTCATCCATTTTTTAATGTTATTTGAAGGAGTTTTAATATTTTATGAGTTTAATTTTCATAGACAATCAATGTGAACAGTTTTACACCATCAGCACAACACAACCAACCATACACATTGTAGTTCTTATCTCCGTCTACATTGTGAATCCTGTGTCCATGCCTGACCTGGACATACGGTTTTATAAGTTCGTACTGCTATGATTTGCAAGGAAATAAACAGTGTTGTCAAATAGCAGATATAACAAGCTATAGTGCTGTGGAATTTTAGAAATCACTATTGTTCCACAATACACAGTTTAGTACCAAGTGCTATCAAATAACATGGCTATAGCAATGTCGTGCCGCGAAATTAGAACAAACATATTTTCTGATTTCGCAATTGAGATTACTGGAAATAACCAAGGAAAATATTATTATTTAGTGTCCTTGTAACGAAACTCACATGATAAGTGTGTTGACTGAAAACAGTTCAATTTCGATACTAACCTGGTGAATGGTTTTTCAACAATGCAGTGGAAACAAATTCGGACATGCTCCTATAAATCTAGTAAACATTCATCTAGTAAAAGATAACAAAAATGAAAAAAGAATTACAGCATCAGAATTCTAGTGTGTCTGTAACAAAAAAGAAGAAGATAGAATTCTAGTGTGTCCAAATCAAAGCAACAAATTACTAATGAAAGCACAGCGGGAACAAGAGTGTTACATTTACGATTAGATTGTTCCAGTTTTAAGCCAAATTGAATAAATTCAATTATTCTAGAAGATTGCTTTGAATTTGAGTTAAATTTCAATAGTCCTCTTACATCAGTTAAATGTAATTATAATGTTACTATTTTACACGTAGCTCTTGCATAGCTGATACACTAACTTATAGCGAATGATTTATAATCCAGATTATAGCTAATAAAGGACAAAAAATACTGTAATATTTAATTTTTAATTGCTCTTTAGGCTTTCACATTGCTCAAAAGCTTCTCAAATTTACCGGGATGTATTATCGGATCGCGAGTTACGACTCAATCGTTGTTTTTTGAATTGAAGCGTAAGCTCATATGGACTTATTTTCAAACGTTGAACAATAGGAGGACTTAAAAACAATCGCCCTATAAATACCACATGAATGGTATCCATCATAAGCTCCAACCATTTTCACAGTAATCACCACAACCTCTCTTTTTTTCTTTCATTTCCAAAACCCAAAAATCTGAATCGATTTCAAAACTCATTTCAATGGCTCTTCGAATTCAACACATTCCAATGTTCTTCACACTCTCCACCAACCCAAAACCCAAACCCCCAAGAATCTCATGCACCAAAAACAACAACAACAATGATGCATCACTCGCATCAGAGTTTGCAGAGAAAGCATCCGTAATCAACGTACGTGCAAAGCAAGCAGATGAAGCAATGAGAAAGAGCAGAAAGATTGTTTTCAAAGAACTCAGCGAGTATTTAGAACTCAATGAAGAAGATGCAAAACTCAAATGGAAGAAAATGGGTGAAGATGAGAAATGGGTTTTGGTGAATGGGTTTGTTAAGGAATTAGGTCAATTTTTTCATCCTTTGTCTGAAAAAGCTACCAAAGAATTGGTTGAAGAATATTTACTACAAGAGAATCAGCTTCCAGAAGCTTCTCAAATTTCTTATCCATTGTTTCCTTTTGATAGTATAATTGGTTTTCCATAGAAACAAACTTCAATGTTCTGTTTTCTTTTCCTGTTCTTGTTTTGGAAAATTGCCAGAAAAAGAAATTAAAGTCTGTTTTTTGAGGGGCATGTTTTGAATTATTGGTTCTTTTTTTATTTTTCTTAGCATATTTGATCTCAGATTATTGCATGAAGAATTTGTTGTAATATTTCTATGTAAGTAAAGAAAGAACATGTGAATACAAGTTGGAGTACCAAAACACTTGTAATTATGTGTGGTTTAGACTCTGTTTGGATAAATAACTTAATTTACAACTTATAACATAAACGTTTATCTTGGTAAGCACAAGATGAAATCATTTAAGTTAAATTGTTTTCATGTAATTATATGTTGATTTCATAACCTATCTTGGAATGTTGATAAAAATATTAAAAATGAGCTGTCTTCATAAATTTTCCAAAGCAAACAAACTTATTCTTTCAAGAGAGAAAAAACCAAGTAAGGGACTAACGTGCTGATGAAACCAACTAATAGAAGAAACTATGAATGATGTGACCCAACGTGCTGATGAACAATTATGCATGTAGCACTTATCAGATTATCAATTATTCAGTATTTATATTAACCGATAAAATGGTAAGGACATGGTTGATCATGATTCTATTTTGAGCAGATAAGTTTTTGCTGAGCTGCAACTGATCCAACTCAAAAACCACTCTACTGTTGCTCAAATCAGGAGATAAAGAGAGATTTTAATGAAAAGGACGAAAGAAAACAGTTTGTTACCAAAAACCATTGGTTACTGCCCAACGCTGCACTAAAAACATCGCGATTGAACAAATTGAGCTAATACTGCTACTACTACTACTACATAATTTGAGCAACCATAATTGTACATAACCACACGCGAGCGAATACAAATTTTAGGCAGTGAGATCATGGAAGCACATTTAAAAGCGTTTCGGCTTGGTAAAGCAAGAATTGCAAGTAAAACTGGAGAATCCACAATAGTGGGGAGAAGACAAACCAAGGTGATGGAGATGAAATCAGAGCTCCAGGTTATCAATTCTTTCAATTTTTATTGACTCATTGGTCTTGTCAAATGCAAAAGATAATTTAGAATATCTATTTACAACCAGAAAGCTATAAATGTTATACTTCATCAATGAAATATTGGTAAGATATGCGCAAACATTGTCAGAAAAACACTTGTCTGCAGTGTGCAACTGTAGCTTCCGCTGGACAATATGGACACTTGAATGTTCGGGTGCTATTTTTTGATAACTTCATAATTGATTGCTTGCAAAGGACATGTAAACATGGCAGCAGCATTGGAGGATTCTCTTCACTACCTTGATCCCTGCTCACCGGGCAAACAAAAATTGAATGGAACTGAAATTCCTTTCCCAATTCTACAGGCACTGGCAACTGTTTCATTTCCTGCCACTCCTGCTTCTTTGCTGCCATTACATTTACCAACTTTAACAGTGTGGGCAACCCTTCAATTCCAGCTGCAAATACCACATTCAGTGGGTTCTCGTAGGACTGTCCCATAAGATAGCAGAACTGTCGCGCTAGCTCTTCAGTTGTCATCTCCCAATGAACTGGGGACAACAACTCAGCATAAGGGGAGTTCTGAAGCCTTCCTACATACATGAGACAACCCATAAGCTTGTGGAACTCATCCTTGTAAAGCTTAGCAAAAGGAGCAAGACAAGTTCTTGAATATTTTAGGGCATCAGCTTGGGTTCCACTTTGCACAACCTCTACATACTGCAGTGTGTGAATCTTAAGTTCAAGACTTGAACCAATCTGGACAAGTTTTTCACGATTGGCAGAGACCCATGTGAGAGCAGGTTGAAGATTTCTGCCCCTCATGGCTTCAAGAACATGGTGCATTTCCAAAAATTGAGATCTAATTGCAGTTGCATTAGACTCCCCAGCCTCATTTATGATGCTATCTCCAAGATCAAATAAACCTTGACGGTAAAAGTGGCTTGCAATGATCTGATTGATAATATGAGTATCAAACTCCACATTTCTGTATGCCTTTGAGATATCAGGGTTTAACAATTTTTCAGTAAGTTTTTGATACTTGGCAATACTTGAGTTCAATTCCTTAGTCGGTCCTTCTAAATGTTGAAGTGACCCAATCACATTGAGCTTTGACTTAAGTTCTGTAAGAATGGATTTCTGGTCAGCTAGAGTTAAGGGGTCCTGAGGTGACTGAAGTGTTGCCAATGCCTGCTCAATTTCACGCCCTACCTGGTCAACAGTTTCTTGAGACTTGGAAGAACATGTCTTTTGCTTCTTAGCTACACGGTCAAATGCATCTTTGATACTACTAAGATGGAACTCCATCTTTATGTTCAGATTACAAGCACCTAAGGAAACAAAAAGGTTAGAAAGAACAGCCACTTAATGCTGTTAAGAAAGATGCAAGAAACTGTTGTAAAAAATAAAAAAAAAAACTAGGCATGTGGATAGCACAAAAGGCAGCAAACCAGTAAAAGCTATAACAACTGCTTCTATCATTACCAACAATAGTCAATAGTAAAGAGACTTTAATAAGAACTATAGTCACACGCAATCAAAAATGATGAAACCTTCTCCTTATCGTTTGGTTTCTCCACCTTCCAGAGAGCTTAGAATATGTTTCTATTACCAAACAGTGCTTTTTATTTAATTTTAGAGCTGCTACGTCAGCTATGTATGACAAAAACGCTGCTAACTTGAACCAGCTAGTTTATTTATTTCCTTACTGATGATAGTTTCCTCAATTCTATATTTCGTAAACTAGCAAGTGGTTGCTTTTTGATGTTTATATGAATTATCGATTATAACCCAAGGCGTATTTGTAGACGATAATTCATCTATACAAAGACAACAAAGAATTTTCACACTAGATGGGATTGAGTATATGGATTAATCAACTCCGTAATATTGTGGCACACACCAAATCAAGAGATAGACCATTTACATCTTAATCTCCCTTAATGGTTAGGGTGAGAGTTTTACCTCTTTCCACTAGATGGCATCGGCTACCACATAATATGGTGTCATGTATAAAGTCGACAAATAGATAAACTAACCACTTAATCTCCCTTAATAGTTTGGCCTACAGTTTTTCTTTGATCCCCCACCCTCTAAATATATAACTATCACCCATCCGATCAATTCTCCCTGTACGTACTTTACCATCTTTTCCTCGAGGAGGGCCACTCTAAATTTCTCTCTAATGATTGTATTATTAATCTTGTATAGTTTTAAATAACCACTCCACTACGGCAGCATTCACACATCTAAATTACTTCCATCATAATATACGGGTGATAAAAATATAAACATAGAATCCTTATTAAAGTTCATCAAAGAAATATGAAACTCAAACAAATAATCTCATGTATCTATCTATAATACAAGTATACAACCATAAACATCTAATGAAAACGAAACGATATCAAGTGAATGTATCAAAATTGCAAACACAACATATTGTGGAACAAAATGATTAATAAAGGAGATAATTGTGGACTATAGACAACGCCTAAGAACAAAATGGTTGTTTACCTGCATAATTAAGTTTATTTAATTCCGATCACAATCCCTAATTGTCAATAAATGTTCTAAATACAAATAATTAGGGAAAATTTTCTCATTGAAATTAGAGTATAGGAAGTGTGAATTGAAAGCGAAAGTAAAATAGGATGAATCGTATATTTGAGTTATATGTGATCGATAAAAAATTAGAATGGTTTAAACGAAGAAAAGAGAAAATGAAAATTGAGAAAATGGTGAAGGGTTTGAGTTACCTGAAAAAGAAGAGTCTGCGGTGAGAGGGAGACGAGACGGGGAGGAGAGGAGAGGGTTCGCAGGCAGGCGTGTGTGCGTGCGAGTCAGACTAAATTTGTGAGTGAGCCTACACCTTCCACACGTGCCAAAAACACATAAATACAACTTCTTGCTTCTTTTTGATGCCTATCTACTTAATTTTATAATGCTCGACTAAAATTTGTAATTAGC
>Ga0209282_1002754_pt1 | contig 10253 bp, 7 predicted proteins | sample Mtrugardesep15_FD_187529 | JGI IMG/M metagenome (GOLD analysis project Ga0209282, IMG submission 187529) | Root nodule microbial communities of legume samples collected from California, USA - M. trunc garden sep15 (SPAdes) (version 2) | ecosystem: Host-associated > Plants > Roots > Nodule...
TTTTTTTTTTTTTTTATCTTTTTGTCCTTTTATTTTTGTTCTATATGTTTATTTGCATTTATTTTATGAATTTCAAAGCTTAAAATTGAAAAAGTTATGGTAACAGATCATTCCAGATTATAAAATCCGGATAAATCTGTAAATTCTAACAATTGATTCCGGAAAACAAAATCCAGACAAGAGGTATTTTTATAAAAAAAATAGGGCGCGCGAAGAAAAGTCATAGTAAAAGTAAATCTCAAAAAATTATGACATTAAATATCGAGTCCATAGAAAAGAAGAGAGGGGAGAAAGAACAAAAGAAGCTAGATTTCCAATAGATTGCAAAGTCTTAACGTACAATACAAGACAAACATAAAGGTTACTGCACGTGAAAAAGACTAAACTACCCTTACTATAATATAACATTATCTAATAAGAGTATAATATGATAGGTATTAATACATGTAAAAGGCTACATCTTATATATTTATATATATTCAAATTGATAGGTCCAGATTTATATAATCTCTCCCATGAGATTTTATAGAACTAGAATCTACATCGTGATTATTTGTCCTATTTGGTGAAGAAAAATGTGTTCTGCCTTGATCATTATGCACCACTGGAATTATCAGAGAACTGAAAGGGAATGGGAGATTTAGATATTTGGTAGTTCTACAATCGCTTTCTTCATTTGATATGTCACTAAGAAAGCATGCACTTGACTCAGGCTCCTGCAATATATACCAATAAATTTATACAATTATTTGATGTTTGAATACTTGCTTTGGTTTTAGGTGATTTGATGCTTAAATTCTTCAAAAGTTTGAATGGATAAAAGTAGGAAAAACATATCAATGTTTTGCAGCAGAGAAATTAAAATAGTATTATAAAATAGAGAAATGTTAATGAATGCCTCCAAGACACTTTTTAAGAACCTTAAAAGTTAGGTTTTTATGCGAAATTCCGTTATTTTGGGGGCATGAGGGACTACCTGATTTAGATCATAATAATGATCAGTTTCACTTGCTTGTGAAAGTCCTTTGTTGTGTAAAGGACGAAGTTCATGATTGATATTCCTCGATCTGAAGGGAAATAAAAGGATATCAAAGAAGTTAATAATCATAATGTAGTAAAAAAAATGTTTCATTATTTGTGCACGTAATGATTATTAGCTCCTAAAGAAAACAAGATTGATGAACTAAGAAAACAGAAATGAAAATCAATCAATGAAATGGACTTAGATAGGCAAGTACTAAGTCTTGACATATTCCTTAAAAAGAAAAATGTGACATATATTTAGCAAATCTTCAAACCACATACATCAACTTTTCAACTATCTTTTTTACTTATATTTCATTAGAAAGTAGTAAGTTATTTAGTTAGGAGAAAACCAAAGTATCTTGGGTAGAAAATGACTACATTTATTTCTATTTTTAAAAATTGTGATAAAGTTTGGATATGTATTATAGATTTGATTATTAATTGTCTATTTTCAAAATAATTGTCTTCCTTGTGTCTTTTTTTTTGGTAGATCGTGAAGCCAATTTTGGTATGAAATTTTTAGGTGGACATGGTTGGTTATTGTCTTACTTTGGGAAGTGGTGGGGCCTTTTCTGTTTGGTATATGGGTTAAATGTTATGAGTAGGCAATTATACTATTGTTGATTTGGTTGAAATGATTGGTTTTTCTCAAATAAAGTTAATGAAATTGATTAGGATTACATCACGAAGATGATCTTTGGGACGAATGTCTAGGAGGCTGGTGTTTATATTATGAATGGTTTTGTTTATCCTTTATGATTGTTACTTAAGCCCTAATTTTGATATATCTCCCTTTTCTAGTTATCAAGGATTTCATATACCATATGTTTAGCCAATTGAAGATAACTAGGTTGGTCCAAATCACAATAAATTGAATACTCAATATCTGGCTGGCAATGACAAAAGAAGTTCTTTTTGGGATTTATCAATGTTTGAAAAATCGTTTATATAGAATTAAAAATTGAGGATAAGAGGCTGAGATCTATGATGATGATCATGAGTTTGATGTTTTCTGTTGTATTGTAGTGAGAAGGGTTTTGCCCGTTTTGCAACTTTAAGCATTTGGTTGTTTTCAGTGGAGAAAAGAAATAAACCTCACCCTAACAATTATTATTATTCATCAATTCTAGTCATTAATTGATTTTGGAATAAGTATATAGACTTATTCTTGGAGTCAATATATCCCTCCTCATATATAATTTCAAAAGAAAAGTATATTAACCAAAGAGATGGACTATAAGTTTTGGTAAAATATTAAGTTTTATAATAATAAAAGAAGAAGAGATCCTAATATGAACCATCCAAAAAATATTTAAAGGTGGACTTATAACGTTTTTAATAAAAAAAATTAAAAAAATAATTAAATTGGCTAAAACGACATTCATTTTGAAACAGAGTGAGCATTACTTTAGGTGCTTAAAGAGTGCTTCAATGACACTCGTTAACCTTTCCCTTTCGTAAATTACCTTTTGGGTGAACAGCTGGAGCTGATTGGAAGATGATTGAATTGTGCATTTTCTTCCAGTGCTGGTGCAAGAATAGTTTGTCCCTTCACGTTCCTGTACATCTAAAAACCGCCCAGCATTTCTCTTAACATTATTGATGAAAATAAATGATGAATTTTTTTATTTTATCATGTCCAAATTTGCATAGTATAATATATTAAAAATAATATGTTTATCTTAAAACTTTTGCATTTTATAATTATATGTATTTTTTTAGAGGATTATATTTTTTATTTTTATTTTTAGTACAAGAGAAGGCAAAACCCAAATTTAGAGGATTATATTATGTACATGATGTTATAGTCTTCACCATAAATTATTTCATTCAGAAATTTAAATAGCAGAAGAATAAAGAAAGCTAAGTGCAAAATAAAATCACACTTACACCAACTATGACTTTTAGATTCCCAAACTACATAAGATTAATACTACTACAATCTTTAATATTCACGTTTTTATTGGATAAAATCACATAGATACCACACTTTAAAATAGATTTCAAATAAAATGTTGAGTCTCATATGAGTTTGACCAAATAAACAAAATAAATGAAAAACTAATATTGAAAAGACGGTGTTCTTAGCGTATTTTTATTACACATATATCTTCACCTATTTCCTTTTTTGGTAACATATACTTACACTAAAACAAGAATGTAAGATATACGAAATCATTCTCAAGATTAGCAAATAAAGAGAAAGTGTAGATCCGATTTTCAAACATATAAAAGTAATATAAAAAATCGCTTTTTTAAAGCTTATACAGCCGTGTGCTTTTATAGCATCTCAAAAAGCAAGCTAGAACACGTTTGTTTTCATTGATCCTGACGAAAGACAAAGAGAAAATAATTTCATGTATCTAAATTTTACTTTCTTGTGAAGCTAGCACATTGCATATAATGCCCATATACCTAACCCACGGTAATTGCCTCATATAAACATAATTATTTAATCTATGAAATTGCGCATGCACGGAATGCATTTTAAAATAATCTGGAAACCAATGTAATCATGTATTTGTTTAATCTTTTAATGAAGAAGATGTATATCTTGAAGAAGTGTTTTTAACCAAGGTGAATTCTTTAGTACCATTAAAAAATAAAAGAATATTTTATCTCTAATACTTACTCTTTTATTAATTAAAATTAATGTATGTCCTACACATTAAAAATATGTCTGATATAAAACAGTTGAAATCATATAAATTTTATCAAATAAAAGAACAAGTGTTAGAGAGTGTTGAAACAAAAGTGTTTAATCAAACAGTAACCAAAAAAAAAACAAAAGTGTTTTGACAGTTCTCTTGAAAAAAAAAATTATCAGCATCACAAGACAAAAATAATACAACATTAAATTTATTTTAAATTAACAAAGTATAAAAAACACATGTCATTAAATGGATCTTAGCCTTTATAAAAAGGTGAACATGCACAATATTAGTTGCAACATTACTAAAATAATCTCAAAGTCTATTTAAAAATTTGTCCTACGAATCACTATTATTGGACTATCAAGATCAGGACGTGAAAATCTGAATATATATAAGTGAGAGTTATCCAATACCTTACATCAAGGGATTAGTGACATTGTTTTATACATTTATGAACTAAATGATTTTTAACTAGTTAAATAAATTAGTAGTTATTTCTATTTACTAAATCATTTCAGAATTTCATCTCACACGATGTGAAAAAGCTTAACAAAAGTAACAACGTAGAGAAGTGGGGTTTATAATGGGATAAAAGATGAAATTTTGTCATCAAAAGTAAAAGGAAGATAATCATCAACGTTTGTGAGATATACATGGGAATTGTGAAAAGTCACAAAATCATTGTTTCCACATACTACAACAGACTGTTGTTTTTTGTTTCAGTTGTAATTGTACGTACGTTGGTGCTGCAAAAAATACCCTAGACCAGATTTTGTTTCTTCAGTCCCATGATTTCATTATCAAAAGAAAGAGAATTTTCCATAAGGAAATATAATAGAACTAATGTAGAAACAGGTCCAACATTCACATATTAGGAAAAAGAATTATTATCATACCATAGTCTATCAAAAATATGTTAGACCAAGAGAAGAAAATCCAGGTCTAATTTTTATTTTTAAAAGAAAATAAGCAAGAAAATATATATAGTTCATTGATAGATATATAAATTAGTTTTTCGCAAGTGTATATATTTTAATAATGAAGATTAAATTAATTGAAGTTGGATCAAATATGGGTGACCTTAAACTATATATGTACCTGGAGATGACTTTTAATATGGGAGATTCTCAGCCCCTTGACTTGCATCATACTCAAAATGTGTTTAGGACTAGCCTCTGCAAAATTAATTTACAAAATTGTTAGCACTCGTTGAACCATAGCGAAAAAATTCACCGTTTTAATACTTATACATAATTCTTTCATAACAGCGACCGCAATTTAAAACCATGATTAAAAGAAGAAAATAAATTGAAAATAGAACACAAAGATATGAAAGATAATTAATAAAGCATATTAAGGCAAGATATATGAGATCTCTTAATTGAAGAGATCATCAAATAAATTAGTAGCTAGCCCTATATAAAACATGATGATCATGAAGAAAAACATACTATCTTTTCCACCAAGACTTTCAACAGTTTGAACAAAGTATTGATGAAGTTCAGGTGTCCATCGTAGGCGTGGCTGTTCTGATTTGTGGTATTTTCTTACACCACTTCTCTTAGAATTATTGTTCTTCATATTCTCAGATTTAGATTCAACTTTGGTATATATGAAATGTGATGATGCAGCAGCAGCTAGAGAAGCTTATGGAAGACTATATATATAGATAAGATTTTGGTTTTGTGTCTTGATATAGAATAATACAAATGCAGCAGCAATCATAGAATGTTTTCTGTGGTCAATGACTTTTTTTTTCTTGTCAGAAAACTGATATATTATTGTTGAAACTATACTTTTCATATATTCTTATATTTTCATGTCTTATTCTTTTATTTTTTATTTTTTATAAAGTACTCTCTTTGTTTGGTTTGAACATTCCATGTATTTCCACTTTTTTGAGAAATTAACCATTATATTCTTTTCAAATGAATTATCAAAGTAAGGGATATTATATTGGAACTACATAATATTTTATCAGTAAATTAAAAAAGTAAATTAAAGAAAATACTTAATATCTTTTTTTTGTTACAAAGAAAATACATAATATTTATTTTATTTTAAAAATATTATTTTCTTGGATACATAAGATATAGTACTTGACAGATAGACATTCCTAAAAGATGAAATGTATAAAAATAAAAATGTGTCAGTTATGTTATGGCACATCAAGGAAAATGTACATGATCCACTTTAATATGGTGTTGGATTTCTTGAATTGACTATTGTTTGCTATAAATAGAAGCGAATTTTTTTATGAATGATAATAACAAGGAACTGAAACTAAAGTTGTACAGTAATTATCCCTGTAATCATAACTCAGTTGGTAGGGATATGCATTGTTATATGTAGGGGTCGAAATTCGAACCCCGAACACCCTATTTATTCTTTTTGAAATATGTGAATTCTAGCTAAATTACTGAAAAAATAAAAATTGTACAGTAATTGTTTTATAATCCACGTGTTGAAATCTGAAAGCCACCTGGAAAATACTGAGGACATATCAAATATCAAATACAGCTTTTAATGCGCGTAATATATGCGTGCTCATGCAAGAATAAATCCTCGGATAGATAAAGTTGCTATAGGATAGTCATATATTTTCATCTTTTCCTATACTTTTTTTTATAAATCATCTTATCCTACATATTAGTACTATTAAGTGTTACTTTATGTATTAAATGTTCATTTTTTTCATAATTATCATTTATCAAGTACTAATTAATATTAACTTTTTATTAAAAAAAACAAAGAGTATATTTAAAGAAATGGGATTTCTTCAAAAAATATTTAAAGAAATTGGATAGACTACATAATATTAATTTAATAAGAATTCCTTAAACAAATAATTGAATAATAAATATAAAATTAAATAATAATATTACATCAAAAATATAAAATGAAACAGACTTTGAGATATTTTCCTTTAAATAATTTGCATTTTATATGTGACAGAGAGTATAATATTCATCTTTAAATTTTGAAATTTTATAATAATGAGATAAATTCATTATAAAATGTAAAATAGAAATGATATTTGTACAATCATTTGCAATAACTTTTGTGACAACCTCATTTTTCTCACTTCTTGTTGGTCAACAATAATAGAACTTAGAAAGAGAAAAAGAAGAGAGAGAATAGGGAAATAATATGGGTATGAAAGAGTTGTTAGAATTATTTGATTAAACAAAGTAATTTTAATAAAGTTTCAAAAATTACGTCATTAAGGAAGTTATTAGAATTTTCACGTGTCATGCATATTTTAAATGATTTCAACTGTATCGAAAGAAAATAGATTTCTCTTAACTCCTTTTTAAACCCTAGTCGTCACTTATTTCTTCTTCTTGTTTACCGAATAGGGATGATTTAAGGTTAATTTTGACCAAAATTCATCCAACTGAATCGTTATTCCTTCTTTTCTAATTGAATAAGTGATTTTCTCATATTTTCAACTTTCTTTGTGTGATTTTGTCGTCTCTACACGACTCTGTTTGATTTGATTTGATTTTTCGTCTTTGTGTGGTGTGTTATGTCCCATCTTAGTTCGGTGTTTATTTGATTCAGGTTGAAAGATTAGTTTTGAGCAAGTGCAGATCCGATCAATGACTTTAGTGTCGTCAACGTTGCAGATCCGGAGACATGAGTATTCCGGAGACTAGAATATAGTCATATTTGTAGACATACGTACTTTACTGTTTTATGCCATTAACATGGATGTTGTAAGTCCCCGTGAGCTTAGCTCAGTTGGTAGGGACATTACATAATTTATGCAGGGGCAGGGGTTCAAACCCCTGACACCCCACTTCTCCACATTTAAAATGTGTGAGCTCTAGCCACTAGACTACTTGACCAAAAACAAAAAACATGGATGTTGAAAGTTTGTTCGTAGATTCATCCTTTTTGTTTTTAGAGATTTTGGATTTATATTGTATTGATGTAATTTCTCAATTTAAATCAATGAATTTTGTTTATTTCTATAAAATAAAATTGTACCTAAAGAAAATGTTTTCAATTCTTAAAAAGATAATTAATTAATAAATTGGAGTATTCAAACCCACTTGGGTTGACTTGGTGGTATTGGCTTGCGTCTTGGGAGTTTGCTCCTTCGCAAGGTCTCAAGTTCGATTTTCTCTAGTGCCAATTTGAATGGACTATTTAACTTCTTAAAAAAAAAAAATTGGAGTATTCCTTGTCCTTCCATTAATAATTTTGTTTGATAAAAAATATAAATATAAGCTAGTACATGTCAGCAAACTTAACCCTATATATATTTTGTATAAATTCTCTTAAAAGAAATAGAAAACTCTATTTTGTATAAATTAATATAGCAACCCTTGAGTTGGGTAGAAGCACGTGCACTGCAAAACTCTCCTTTTTCATGGATTTTAAAGTTGTTACTTTCTCATGATTCAAATTTAAGACTTGTTGTTAATCTCAAAAAACTAACGACCATCATCATGTGAGTTTAGAATGTGTGTATATAAAGATTAAATGTAATTAATTCTTGAACTTTACAAATTAAAAACAAAAAACCAAATCTTGAATTTTAACTGGTGTGAATATGTAGTATATAATTATAAAAAGAAATGCCTTTAGTCAAGGTTATGAATATATTATACAAGAAAGCAAGTTGCCTTCCCTTTACCCAATTCCTATCAATTTCATGTCAATAATAGACGGTGCCTACCTTTTTTGGACCTATGCCGTGTTCAACACTATACTAACCTCAAAATTCAAGCACCAAAGAAAAAGGGACCTTATAATCTTAGAATTTTTTGGTATATGTATGGCTTATATATTCCCATGCATCCTAGTCCATATGGAAAATCATGGACCACCACTGATTGCTACCCCTTTGATGTCATGACTTTGACCAGCCCTTGATTAATTAATTGATCACGAGGAGAAGAGGTTCGATTTCCATGCACGTAAATTAATCATATATGATAATATATGTATATGCTTCCATTCACACCACTTTGTTCTCTTTTTGTCTTGGATTAGGCACGGCTATGATTTTCTTTTCAAAACAGGCATTTATGAGGTATACAAGCAAGCTAGGATAAAGTAATAGAACAATTGTTCACCACTTACTCACTTCCTCCCTATGAGACTCTTCCCATGTAATAAATAATCAATAATACATTAAAAGTAAAAGGGTTTTCTAATCGGTGCCCTCAGGATAATGTTTAAGAAATCTACAAATAGAAATGTTGTCTTAAAAGTATAAGATGTTACTTTTGATAAAGTAATGATTACATAATTTTTTCATGAAAACTTACTCATATTAGATACTTAATCATTGCCCTTAAGGCATTAGTTAGCATTCTTCAGAGTAAAAATGAACATTTGTTTAAAAATGTATGTTTTGAGTCACGACAATGTTATAAGCTTTAAAATTTAGTTCCTATAAAAAATTATTTATTTTAGTTCTATTTCCATTTTATATGGATTATTTTGGACGACTAAGTATTCATTTTTTATAAAAAGTTTTTAAAATAGACACTATTTTCACAAACTATAATATTGTAAAAGATTAACATTCTTAATAAAATTTTATAAAGACTAAACTTATGATCTCGTAATAATATTGTACGGACTAAAAATATATTTAATCTAATTTCTTTTCATTCAAATATGACATTCATAATAAAAAAGAGAGTAATATTTTCCAATTCAAAAGTGACACAAGATAATCTTCAAAATTATAATAAACGACAATATATTGATAAATAATGATGTGTATATAATCCTATGCACCCTGTTGGGTCTTATTATCTACTGGTACAACTGGGCATTCTCCATCATGTTAGTCAAACGGAATAATTTAATTCTAAATTTGAAAAGTTTTTGTTTATGTTTTTCTATTATTGCGACCTTTTCCACATGCCCTATATTGGTCCCAAGCTTGATATGTAGGCCACTAGGAACAAACCACTTTTTCAACTTATCAAAGTCATTATCTCTTATAATTTTTTTTTTTTTTAATCAAAAGGTTGGTATCAAAGAGCTAACCAAACCCAAAATATATAAAGAAAAGAAAGTAACAACAAAGGAGGGGACTAGGCCAAAACTCCAAACCCTAGTTACAAAATCTAAGAGGTGGCATGCTAGACTTGTTGAGCAAGAAACTATTCCTAATGAACAAAGGAATATCAGACCACAAACTCAATGAAGAAAGAGTTACAGCATGATTAGCCAGTTCATCAGCTACTTGATTGTCTTCTCTAAATATATGAGAAACAACACAATTCATTTCTCTGAATAAAACCATAGAGTTACACCACTTGTTTCTCAACTCCCATGGTACTTTGTTTGGATGCTTTGTAGCCAAAAGAAGAAGAAATGAATCAATCTCTATCCAAATGTTGTTCCAATGATGCTGATTAGCTATGGACATAGCCCTCACGAATGCACTCAGCTCAGCAGTAGAAGAAGAAACATTTCCAAGTGGTTCAGCAAAACAACAAATACCTTCTGCATGATCATTTCTAAAAATGCCACCACACCCTGACATCCCTGGATTGTCTTTGGAAGCACCATCAATGTTACATTTTTTCCAAGAAGGGGGGG
>Ga0209282_1002755_pt1 | contig 10253 bp, 7 predicted proteins | sample Mtrugardesep15_FD_187529 | JGI IMG/M metagenome (GOLD analysis project Ga0209282, IMG submission 187529) | Root nodule microbial communities of legume samples collected from California, USA - M. trunc garden sep15 (SPAdes) (version 2) | ecosystem: Host-associated > Plants > Roots > Nodule...
ACCCTTTTGAATCTCTTCCACAACATTTTTATGCCAAGTTTCTTGTTGAGATCCGTATGCCACACAGCAATGTTAAACAACTGTGGCAGGGGACGAAGGTAATACATACACGTGTAATCACATGTTTTTTTCTTTTTTGAGTTTGCATTTTAATATCTTGTTTTGAAATTCACAGGAACTGGGTAAATTAGAGGGAATTGACCTTAGTGAATGCAAGCAATTTGAAAAGCTTCCAAATTTGTCTAAGGCGTCAAGTCTGAAATGGGTTAATCTTTCTGGTTGTGAGAGTCTGGTTGATCTTCATCCATCTGTTTTATGCGCAGATACACTTGTTACTTTGATACTGGATAGGTGTACAAAGGTTAGGAGGGTTAGAGGTGAAAAACATTTAAATTTTTTGGAGAGGATCAGTGTGGATGGGTGCAAAAGTCTGGAGGAATTTGCAGTGTCCTCGGATTTAATTGAAAACTTGGATTTAAGCAGTACAGGAATCCAAACACTGGACCTATCAATTGGACGTCTTCAAAAACTCAAACAACTTAATCTAGAAAGTTTAAGACTCAACCGTATTCCAAAGGAGTTATCTAGTGTGAGATCTATTAGGGAGTTGAAGATTTCTGGCAGTAGACTAATAGTTGAGAAAAAACAGCTACATGAGCTGTTTGATGGCCTAAAATCCCTACAAATACTACATATGAAGGATTTTATAAACCAGTTTGAACTCCCCAACAACGTCCATGTTGCATCAAAGTTAATGGAATTAAACCTTGATGGAAGCAACATGAAGACGTTGCCTCAAAGCATTAAGAAACTTGAAGAGCTGGAAATTTTGTCTTTGGTGAATTGCAGGAAGCTTGAGTGCATACCAGAGCTTCCACCTCTCATCACACTGTTAAATGCAGTTAACTGCACATCGCTGGTTTCAGTGTCAAATCTAAAAAAATTAGCAACAAAGATGATTGGAAAAACCAAACACATTTCATTCAGTAACAGCTTGAACTTGGATGGACATTCACTCGGACTTATAATGGAAAGTCTCAATTTAACAATGATGAGTGCTGTGTTTCATAATGTGTCTGTAAGAAGACTCCGTGTGGCTGTTCGCAGCTACAACTATAACAGTGTCGATGCTTGTCAACTAGGAACAAATATCCCGAGGTTGTTCCAATGTCTAACAGCTTCTGACTCTTCCATTACCATTACATTGCTTCCCGATCGTTCCAACTTGCTGGGATTCATATACTCAGTGGTTCTTTCTCCAGCATGTGGAAATGGAATAAAGGGTGGAGGATCTAGGATAAAGTGTCAATGCAACTTGGGAGAAGAAGGTATAAAGGCTACCTGGCTAAATACTGATGTCACAGAACTGAACTCGGATCATGTTTATGTGTGGTATGATCCATTCCATTGTGACAGCATTCTCAAATTTTATCAACCTGAGATTTGTTTCGAGTTCTATGTTACAAACGATACTGGCCGGGAAGTCGGTGGTTCAATTGGTATTAAAGAGTGCGGGGTACGACTAGTAAGTGTTCAAGAATTGGAGAGTGTTTTGCCGGAATTGGATTCACAAAAGAAAGAAGAGTTGAAGAAGGCAGTGGAATTAGAATCAGGGCATAGAATAACCTTGAAGCCGATTGTTCCAGGTTTGCAATTTCTTAATTACTCCCTTTCCCTAGTCTCATCATATATGTTATGCTATGCTTATTCCTAGTTTCCTACTACTTTATTAAATTGAGTCCTTTTTTTTTTATCTCATTATCATTAACTAATCACTAGCTAGGTACTTCTTATTATTTTGTAAAATTGAACACCGGGTCTTTTTGCCATATTTTCACTTTCATCATCTTTAATCACAGAATTAGACACGGCTGGTTGAACCAGAGATAAATAAAATATGGGAAATGCTAACAAGTGCCCTAAGGGCACTTGCTAAGAAACTTAAAGTAGTAACCTTTTCTTGGAAATTGTGCATTCAACTTATTGAAATAGTAAAAAACAACTTTTTCTACATGAAATTTTACAATTATTTCCTTTTTTGATTCCTTAACCATTGCCCTAAGGGCACTGGTTAGCAAGACCCATAAAATATAAGTAGGAGAAATCAACTGATTCTAATTCCAACAATTCATATTCTCTTTTCTTTTTTTGACGGAATTCATGTTTTCACCTTGTAATTTCTGTTGCTTATGTCACAGAACCAAGATCAGCAATGGTTAAACTAGAATCAGTTGAACTTGAAAGTCACTTCTTTAATGTGGAAAAGAGCATCAGATCTTCTAACACCGAAACCAATACAAGTGCTGGAACCAGTCATGAGGAGAATATTACAAACTTCGCAAAAGTTGTAAGTAGCTACTTTTATTTTGACAACCTTTGTTGATTTTATAGAAAAAAGTGTAAAAAAATGGAAAAATATAACACCACATTTTATAGTTATTTCATCTGCCATTTTTGTCAATATATCTATTATACTGTGCAAGTCAAAAGGAGACGAAGCAATGGAATTAGAATGCAAAGTAAAAGTAGATAATAATCAATAAATTGGATAAAGGAATCATGAGGATTCAACAAACGATTAATGTATGGACAGAGGGTTTTGGAGGGGAGGGCTGATACGGTTATAATTGAATTTTTAGAATACACCCGATCTTCTTGCTTTGACCAATGCTTTTCCATTGTGCAGTTAGAAAGCAAAAGAAATGAAGGAATACCAACTGAATTTGAAGCTGGATTGCATCTTCCGGTAATGTCAACGGTTGTAGGCAACACTTCGGATAACAAGTCAAGTGAAAACAACTATGATGGGCTAGACAATTTTGATGAGACCAAGCAATCAGAAGGAAAACCGAATATACAAGGAGGACAAGGTATCGTTCCCGACACCACTGATCCAATAAGCAAAGAAAATTCACCAATGGAACTTAGCAACTTTGAAGATGGATCAGATGAGGACCCTTTTGCTGAACTTGAGAGCATCCTGTTGGGAAGTCCAGAGTCCTCGCCAAAAGCAACCTGTTCCACAAGTGATGATGTTGCTGTAAGAGAATCTTTGCATAACCTTGAATGCCTATTGGAAAATTCACTTGAGTCCATTCTCTGTGACATAGAGCTACAACAACAATTACACACGTCATTGGAATGCATAAAACAAGCAACCCATGAAGAAGTTTCTCCGAATGTTGTGAAGCTTGTCCAGAAAATGACATCGTTTATTCAGAACCTTTCCAAAAACTTTGTCATGACTAAAAATGTGGTTGAGGATCACATTAATGCTTTGCAAAAAAGAGAAAAGCTTGTGCAGTTAACGAGAGATGGTAAGAAACAGAAGAAAACAATGAAGAAAGAAAAGACTCAGTTTGAGGATGAAGCCAAGCGTCTCGTAGAAGAGGGTGAAAAGGTGGAGGAAAAAATTAAAATACTTTTTGAGCAAAAGAACAGTATTGAGTTGGAAAAAACCAAGTTAAGGGAGAGCATGGAAAGATGTGAAGGTGAAAAGAAGAAATTGGAAGATGAGGCTAAAAATATGATTACTGAAAGCAAAGAGCTAATGTCGAGTATTAAGAAGTCTAAAACTTCGTATGATGCTGCCCTGTCAAAGCGGCAGAAGATGAAAGACAAATGGGAAGGTTTCAGAGTAGATTTTGCAGACAGCTATGGAAGTAGCAGTAGCTGAGAAGTATTGATGTTGGATTCAAGTGTGTGTGGTGAGTCTCACTTCCACATCGGCTATGAATGAACTAAATGTTGGACCTATAATAAATAAAATAAAGTTATTGGCTAGACTAAATGGGATACCTTTTGTGTCAACAAAATCAAACAAGTCTTCACAATTTAAGGATTATTATTTTTGTTTCTTATTATAAGCACCCGAATGATATAATATAAAGAAAATTAGGTATCATAATATTTTTTTTGGCTTAATTAGACTTTTGGTCCCCTCATTTTTATAATTGTGCAATTTCAGCCTCTTGTTTTTTTAACAATTTTAGTTCCCATTTCTAATTTCGTAGTCCCGCGGTTTTTTCTCCAATTTTGAGCAAACATGGCGAATTTTAATGGCATGACCTCTGTGTTGGTTGCCATAGTGACCTGATGACTTCCCCCTTTCTTCTTCAATTATTACTGTTACAAATTCCTAATATAACTTGATCAAATTTCTTCTTCCTTCATCTCCTTTCTTCACAAAATTGCAGTCCTTCACGAAATCGCAGAGCAAAGCACATGATACTCATTCCTCGCAATCATGGAAAAACTCTTATCTGGTGAACTTGGTCATTCTTCAGAGGCTTCTCAATCTACACCACAAGCAGAAGCCACTGAAACTCAGAGTGAGTCAATCAAGAAGCTGCTTGATGAATTAAGGGAGTTGGTATTTTCAAGAAACCTATTGAAACATTTACCCAATGATGTGACTCTTGGAGAAGAGGTGAAAGCTTTATTAGTTAAACTCAATTATAGAGCTAATGAGCTTTCTGAGAAACAAAGTTCCGGTATTACTGATTTCACCAGAATCTTCACAGAAGCCACAGTGAATATTGATGAAGGAAAACTGAGCAATGTTACTCTTCAACAACTTAATGTGGATCATAAAGATTCAATGTCCAAGCTTCAAGCATCCAAAGACAAGATAATGAAGTTTGACGAGTCCATCAGTGCCGCTGAGCATAAGATCAAGGCCAGGGATGTTGAAATTGAAGATATTAATGCACAGATTCGTTTGCTTGAGGAAAAAGCAAGTAAGGTTCGACAAGAGAAGTCACAGTTAGAGGATGCCTACTCCAAATGTAAAGAGAAGAGAAGTGAAGTTGTGGAAGAAGCTAGAAATGTAGTCTCTATGACCATACAAACCCGCGAGAAAATTGATAATGCAAAAGAGAAGAATCGGGAGTTGGATTCAAATTACGATATGCTTGAAGGAAATTATGCCATAATGAGACTGTCACCTCCTTTTTAGAATTTACCTAATTCAAGCTTCTTATTTCCCATCTTTTTGAACAATTTATAAAGAATCCATTTAGTTCACTGCATATCACTTTTTCTCCTACTTACTCCCTAAATTATATGAAAATAATAATAAACACTCCTCAAAAAGTTTCTATTTATGTTGCGAATCTTGTCCAGAAAATGACATCCTCTATTGAGAACCTTTTCGAAGACTTTGTCATGATTAAAAATGTGGCTGAGGATCTTATTAATGGTTTCCACCAAAAGAAAAGCTTGCGCGGCGAGTGAGAGATGGTAGGAAACAGAAGCAATCAAAACAGAAAGAAACGACTTGGTTTGAGGATGAAGCCAAGCGTCTCGAGGAAGGGATATGGATCCTCTCCATCACTTTTTTCTCCTTCCCTCTCCTAACTCTCTATCTCTCTAAAATTCACTCTCTCTATTCCCTGAAAACTAAATATACAATAGAGAGAGAAAGAGAGAGAGGGAGTGAGTGAGAGAGATTAAGAGAGGATCAAATAAATTCATAGCTTTCTACAATAATCATAAAAAAATTAAGTGCTTCCTCCAGCAACTATTATAAGCAAAATATCACGTATAAAGTTCGTTCAATAATTGATGTATTTTACCTATAATATAAATCACATACATCAGTTATTGAATGAACCTTAAAATTGATTTTTTAGTAACTAGAGGGAGTATATGTTTCCCCCTAATGATGATACCTAAAAAGGACCACACACATATGGACAAGCTCTAATGCAGTTGATGAACTTGTTGGTAAATAAGAGTTGAAAGCATTTCTAGATTGTTTTCCAACTAAACATCTCTTACACATCTTTTCAGACATTTAAATTCTAGGTAATCCTATCATTTTTTGTTTTTGTTTTGGGTTAGGCGTTAATGATATCCTATCATTATACGTTGAGAAACTAACTGATTTAAGAATATAAGTGCACAAACCTTAGATGTCATAACCAACTTATTTTAAAGTGGATGAAGTTGATTCCTTATTTTATCCAAATTGAATATATGCTCTAACCAACCCTAAAGGGAAAATGGACAGAAGCAACACATTATTATAGCCTATTCCTATTTTATAATTGCAATAAATTATTTTTGAGCAAGTTGATCGCAATAATTTTTATTTTTTAGTGTCTTATATCTATATATTCATCACATCCTTACAAATAAAATGACACATTCATTCAGCATAATAAGCTATGACAGCCTGAGATTATTTTTTTTTTAATCTCTCTCCCTTGTCTCTTTTCAAAAGTAAAATATTATGTTGTCTCCTTCACATGACTATCTTACATTGAATAATACTACACAGCCTAAAGAAATGATATTAAGGGTGGTTGTAGTAATAAACATTATCTTTCCTAAAAAATATTATTTTAGTTTTCTTATTTATAATTTTTCATTAAGTTTAATGTTATGATACATTTTAAGCGACGACTCCAAGTCTTTGCCTTCATTCAAACACAATGAAAGAAATGGGTCCCTGCTTTATTTATTTGTCAACAATATTGAACTCTTAATTTAGTGTGTAGTGTACAGAGTATGCATGTCGGCAAGCAATGTAGTGATTAATACTTGGTCTTAGGTAGGATCACAATAGACGGCGATAAAACTCTCTCGACAGAGAGGTTTGACACAGTTGCATATAAATGCAACCAAACTCTGTTTCTGTTTTTGGTCTGTTATCATCTGCATAAACCCCTTCACTGTTCTATCTTCCCTTTTCTTTGTTTAGACCAAAGAGAGAACTGCAATATGCGTATCTCTCACAAAAAGTATGATGTATTCATTAGTTTCAGGGGAGAGGATACACGGAGAGACTTCACTGCGCAGCTTCATCGAGCTCTTATTGATAGAAGTATCGAATCATACATTGATTATAATCTTGTAAAGGGTGACGAGGTTGGACCTGCTCTAACCGAAGCCATCCAAGACTCACACATGTCTTTAGTAGTTTTCTCAAAAGACTATGCAACCTCAAAGTGGTGTTTGGATGAACTCCTCCAAATACTACAATGCAGAGAACTTCATGGACAGGTTGTTATACCTGTGTTCTATAACATAGATCCCTCACATGTTCGTCATCAGAAAGAAAGTTACGAGATGGCATTCGCAAGATATGAGAGAGAACTGGCCGACAGTAAATCCCATCTAGACAAAGTGTCTGAGTGGAGAGCTGCTCTCAAATTGGCTGCCAATATATCTGGATGGGACTCTCGCAGATATAGGTATGTATTTAATTCAATTCCTCTAAACTCATAGTCATAGTCATGTATTAATTCTTAATTCTTATGTTATACATACTCGCGATGAACATATGATTTGTAAGAGGAATTTTCAAAATATAAGTTTGAAAACTTGTAATGGTTAAATAGTGTGATGTACTACTTGATTTGGAAAGTTTCAATGGTTAAATATACACAAAATCACATTCTTGTGAGTAATCAAAATTCTGCTTAAAGTATAATACTAATTCATTTCTTATTTATCGATACGTTTGGTGTGAATGTGCACGTCACGTCAAGGATTCCAAAATATCATAAAGGAGATTTGTCGGTATACCTTTTTGCATCCTTATGAGATATGTGTTATATTTAATTTTATTTGTAATAAATGACTTACATGTTTTAAGCCACCTTATGAGATAAAAGTTGCTTATTACAATTCTTTATGATCATGTTTGTTGTTGCTATATATATATATATATATATATATATATATATAAGCATTGATTAAATTATATCTTGAGTATATTCAAATAGAAGTAAAACTTCAAATTGAAGTGGTTATTAAATATTTTAGCAAATGTATAATGATATGAAAGTTTGTGTATTGGTACAATATACTAAAAAATGACAACAATGTTATGGTTTGATGATAGTTGGTGAATACTAATAGGAGTATATAAATTAATTGATAGACATAGTTATGAGAATTCAAAAGTATATGTTGTTTATTGAATATTCAAAGTTCATGAAAGTTAAACACATTGAAAAGGATATGATGTCTTCGAATATTATGTTTATAATAGTGACCAACATAACAGTTTTATAAAAGGGAAAGGATGGAGTATATCCGTTTTGCGGCAGTTTCATCGGTTAGACAAACATTACAGCTCATTATGTAATAAACATCTCCCCAAAATTATTCACCGTTTTAAACGACCGTCTTCTGTTATTGCTTTTATCTATACCTGTTTAAAATGAGTTCAAATCCATTACTATAGTTTTGTAGTAAATATACAATATAAATACACATTTCAATATTTAGACATTTATACAACAAAACTAGTAATGGACATTGATTTATTTTAGAAAATGGAGAAGATCTCTAGCAAAGAGTAATGATACCTGTTGAAAATGTAGTCTTATAAGCGTCTCCAAACCTGTGTGTTTACCACCTACATCCGCTTCTGCGACATGGTATCACATCTATATTGTAATCACCTATAGAAATGAAATTTTTCTTTAAATTTAATTTGTTTATTTATTTAGGGACGATTCTCAAGTCATCGACAATATTGTGGAAGATGTTTTGAAGAAGTTGTCCCACATGTATCCTAATGAACTGAAAGACCTTGTTAAAGTTGATAAGAACATTGAACATATTGAATTATTACTGAAAACAATACCAAGAGTTGGAATTTGGGGCATGAGTGGAATAGGAAAGACAACCATAGCAAAACAGATATTTGCCAAGAACTTTCCCTATTATGATAATGTATGCTTCTTGGAAAAGATAAGTGAAGAATCAGAAAAGTTCGGACAAATATATGTTCGTAATAAGCTTCTTAGTGAGCTACTGAAGCAGAAAATTACAGCATCTGATGTTCATGGACTTCACACATTCATCAAGAGGAGGCTTTTTCGCAAAAAAGTTTTCATTGTACTTGATGATGTTGATAATGTTACACAGTTAGATGATTTGTGTCAAGTGCTTGGTGACCTAGGACCTAACAGTAGAATCATTATCACAACGCGAGACAGGCATACGCTTAGTGGAAAAGTTAACGAGATATATGAGGTCAAAACATGGAAGCTTAAAGACTCTCTAAATCTTTTTAGCTTAAGAGCCTTCAAGAAAGACCACCCTTTAAAGGGTTACGAGCGTGTCTCAGAAATGGCAGTTAAATGTGCAGGAGGCATTCCATTAGCTTTACAAGTTTTGGGTTCACATTTTCATGACAGAGAGCCAGAATTCTGGGAATCTGAGTTGAATGATTATGTGAACAAGGGGGGAGGCTTTCACGAAATTCAAAAAGTGCTAAGAGCAAGTTTTAATGGATTATCATGGCGAGAGAAGGAAATGTTTCTAGATATTGCATTTTTTTTCAAAGGTGAAAACAAAGATATCGTCACAAAGATACTAGATGCCAATGGTTTCAATGCAACTAGTGGGATAAAAATCCTCGAAGATAAAGCTCTGATAACCATTTCAAACAACGACAGAATACAAATGCATGACCTACTACAAAAGATGGCCTTTGATATAGTTCGAGAAGAATATAATGATCGAGGAAAGCGTAGCCGACTGAGGGATCCTAAAGACATTTGTGATGTACTTGGAAATAACAAGGTATGGAGTGTTGACATTTTCTAAATATAAAAATTGTTGATTTGCTGTGGTAATGTAGTGTCTTCTTTCAATTTGTCAGGGGACTGATGCAATTGAAGGAATAATATTTGATTTGTCTCAAAAAGTTGATTTACATGTTCGAGCCGACACATTCAAGTTGATGACTAAATTAAGATTTCTTAAATTACACATTCCGTCTGGTAAGAAGAAATTGGGAACCGTGCATCTTCCTGAAAATATTATGCCATTTTTTGACAAATTGACATACCTTGAGTGGAATGGGTATCCCTTGAAGTCTCTTCCACAGCCTTTTCGTGCTGAGCAGCTGATTCAGATTTGTTTGCCGCAGAGCAACATTGAACATCTTTGGTACGGGATGCAGGTGCGTCTGTGTACTTAAACTAATTCATTTGAATTATGGGATTCTTTCTTCGTTTTTTATGCAAATAAATATTTGAAAAATGATTAAATAATGCGAGTCCCATGCAGTCGTGTTTTCTTCGATTGCATGGTGTGAAAATGAATGGATGCTTGACAGACGTGTTCTCATAAATAAAATATGAGAATATTAATAACCTTCGACGTGTTCTTTTGAATTGGTACAGGAACTTGCGAATCTAGAGGCAATCGACCTAAGTGAATGCAAACAGTTACGCCACCTACCTGATTTGTCTGGGGCGTTGAAACTCAAACAGTTGCGCCTTTCC
>Ga0209282_1002756_pt1 | contig 10252 bp, 5 predicted proteins | sample Mtrugardesep15_FD_187529 | JGI IMG/M metagenome (GOLD analysis project Ga0209282, IMG submission 187529) | Root nodule microbial communities of legume samples collected from California, USA - M. trunc garden sep15 (SPAdes) (version 2) | ecosystem: Host-associated > Plants > Roots > Nodule...
TTTTTTTTACACAGCTAAATAGGAGTTTGTTTTCTACATGTTTATAGTCACCACAAGCAGAGTATTTATGATTTACTGCTCAAGATTTTCTTATTATTTCTCCATGATTGATCAGAATCACAAGTAACTGATGGCAATAAACAATTTTGTCACTAATGTTTTGGTTGTAAAGGGGTATATCATTATATTAAAAAAACATAATGTTCAATCATGTCGTGCCCAAAATACACAAGTTATTCATTCTATGATAAATACCATTAATATCTCTGCATCTGCTTATCTGCCCGTGTCTTGTTTTATCTATTCATAAATCAACATATTGTTTTAAATATTAGATTCTCCTTACAATTAATGAACCAAATCTCAAAAGTCTTTTCAGAGTAATGATCTTCACCAAATTTTGGTGAATATGAATATGACACTTCCTTATAACATTATACTACGTACTACTACTAAATATGGATTTGGATTTGCAATTCATGCAATCGCACCATCAAAGACGTTGGTGATCGTTGGATCAAAATCAAACTGTTGAGGTTTTAATGCATATTTAAATGTACTTTTTAAAACTAAAATTCCACTCTTGCAATCTAAATTGTCCGAATTGGATCAAGTGACCACCAACATCCTGATTGTGTGAATGTGCGAATTGCTGACTATAGGAAATTGAAATTCGAATATGTATATGGGGACACATTGAGTGGACAATTGAGACCAATAAAAGAGAGTAAAGTGGTCATAGCACATTGGTGCTCTCATTTCTCAACATGCTTATAATGCTGCTACTCTTTTTGCCGACCTAACTTCCTTGTTGTCTGTAACAATCCTTGTTCCACAAGACAATGGTCCTTTTCATTCCCCTCCTTCACTCGCACACAAACACATATATATACTCATAAGTCCCATAAGTCAAGTAATCTCAATTACTCTGAGAAAGCTAGCAAAGTACCTATTTCAAACCTATTAGCCTAGCTTCTTATGCTTCATGGAACTTCAGTTAGGTCTGGCTCTACCCATTCATAGTTACATCGAAGGATTCGATCCCTACAACTCTGATTTAAATAATCATATTCGCTGTTCCAAAAATAAAAAGTACGCCAAAAACAAACGTAGCTTTGAAGAGTCTTTTGGAGATTTTTCAAAACCTTTGCCTCTATTAGTATGGAGTGGACAACCAAACGAGGAAGATGGCCGCAGTGAAAAGAAGAACAGAAACATTCACACATCAAACAAGTAAGTTCATGCATGGATCAACCATGAGTTTTACAAAGTCACAATGTGTCACCGTAATTTAGACAAAAGTTACACTTTCTAGTTTCAACAAAATCACTGTGCTACCTTGACTTTGTAAAATTCATTGTGATTACAAATTAACATGCACTAAACTAGCTGCTAACATGATTAATTTTTTTATTATGAATATCATGACACCCTTATATTTGATGTATGTACATGTATAAATAGTGAAGGAGAAACCCATTTGGTGGGGTGGCCACCAATTAAATCATGGAGGAAAAAAGAACTTCATGATCACCAGCTTCCTGAACATATAAGGATTGATAGGATTAACCAAGCTAATGAAAATCAAAGTAGAAGACCAAAACCTTTGTATGTTAAGGTTAACATGGAAGGGGTAGGCATAGGAAGACAAATCAATTTGAGGCTTTACAACTCTTATGAGACTCTCAAAGACTCGTTGATTAGCATGTTTGTTAAATGTAAGTGTCTAGTGATATATTCATATAGTACCACTACTTTGTAGCTTTTGGTATATTTAGTGGATTTGTTTTTTTATTATTTTGATCAGGCCAAAATTTTGAGGAAACTGGAGCAAACTATACACTCACATTTCAGAATAAACAAGGGGAGTGGATGCTTACAGGACATATAACTTGGCAGTATGTTCATGTTTTATATAAGTATTAATGCTACATAATTCCATTGACAAGTTTGTATCACATAAACTTATAAGTTATAACAATTAATTATTTGGAGGAGCGAGAATTTAGAAATTTGGAATATGAAATATCATTATTATAGAAAGGTAAGGTGTCTAAGGATCGAATTTATAACTTTTTTGCAGATCCTTCATTGGTACGGTGCGGCGTGTGGCTATATTGAGGAATGGAGAATGTGAAACTATCTGACAGAGATTATACTACATAGTTTGTACTTTAATGTTGTAGTACTTGGTTAGTAAAAAGTACTATTTGCTTCAATGTGTTATAGAGAGCATAAAGCATAATATGAGAAGTCAAATTAGTGATTTACAATTTACAAATAATTTGTAATAGTTTTGATTTTTTTACTAATAATATTGTAATTGTTCAACTGCGTGAAATAACCTTAGCAAACTTTAAAATTTCAACATTTGCCAAATAATCTTATCCTTTTGTATAAAATGGCTTAATGACATATGTTTCTTAACCAGAATTTGCCTATAATCGTGAAATTGATAGATTATTTTAGCACGTGTTAAGTAATCTGCATGATAACTTGAACCTATAATTAAGTAGTTGAGGGTGATTACTGCTTACAAGTTAAGTTCCAAATAATATTTGAAGGATTTTTTGGCATAGCTACAAATCCAATCGGTTGAGTTCCAAAGCAATTTATGTAGCATATTACAAGAAGCTAGGATTCAATGGCATGTTGATATATACTTCAGCTCAAAATGATATATGCTTCATCTACGATTCAAATTTCTCAATTTCTCAATCAAAGCAATTACAGCTTACCATACTTATGACAAGAACTTGAGATTCATGAGCTTTGGGCCTTAGACTCATCCTTGTATTTATATGAGAATTCTCCCGAGAGAGAATACACAATTTCAGGGAGACATAAGAACTCGTCAATAATAACTAAAAAAAAAACTATACAAAAAACGCATATATAAGGGGCCCGTTTGTTTCAGATTTTTTTAAAAAAAACTATATTTTTTCCTTAATTTTTTTTTTTTTTCATTTTTAAGTGTTTGTTTAGAATTTTTAGAAAAATTATTTTTTTCAAGTGACTTGTAGGGTGTGTGTGAAGTAATCGGTGGCCTTCACTGCGCGGGAACTATATAGAACTGGATTGAGTTGTTTCATTCCATTGCCCGTGCGGGGTTCAGTAATAGCAATTTAGCATATTTGCCATTTGCACAGCACCATCACGTGGACTTCACAAGTCTATACTTTGCCATGCACTACATTGTGCTGTATTGGTAACCCTACACTTGTATTTTTTGGACCACATATCACATTGGTGCTCTCAGTTCTAAACTAGCTTATAATGCTGCTACTCTTTTTGCCAACCCAACTTCTGTGTTGTCTATAACAACAATCCTTGTTCCACAAACACAATATATATCTCACAAGTCCCAAAAGTCAAGTAATCTCAATAACTCTCAGAAAACTAGCTAGTACCTATCTCTAACTTTGAAGTTTTCTAATATATTGTTCTCATTTGTCCATTGTGTACTATAGCCTAATTAATTAGCTAGCTTCATGGAGCCTCAATTAGGTCTGTCTCTACCAATTCATAGTTCCATTCAGGGATTTGATCCTTACAACCCTGGTATACTTAATCACAATGGCTGTTCTGAAAACAGTAAGCATGACAAAAACAAGCGTACCTTTGAAGAGTCCTTTGGAAACTTTTTGAAATCTTTGCCTTTATTAGTATGGAGTGGACAGCCAAATATGACCACAATGAAAAGATGAATAGAAACATTCACTCATCAAATAAGTAGTAGATTCTTGACTTTTATCTTTTCCATGTCCACTTAGCCCTAGTAAGTGTTCTGGATCACCGGTGAATATTGCACAAGAATCTTGGTCTATCACTATGAATTTCACAAAAGTTACATTTCATAGCTTCAACAAAATAAGTGGTGTGTGATTTCGTAAAACTCGTTGTGATTCTAAACATGTACCAATATTATCCAATAATTCGATTAAAAATATTGATTGTGTATATTATTAGACTTTTTTAAAAAGAATTATACTTTTATATATGATGTAATGTATGAACAGGGAAGGACAAAGCCATTTGGTAGGGTGGCCACCAATTAAATCATGGAGGAAAAAAGAACTTCATGATAAGCAGCATCCTGATTATATTAGGATTAATAGGATTAACCAAGCTAATGAAGTTCAATTTGAGGCTTTACCACTCTTATCACACTCTCAAAGTCTCCTTATTATTAGCATGTTTATTAAATGTGAGTACTGTCAAAATTTATTTCATAGTACCATGACTCTTTATTTTGTCTTTTCTTCTGATTTGTCACATGTATATTTAGTGGTTTTGATTATGATTTTGATTTTTGTGTAGACCAAAATTTTAAGAAAGTTGAAGCAAACTATACACTCACATTTCAAAATAAGCCAGGGGATTGGCTGCTTACAGGACTATACCATGGCAGTATGTGCATGTTTTATAGAAATATATTGTTACATACTTTAAAAAAAAAAAATGATCCTTAACAAAATTTGCCTATAATCATGAAATTGAAAATATTTAACAAATGTTAGTTAATCTGCATGATTACTAAATTGAACACTTGATTAAGTAAGTATGAACCAATTACAATTTTCCATTGACCTTTGTCCTCGTTGTTGTGATATTGAAATCTTCGGCTATATATCAAACCTCATGATATTCATATTATCAGAATTTGACTCAAGAGACAGCAATTATGCCGCGTTTGAAGATTGGTCCCCGCTCTGCTTAGAGGAAGATAAAGACATCATGCTTGATTATTACCGTGACACATATATTGAATGTATTCCTCCCTATTTTCACGGCTCTATCCCTAGCGTGCTTCCTGAAGATTCCATAAATTGCTCTCCGATGTTTGGAAGACATGGAGACCCTGAAGCGATATACAAAGAAATAATGAGGTGCACACCTTTTCTCTTTATTCAATGTAGAGGTTGCACATAGAAACTTGCATAATACTGAAGGATCGTTTTCATGTTTTTATGTTCTTTATTTCTTTTTCATCTTAGTTTGCTTTCCTATTTTCTTATAGTGCTGGTGGTTTTAAGTTAGAGTTCCGTAGTAAGAGCAGAAGTATGCTACATGTGGCATAAAATCACAATTTTGATATATGATTTGTTATGGTTCTTTTGCAAAGTTCTAAGGTTGTTTTAAAACCATATTCGACATGTAGAAGTATTGAAAGATCTTTGTACATTCCTTATTCCATTTTTTTTCCTTTCTGCACATAAAGGCAAGCTCATGCCATTCCTCCCTATGAGAAGGTGTACAGCAAAGTTGACTTTGTAATGGAATGTCTTTGTGATGACTGTGGCGGCCGCATGGATATCAGGCAGATCGATATTGAACCTGGCGCCAAGTTGTTGTCTAACAACGGAGACCCTATAATAACGTAAGACTGATGCTCATTTTCATGTTTTGATGTTTATTTCTTTTTCTGCCCTATCTTCTTATTATGGTGGCTTTAAGTTAAAGTTATGTAGTAAGAGTAGTAATATGCTACATGCGGGATAAAATCATGGTTATGGTATTAAATCAAACTTAGAGTTTGGAATGATGAATAGGTAATGAGCTGGAATTTCATGGTCTCCTTTAGTAATGCAGTGTTTTGTGTCATTGCCACAATTTTTTGTTATGTTTATTTTGATTTATTTTGGTCATATAACATGTTAATTTATTCTATTATTTGACTGTTTCATGTACTAATAATCACTATGTTTATAAAGCTTGACATAGCTTAACAAATATATTGTTTTTGCTGTATAGCTTTGTTCTCTGTATAACTGTATGTGATAATTATATATTTCAAGATGTTTATCTTCATTTTGGGAGATATACGCTTGGTTCTGAGCTATACCTTGTCCCTATTTTGTATATTTATGCTAATTTTGACGTGTTTAATGGATTTCATTGCATATTTTTACCTTTCATATGTACTTGGTCACTTAGCTTTTGCGTGTGTATACATGCCTCGTCTTTAAATGGGGCACATTTAACATTAACTTTGGTTTGAGGCGCGCATGATTTGTTTTAGCATATCTTTGGTGCTTGTTCGATGTTTTAAGGCTGTCCTCTTCTAAAACCATTTTTTATATCCCAAAGTATTGAACGGTCTTTCTTCATTTCTTGTTTTTTTTTCTCTCTTACACATGAGGATGCCCTCATATCCTCCCCCATTGTAATTTCCTTCTCTCCAAAAATATGGCTATGTTTGGCAACACAAATAAGCTAGCTTATAGCTCAGTGTTACTTATTACTCCATCCATTTCAAAATGAGGAATAAGCGAGCAAGGGTCAAAATCGGGACAACTTTGTAATAGATATTTTTCCTCATACCTTGTGAGTTGTGACGGTGAAATTTCATAAAACTTTATGCTATTGCATTAAATATTATGAATGATTGTATACTCAACACCATTGCTAAACCCATTGGATCTACAATCACCTCAAAATAAATTAACTTATACTTCTCTTACAGATTTGGATTGCATTTGTCCGTTGGATCATGATTAAACAGTCCAAATTCATAGCGGATTTAAATAAAAAGAATAAACTGCTTTAATAACGGTAACGTATCAAATATAACAATGGAGAAGCAGTCCAGACACGAAATGACAATGAAAGTGATTTAAAAATGGAAGATGGTTTTGCTGCAACAGCAATTAAATAGTTGTGACAGAAAAATTGTGAATTCTGATGGAAGTTATAAGAATTATGACACCTATATGTTACTACAAGACCTTGTTGGGTTAATTCAGCTGGTTCTAGTTCAAATCCATCCTCATAGGTGACAAGTTTAAGCAGCTCAAGAGAAGCTTGCCCTGCTAAAATTGATCCCTTTCTACTCTTCTCTAATCTTCAATGAAAACAAAGTTTGCTACTGGTATTTACAACAGCAACAGAAAGAACAAGATTTGTCTCAAGTACAAGTAAGCCACCATTCACCAGAATAAGCAAAGTTAAAGATTAAAAATAATTAAGCTAGACTAACAATAAGCATGTCAAAAACCTTAAAACCCTGGTTTAACAAATCACATTGGCCATTCTACCAATTCATAGTACCATTCAGGGATTTGATCCTTAAAACCCTGGTTTAACAAATCACATTGGCTGTTCTGATAACAATAAGCATGTCAAAAACAAGCGTACCTTTGAAGAGTCCTTTTAATTTTTTTTGAAACCTTTGCCTTTATTAGTATTGATTGGACAGCAAAATGAATAAGCTAAGATGACCAGAATAGAAACATTCACACATCAAATAAGTAAGTAGATTCTTGACATTTATGTTTTTCATGTCTGCTTAACCCTAGCAAGTGTATATTTGGATCACTGGTGAATTTGACAGAAGAATCATGGTCTGTCACTATGATTCAGACAAAAGTCACACTTCTTAGCTAAAACAAAGTCACAATGGTGCTTAATTTCATAAAACTCTTGATTCTAAACATGGACTAAAACTAGCCGGTAATTCAATTAAAAATATTGATTATGAATATTATTATAGATGTTGTACATGTATGAACAGGGAAGGAAAAGCCATTTGGTAGGGTGGCCACCAATTAAATCATGGAGGAAGAAAGAACTTCATGATCAGCAGCATCCTAGCAGTATTAGGATTGATAGGATTAACCAAGCTAATGAAAAGCAGATGAAAAAACCTTTATATGTTAAGGTTAACATGGAAGGGATTGCCATAGGAGAGCAAATCAATTTGAGGCTTTACAAATCTTATCACACTCTCAAAGACTCCTTGATTAGCATGTTTATTAATTGATTGTAAGTGTCAAGTGATTTGATTCATAGCACCATTACTCTTTAGTTTACATTTTGTGTTTTCTTCTGCTATTGTCACAAGGTATATTTAGTGGTTTTTATTTTTATTTTTGAGTACACCAAAATTTTTAGGAAGTTGGAGCAAACTATACACTCACATTTTGTAACCAAAAAATTACACTCGCATTTCAAAATAAGCAAGATAAATATATTGTTATTACTTCCATTGTCAAGTTTAATTTGTATTACAGAATCTTATCAACAATTAATTATGAGAAATGAGAATTTAGGAAATATGAAATGTCATTATAAAAAATGTAAGGTGTCTAAAGATCAAATATTCGACTTTTTTGCAGATCCTTCATTGGTAGGGGTGTGGCCTTGGCTATATTGAGGAATGGAAAATGAAACTACAGAACAAAGATTATACTTGTACTTTAATCTTGTTTGTGTTGTGTTGAGTAAAAGTTACGATTTGCTTGAATCTATTGCAGTGAGCAAAACCAAAACATGTGTAGTCAAATTATAATTTACAAATGATTTGTTTTAGCTTTGATTCGTTTACTACTTATACTGCATTGCTAATTAAAACTACAAGCAACAATATTACTTCTAAAAAAAAAAAAACTTATGAAACCCTCAAATTTCAACATTTGCCAAATAATTAAAATTTTCTTTTTATAAAGTAATATTCTTTCTGAAACAAATGGGGTAGTTTTGATAGGTGCTCTCACCAAGTAACATTCTTTCTACTCGGTTTTTAAAAAAATAATCATTGAATTATCAATTCTCATTGGGCATGGCCCCTTTTCTCTTCTTTATTTTTATTTAAAAATCTTTACACTCGAAATAAGTTGGGTGTAAAACTTAACATAAATTTTTATCTTTTTCTAGCAAACCAACCAATTTGCAGAGGACAAAACCAATTCTTATTCTTATCTGTAAAAAGAATAAACTGTACAGTAATACCAATATGGCAATGACAATGACAATGAGCCACAGTATTTGTGGCAGAATAAAATCCCTTAAGAGTGCTGCATTTACAAGAGAATAAAATCATCAACCTGAAGACTCTGCCCATGTGTGTCTTCGATGCGGCTTTATGCAATGGCCTACAATCCCTTTAACCTTCCTAAAACTGCTGGCTATACCTTTGGAAATCCCACCTTCCAATCTAGCTTTTCTCACAACTGCCATCCTGGCCTCTGAGAACATCCCTCCCAAATATCCAGTTAACCTACTGCTTACTCCAAGGCGATTTTCTTCTGCATTGCAATCCTGGATATTCCCACTCTCTATGACTATATTATCTAAACCAATGTTGTCTTCATCACCATTTTCTAACTGTAGACATCTATTGACTTGTGACGATGGCCTGCACCTTCCAACTAGCTAGCATAAGCACTCGATTGATAGTTGATACAATATAGCAACGTACATAGACACTTTTCATCAAAGACATATCCAGTGAGGAACATGAATTACATTTCATTAATTCATTTCCTTAAATTATTAATAGTCCCGATGTGTCAATGTGTCCGGTGTCCTTCTCAGTGATTCATACGATTGCAACATACACAAAGTCTAACTAAAGTACATTTGCATATTATCCATCAATATTTCTACAGGCTGGTCACTTATTTGAGTATTTATACTGCTACAGTATCTTTATTTTCAATGATTTCAACACATTACTGATACCGAAGCGATTCAGTATAATTAAAATGAGATAAAAATCATAAGGTATTATAACTAGACTAGATATAGCCGATTTTCAACATGCTAAGCAGAGTACTACTAATATTATACATAGTTGGATTGAAAACTTCGTACCTCCCATGTTGTTTAGAATTGACAATTCGTTTCTTTGGTTTTCTTTGAAAATTACAGACGTTGGATACATGGCGAATGAAACGAAGCTGCACCACAGTAGGCACAGATCAAAACACATCATAATGATTGATGAGAATCAAAACTATGTCAACCCTGCTTAAGCACTGTTTTCAACAAGGATCTGATTTGAGAATGACTCATTGCTTTAATGATCTCTCAATGTAAAATTCCAATGACAGGAGGAAGCATCCAGTTAAAAAATTAACCACAAAAATATATACTAATTATCAATTGCCACAACCAGTGGACTTATAACTTCTTTTTTTTTTGTTACTCCAGTGGACTTATAACTAGAACACAATATATGAATTAAACTATAATATTGATCAAAGTAAACAATTGGTGCAGACTTAATTTTCCTTTGTTATATTAGTACTATAGCCACATCAAAATCATACGATTCATATAGTCATTAATCAACCTTCCATTATATGATCCCTGACTATAGATTATAAATTAACTATTTATTTGGAGAGTACAGAGAAATAAGGATTACAGGAATGCCATGAACAGAGAAATTTAAGTATGATGAATTGACACAATAATCACCAACCTGATCACCATCTTTGATACCATAATCTCTAAGATAATCCGTTTC
>Ga0209282_1002757_pt1 | contig 10252 bp, 5 predicted proteins | sample Mtrugardesep15_FD_187529 | JGI IMG/M metagenome (GOLD analysis project Ga0209282, IMG submission 187529) | Root nodule microbial communities of legume samples collected from California, USA - M. trunc garden sep15 (SPAdes) (version 2) | ecosystem: Host-associated > Plants > Roots > Nodule...
TTGATTTAGCTTTTCTCTTAACTGGAAACAATCAGTAATTTTGTGGCTTTTATTAGGTGATTTAGATTTTTCTTAACTTATTTAATTCTTTGTTCCAAATGAATGATCTAGCCTGAGCTAAAAGCAGCTGATATAACTGCTATTGAAGAGGAATATAATGCTCTTTTGTCTGACAAAGCTGGAGAAACCGAATACTTGCAGTCCATGGAGAAACAAGTAGAGAAACTCAAGGTAAATTGATTTAGTCCAATGGAAAATTTTACAAGTTACGTAAATTAATTATCAACAAAATAGTTATGTAAATGCAGACAACAAATATAAATAATCAAGTCGCAATATTTTACTGAGTTTCTATCCTGTGTAAAAGTCGAACACATGTTTTAGTTTTCCCCCTGCAATCATGGATATATGCTTCTGATTTTACAGGAGATCAATCAAGTTATAAAATGTGCTTGTGGTGAGGAATACAAAGTTGCCTTGAATACACAGTTGCAGTGTACTTGAACATGAAAACTTCTGGAGGCTGCAAATTCAGTTATTCATGCAGATCTTGGTTGAGCTAAGAATTAAGACACTGTAACCGTTCCTTGGATTCTGATTGTATTTTTCATTCAGTACACAGATTTAAACTGACTCCTAGGCCACGATGCAGGAGTTCATATCAACTCTAGTGCCGAAAACAAATGAACTAGGTGGTATCTACAGCTTCCATATTATAACAAGATACATAGTGTTTTGCTTGTTAGAGTTGCAATATAATTCAAAGTCCGTACTTATGCAATATCCGATTTTGTATTTTCCTATCAATATACAAAACTTGGATTTATCGCAAATCAAATTAAAGAAAAATTGTCTTTTAGTAACCCATCTTCTTCAAGTTGATGCTAGCTGATCTGGGAGCATCAGTTTGTAACAAAATCTATTGCCTTTTGTGAGCCTTGGTTAGCACATCAACTCTCATGCGGAAGAGAATTGAGCTGATTACTATCCATTAGTACATTGTTTAAAGAACTTTGCTTGACCTAACCTCTGCTTCCATGCCTATACTTAGTAACTTTCAAATCTTTTTTACTTAATGAGGAATTAAGTTTGCCAAACTGGACTCTCTTTATAGTAAAGTATCTCAATCATTAATGTTGAGCTACAAACTATATCCCACAACCTCAATCTAGCTACGACTCATGACTATAGAGATATAATCGATGAATTTGATTCTCTCTCCACATTAAAATTCATCAGAGGGAGTCTCACATACTCACCCACATGATACACTTTTTGATTGCATTAGACCCTGCATTCTAGGGACTTGAACATTCTTGTTCACACCTTGTAGAAAGGAAACTCTTGTGTCGACCAGTTGGCCAAATTTAGAGTTGTTTTCGATAATGAGATTATGACATGTTTGGTGTATATGCACGATAAGATAGAGACATGATAAAACTAAAAAGATGAAAAGAAGATATGATAGTGACATGATATACTTTTATCCTATCATATATTTAGTGCACACGTGATGTAACATCCTAATTTAAGTATTAAGAATTTAAAACTTTTTCAACTCAAATGGAGTTTTACTTTAAGATTTGAACTTAAACTTCATATAAATGACTTTGAATAACTTTATTTAGTAGAAAGATTTACAAAATATTAACATTTACATAAAAGACACCTTTAAAAATACAGTACACGTGATAAAAAAATTGAATAACTTCATTCACTACTTTTTTAGGTCTATGTATATATATAATGAGAAAAATACCCTCACAAGAAAAAATCATATTTAATTTGTTCGAAAAATTAAATTAATATTCACATTTTTTTTAGTTTTCAATTATAATTTTATTAATTATCCCCTAAAAAGAGATAATTTTATTACTTATTTTAATTTTTATTTAATATCAAATTATTATTTTTTGTTTATTTTTTAGTTTTTATTTATATCTATAATTTATTAGATTTCAATTTTATATTTTAAATTATAGAGATAAATTAGTAATTAATTTTCTTATCCTATTCTACTAGTTCCTAACCTTAGATTGCTTATATTCATGATAAAAACTATAATTAGAGGATATGATATGATAACTTTCAGGTTTAACTTATCATATTAAGTTGTCTCATCAAATATTAGATTAAGACAAAACATGATACAATAATCATATAATGTCTTTAATCATCTCCACCAAACGGATAATAACACGGGGTGTCTTACAATGTTAGAGATTGATTTGGTGGTGTAATTATATATATACTCCCTCCGTCCTAAAATATAAGCAAAAATTGGTCAACGAAAGTTAATGTATTTGGTACAAATTTTTAACCAAATACATTAACTTTTGTTGACTAATTTTTGCTTATATTTTGAGACGGAGGGAGTATATATTAAAAATAAACCACCAAATTAGACCTTCACTATGTATGTAAGACACTCTGAGATTATAAATACTCTAAAAAGGTAATTAACTATATTAAATTGTCAAATTGGCTTCGAAATTTAACGAGTCACTATCGTCTATGTTCTTATATTTTAACAACCTACTATTAATTGACCTTTATATGCGTCCTAAAAAAAACTAATATGTAAAAAATTTGACAAAATCAAAGATTAATTTAAATTTAAAATATTTATAATGTCAGAAATATTTGAGAGTGTCTTATAACGTTAAGGATTGATTTGACTTGACGGTTTATTCTTTTATTTCCTTAAAGAAAACTAATATGTATAAAATTTGATAAAGTCAAAGATTAATTTAAAATATTTATAATGTCAGGAATCTATTTGAGAGTGTTTTATAACGTTAAGGATTAATTTGACGGTTTATTCTTTTATTTATTTTTTTCAATTGATAAAAATAATATAAATCAAAAGTGTAGTTAGGAAGAAAAAATAATCAAAAGACATTCTTCATTTTCCTACCCTCATTCGACACATCATCAAACTATCCCATCTATTATATCATTCATTTTTTGTTTTGTTTTAAGGTGTGTATCCAAAATATTTATAAAAAAAACACAAGAGTGACAATAATAATAAATACATTTTAAAAATTAAAACCCTCTTTCCTTCAAAAATAAAATAAAAATAAAAACCCTCTTTACTGAAAAAAATAAAAAAATAAAACCCTAAAACAAGAAAATAAAGTCGGTAATGCCCCTAGTTGTCAGAAACAAGTTTGATTTCCACTGAACTCCACTCGCCGGGTAATCGCAACCGCAGTTCGTCATCAACCGCCAGTTAAGGTAAGAAAAACTCCGTCCATTTTCATTTTCAGATTCCCCTTCCCCTCTCTCGTAGCGCTCACAATTTCCTCATTTCTCATTTTCGTTCACATATTCTGATATTTTGAAGAAATGAAATTATTGGTTTTGATACTGATACATGATAAAAGTGTGGTAACTGTGCATTTGAATCAGAATCCAAATGGGGTATCTTCAATTTGGAAGACACGGTGTTAGGCAGATTATTAGATTTAAAGATGCTGTTAATGAAAGTGTTGTGGTGAATCCACTATTGTACGCATCTCAAGGTTTGCGATACAACAGGAAGCTCCAAGTTATTCTTACAACTGTAAGTATCTCTATCTTAGTGTTTTAAATTGCCCGGCCGCGTTGAGACATTTGATATTGTGGAGGATTTCGGTCAAATGTGGCCAATGCCACTTCAATCACAGTCGTGTTGTGGTTTTGACAACATTGAAAACCATTATTATCGATCTCAGGGTTTTAATTAGTGGTCGTGGTAATGGCTGCAGTCGTGTTGTGATCTATGACATTGTGGAAAATGGTGTTGCCAATGTGACCACAATTGTGCTTACATTGCAGTTGGCAACATTGAAAATCATTATTCTGCAGTTTAGATTGCATAGTGGTTGCGGTCACATTGTAGTCTTTGATATTGTAGAAACGTAGTATTTGATATTGGCAATGCAACTTCAATTGTGGTAACATTGCAGTTTCAGCAACATTGAAAACTATTATGTTGTGATGTAAGTTGTGGTCCCAGGCCTTTATTTAAAACTATGAAGCACGAACTTTCCTTTGGATTTTACGTGTCCCGTTGTCGGACACACCGACACATAATTAAACTAAATCATGTGATTTTCTCAAATTATTAGCGGTGTCGGTGTGTTAGTGTCTTGTCCAGTGTCCGTATCTGTGCTTCATAGTTTAAAACCCTGATTTATCATGTGTTTGTTTTCTGGGAATGGTTTGATTCAAACTTATGATGTTTATAATTTTCAATTTGTAGAACATAGATAAGCTGGGAAAAGCTGGTGAAACTGTCAAAGTTGCTCCTGGATTTTTTCGCAACCACCTAATGCCCAAGCTCCTTGCTGTCCCTAACATTGATAAGTTTGCTTATCTCCTCACTGAGCAGCGCAAGGTTTTCTTTTGCTCCCTTATGTTTGTTTAGCTACTTATTTATACAGTTATTCGGTCAATGTCAGTCATCATTATGTGAATTCATGTCTTTGCATTTTATAATCTTCATAATAATTAGCGTGCCATAGCGGAACATGTTGTTAAGTAGTGGCGCTATTGCGTAGCAAAATTAATCACTATTGTTCCGTTATAAGTAACATAGTACAAAAAAGTGGCTAGAGTGGCACTACAGCACACTATTGTGTAGCGGTATCTGAACCAGCAGCTATTTCGTGATATGTGGTTGACCATATTGTTATGGAGTAACTTTAAATTCTTTATATGAATCATGACATTGCTGTCAGATTTCTGATCTGAAGACAATCCTTTCCCTGTCTTTCTTTGTTTATGTGAATGTCTGTGCAGTAAACACTGTCAACATTATATTTCTGTGCTTGTATGCTTGAAAAATATACATTTTCATACTCACACGGCTATTCTTTATAACAAGTTATGTTGCCTTCATCAATTGCTAGAATTATGTTTTAAATGTTTCAGATTTATCAACCTACTGAAGAAGTGAAGCAAGAAGATGTTGTTCTTGTTACCGAGTCAAAGGAAGATATGATGAAAGAGTATGAAAGGGCCGCACTGATTCTTGATAAAGCTAAGCTGGTTAGTAGTTTACTCTTCAAAGCCTTTCAAGCCTGTTTGATTGAGATCATTTGTGGTCCTTTTTTGGGAATTATTTTCTAGTTAGATGTTTGCTTCATATTTACTGCCATTTGCTGCTATTTCTGTCTCATTCCCTTCGTCCATAACCCAGGCTCGAATAAGGAAGAGATAAGTTGGCCCTATATTACACAGTAAGCTAACAGAAAATTTTATCATGTTATTTTTTTTGGGTTGAATTGTAAATGTTAAAGCAATTACAATAAAACTTGGTTCATACTGGTTCTTCGTCATTGGGTTTGGATTTGTTCAACTAAACTCCATTTGTTTGCAGCTGGCAGTTTAGATTAAAAGGACAGGCCACTTTACTTATTTATGGGTTTTCTTGTTGATTCGTATAGCTTGGTTTTTTTAAACTATGATTGTGATGATACTCACAAAGACAGTAACTTCTGAAGTTATAGAATAAAAAGTTTACCTGATAATTTGATAGTCTTTCATATTTAAAACTCACTAGTTAATGTGATACTCTAATAGGTCTTGCGGAGGTTAATTGATGTTAAAAAAGCGAAGGCACGTGAATCAAAAGACGAGCCCTTGGAGTTACAGATACCAGTGTCAAAAAAAGCTCTTGTGGCCGAGGTAATATTTGTTCTTCACTGTTTAAATGTTTTCTTGATAGCAACTAAGTAAAATTAAAACTAATCAGTGTTTAAGAAATTCAACTAATATTAAGGCCGCAAGATGGACTGTCTTGGCCTTTTTACCCTCTTGATTTGTTGATATATTCAGACCAACAGATTCTCAACCTCTTGGAAACCCTACTTTATTTTGGTTCAAACCTTAATCTGTCACAGTATTTAGGCCCTTTGGAAAGAATTACAAGGTTGATAAAGAAACAAGAAACCCGATAAGAAATCTCTCAATCCTAGAACTGACTGCCTAGGCAGAGTGGCTGAAAACACTCCTAGTCTAGTCACAATGATTACTCTGCGCTCCTTTTCTCCTTTATTTCTCTATATCCAACTTTTACAAATTCTGTAATAATTAACTCGTCATTTTATCTTCTCCATCATTTATCTCCTTCTCCCTTATGTGGCGAGTCTGGCTAATTCTAAGTCCATTCTATCATTTGCTAATGTATCTTGCCGTTGTTAGTTGAAACTTGGAAGTTCAAAAACCATTTCATAATATTATTATATTTTATGTATCTTACACTTTTAGATGATCAGAGTGCCTCTTGTGACATGGTTTCCTTATTTCATGATTGGTTTCCTCATTCAATCAAAATTAGGATTTTATATACTAGTTTTATCAACAGAAGGATTTTAAATAGCAGTAGAAAATTATAATTAGGAGTTAGTGTTTTGTTTTCTGTATCACATCAAATTTATACCAGTTACAGATTGATCATTCAGTCTCTCATAATTTTCAATAATTTATGTGACGTACTTTGTATATGACTGCAATATTCCTGTAAAAAATTAGACGAAATTCTTTCATGTTAATAAATACTGGAAGAACTTGGTTCAGTTTTTATTAAATTGAAAGAGGGCTGCTTATGTATATATGAGAGAAAAGAAAGAAAAGACCCTGTGATATGACACTGTTAGTAATATACTATATGTTATATATAATTTCTATGAAAATAGGTAATCCTTGCTCTGTATTGCATGTCCAGATGATTGCTTTAGCTTGTGCTCTATCTACAGCACATTATCATATATCAAAGAAAATTATACTTATTTGTGATGTTAGTTTCTGTTGCAATCCACATCTTATTTGAAAATTGGGTTCTTATTAAAGAAAATTAGGATCCTTTTTCATCTTATTAACTTATTTTGTTATTTCTCTTCTGTTATCTCTTATTATTTTTCTGGTACTGACTTTCATTGTTGTCATTTTTAGGTTGCAAGACAACTCTGTGTGAACATCACAGCTGAAAATCTGCATCTTCCAACACCTTTATCGACCATTGGAGAATATGAGGTGCCACTACGTTTACCGAGGTCCATCCCTTTGCCGGAGGGCAAGCTTAATTGGGCTTTGAAAGTTAAAATCCGAAGTAAATAAGTTAGTTATCTTGTTGAATCCAAGTTCATAAGGGTTCTGGTTTATACCGATAATTTCAACTTGAGGATTGTAGAAGTGCAACCGTTTTCTAACCGTATTCTTTGTCCTTAACTGAAATCTCTTATTGTGCTGTTAGCATTCTCTTTTATAAAACTTTCTATCTGTCAATTGTTTCTCCTGACTTGCAAAGGATTTTGATCCACCCAGTTTAGTCATAAATTAATCATCTTCCTATAGCTATTCCAATTTGACTTTGGTGGACAATTTTGTAATTTACTCCTTTGGAAGGAGTAATACACTTCTCAATTCAATTGTCTACGACATTCTTAGTAGGTCACAGTTTATGGTTATATAGCTCAGATAGTGATACTATTTTATGTGATGATGAATTTGATGGTAAAACCAGTCTTACAAATCTTGCATACAGTAGTAAGTAGGGTTTATCTTCTTTAACGAGAACAATTTATTTAAAATAGTTTAATCATTGTTCAATATTTTTTTCATCAACACTGAGATACTCTTCATACGTAGGTTTGAATCCTGCCTCTAATAACAATGTAATGGATTCTAACCAGCTCATTTCTCTTCCGGACGAGAGTTGATGTGTTAACTAAGATTCACAAAAGACTGTCTTTTTGTTACAAACTGAAACTCACTGATCAACTAGAATCAATTTGAAGGAGAAGAGTTACTATACAAATACGTTTTTTTTTTGTTTTTGTAATTCTATAAATACGTTTTTTTTATATTTAATTTGATCAAATCAATTTAAATACATCTCGGTTGATCAGTACGGAAGAATTATGTTATTTGAATATTAAAATGCATATATCGTATGTCACTATATAGTATTTAAAAATACCAAAAATATTTTATGTTTTATTTTGGGATAGAATCTAGGATAGTTTTTATTTTTAGTATTTGATTTGATTTTTGTCCTAAAAACATAAAGGGTGAATCTATAAATAAACATAACACCCAAGTTAATATCATACAACGACAAAATACCTACAAATAATATGATAAATTCTAAGTCACCGAAATACCCATGATTCCGAATCTGCAACGTCAACGCCTAAATAATTGACTAAAATTGATCTTTCAATAAGAACAAAACAAACACCTAACATGACGCAGAATCAAACGACAAACAACACAATGCCGCACTCAAACTTGATATGTGTATAAACCATTTATTTAAATTAAAAGAAAGGAAAAAAAAATGCAGAGGAGATAATTCAATGTCAAAAAATGACCTAAAACCACCCTTCTCAATGAATGAAGGAGAAAGAAAACTTAGAGAGAATGTGGAGTTTCTCTCACTAACTATACACGGCTAGAAATTTTTTAGATTTTAGATTTAGTAAAAGAAATACAAAATTAATCCTTTTTAAGTTCATTTTCTTAATCCTACAATGTGCTGCAATCAAAATTTCAATGGTATTTTGTTAAAATATTTCATTAATATCCAAAAATTACATTAAAAAAACACTATTAATTAATTTGCCAAAGGTTATTTACTGGTACAATGAAAATAAATATTTTAAAAAATAACCATCACAAAATCAAATTGGTTGAAACTGCGACAAAACCTCAACAAATCAATCTCTTATCTCCGCGGTCATGTTCGAGAATAGATCTTCTCATGTGCAATTTGAATATCATTCAAATTCACCCAATCTAAACTTGTCATGTGTGTATTTTTTTTGAATTGTGACTGAATGCGCTTTACTCATGCGAAAATTGCAAATAAGATTTCCCGGTCAAAGTTTCACAATAATCTTGTAAACCATAAATATTTGAATCGGAAAGAACCTTTGTCCAATCCTATTCTAAGTTTACTCTGTGTGTATTCACCTCAACCTAAAAAGTGCAAAAATGCATTACATTTCCAGAATCCAAGCATAGCACTCCCATCATTGCTACAAAATATTAAAAACAACCACTTTTTAGAAGAGTTCATCTCTTGGTTTTGTCAAAAACTTCAATAAATCTCTTTGGAACTCCATATTGCTCAATCAAATGCCTTCCCAGGTCATCAATAACTCCACCTTGAACCATAACCTCAAACCCTTTCTTACCTACAAACAAATATTTTTAAACTTTAGAGAGACAATATAATAAACACATCATTTTATCATATGCAACCTATGGAGCACTGACACATACACCAACCACTGACACCGATAATAATTTGAGAAAATGGCATAATTGAATGTAATTATGTGTCAGTGTCGCGTCAGTATCGGACACGCCTTTGATCAGAAGTGTCTGTGCTACACAGTATGCAACTAGAGAATCAAAATTTACAAGTCATAACCCTGAATGTCATAAGGGTGTGTGCGGTGTCTGACCATCAACCTCAAGTCATTCAACAAGATATTGAATGAAAAAAGCAATCGTTGCTGGTTTACTTCATTCTTACTCATATTGTTATACTAATGCAAAGAAGGATCAGAAAGAGTGAAAGACATTGAAGACTAAATATAGAAAAAATAAAAAAATCAGGTCTGTTTGGTTTCAGAAACCAGTTTCGGTTTCATGTTCTCACTTTTAACTACAAAAATAACCATTGTTTTTACTCTGTTTCTGTTTTTAAATATGTGTACATAAAACAACAATTTATATTTTTATTTTTTATATTTTCACTATAAATATCTGAAAAAGAAAACAAAATGAGAACAAGGTAACAGTTTTATAATTAGAAGCAAAATATGGAAATATAAACCATGGTCACACGGTTCGCAATTCGCTTCGGTACATGGTACGGGTTCAGGTACGCGGTTCACACACTTTGAAAGAATTTGGTACGTGAGGGGTATACATAGTCAGTTCGTTTGGGTTTGTGGTTCAAATATGATAATCAGTATATTGTGGATAACAAAATTAATTAATTAAAAATATAAAATAAACAATGCAAATATTAATACTATTAATCAAAATAATAATGTTTTTTACAAAAATGAGATATACTAGTTGAACCTCACTGATATGAGAGCACTGAGATATTTAAGATGAGCTAGTCCCACATTAGCTACTTAGCAACATGGAATGAAAAGCTGAAGTTATAAATAAAGCAGCCTCCTTCCATGCTACTCATAGAGTAGAAAAGCGCTTCCCATGCCTCTAATAGGGGGGGGGGGGG
>Ga0209282_1002759_pt1 | contig 10251 bp, 4 predicted proteins | sample Mtrugardesep15_FD_187529 | JGI IMG/M metagenome (GOLD analysis project Ga0209282, IMG submission 187529) | Root nodule microbial communities of legume samples collected from California, USA - M. trunc garden sep15 (SPAdes) (version 2) | ecosystem: Host-associated > Plants > Roots > Nodule...
TACGATAAATAATCAATTTTCTTGATTACTCTTTAATACTATTACAAGAATTCAAGTGTCACCGGAATTTAGAACAAATAATTGATATGTAAATGTAATTGATGCGAGTGTTGTCAATCCTTCGAATTTACAAGGATTCAAGTCCTTGAACAAAAAGTTGAGCAAAAACCTCCATTTGTTGCTTGTTCAAAGTCAAACCAATCTCAATTCCACCATCACTATTCTTATTCTCCGAAAGAGAAAAAGCTCCTGTTTTGTCAATAGAAGTAACATCAACTTTCTTAGGTTTACCCCATCCAAAATCAAAACTATAAACCTCAAACCTAGGTGACCCGGCAATAGAAAACAACTTATAAGTCTCATCCCTTTTTGCTGTTTTAGATTGCATATTTGACATCCAATTTTCCAAACCATTTAACACACCATTATCCAAATCATTCAACACATCAATTATCCCTTTAAGAGCATTAATAAATCCATCATCTTCTAGCAGTGCCTCAGTTTCAAGCACAGCCCGTTTTGACACAATACAATTTCCAAAATAATTTGCATTAATTGGTGGATCCAAGCGTGGTCTACAATCAACAGCAAAAACAAAAACTGCCTTATTGTATTTTTGTTGGTCAACTTTAACCACTAAGGCCAACAAATAAGCACAAGTAACCGCAAAGGTTGAAACCTTTTTATTTTCAAGCTTGGATTGTGCATATTTCTTAAGCTTTTGAATATTCAAAAGTGACAATTCAAACAAACCTTTGGTTGCTTCATCTTTTGTTGCACTAGTTGTTTTCCAAAGCTTTAAGCTTCGATTATTTGTTTCTCCACCAAAATTCAACCACCCTTTTGAATTAATTTCTTTTATTCCTAAAGGGTCTTTTATAATGGACCTATCAAAATAAGGTGTTAGATGTTGAGGTAATAACAAAGAGGGTGCATTTTTTTCAAGGTTGGAACAAAAATAAGACCAAGCTTTCATAAACAAAGTTGATGATTTTCCATCAACAGCTGCATGGTGTGTGGTAATACCAATACAAAATCCATGGTTAGGAAACAAAGTGACTTGTAGTGAAATAATTGATGCTTTTTCATGTGAAATTTCCAAACTTGGGATTAAGTGTTGTTTTTTTTCAACTTCACAAAGATTGGTGCACAAAAGATTAAAATTTTCATTTGACTCAGCTACAGTTAATGGAATGGAATCACTAGGGACATAGTTGATGAAGGGATGTGGTGAATCTTGTGGCCATGTGATGTTACCAACGAGAAGGAGGAAGTGTTGGAGTGTGAGTTCAAGAGAGTGTTTGAGATTTGGAAGAATGGAATCAAAGAAAGAAGTGGTTGATACATTGGCGAGTTCATAGAAGAAGAGACGTTCAACTGGTGGTTGTCTTAGCCATCGTGTGTCAAAGAGTGTGAAGGGAAAAGTGGTTGGAGAGGTTGCATTTTGTGGTGCTATGGAAAGAACTTGATGAACTTTCATAGATGGTGATGATGGTAATGGTGCCATGAGAGTGGGATGAAACTGATGAGGAGGTGAGGCTTGTCAATTTATAGAATTGTAACTATTATTATTATTATTATTAGGGTTGATTATATTATTAGGGTTAATCAAGTAAATAGTCCCTATAAATATTCATAATTTCATTTTTAGTATCAACAAAATAAAATCACACATTTTAGTTTTTGTAAAAATTTTCAACATTTTTAGTCTCTGTAAAATTTTACACCAACATTTTTAGTCCATGTAAAAAATTTACGTCAGCTTGGTCCCTAAAATGCTAAAGGAAAATGTCTCAAGGACTAAAAAGTGTAATTTTATTTTCTAAGGACTAAAAACAAAATTCTAAATATTTATATAGACTATTTACTTAATTAACCCTTGTTATTTATAAAGACTATTTACTTAATTAACCCTTATTATTATTGTAACTAGCGAAAAGACAGGAACTCACGTGTCCGTCTTTCCTCTCTTTTTATTGCGCTAACGCGTGTAAATTATGAACAGTATGTTATATGAAATTTTGATTAAAATTATAAGTACGAATGTCTCTGGTTTTCAAATTGTAACAAACAAAAAAGCCATGTTTATCTTTTTCAAAGACAACAGTAATTTAACAAACATAATATAAATCCTTATTTTTTTTAATATCACAAACAATATAACATTAATATAGGAAAATTCGTATGAATGTATAACTGAAATTATAAAAAATTCAGTACAAAATATATATCACCTTCATATATAATATTGATAATATTGTTCCTATTGATGTAAAATATTTTCTATTTTAATAGAATTTAGTTTTTTAATTAAAATTCAAAATAATATTATTAAAAGATAAAATAGTAAATAAAAAATAGTTTAAATGAAGGATAAAATAGGTAATGAAAAATTCAACTCAAACTCATATTTTAAACATATTTTCTTTTTATATAGTATAAATATATGTTTTATTATATTTTTTTTACTATATAGTATAAATATATGTTTTATTAAAAAAAATTATTAACATATGTTAACCGTATCATACTCAAAAAAAACCGTATCATACTCAAAAAAAACCGTATCATACTCAAAATTTTAAAAAAATAATTACATCCATATATATGTGTGTTTCATAGCGGCTACCTCGATGGCGAGCCTAGTTGGATCCATGTGATTGAGTTTTTTTTTTTGTTTTTTAAAGATGAATGATACTTTATGTATAAAATAGAAAATGAAATAAAAAATAGATCAATTTTAACCAAACCCAATTGAGAGAAGCACGTGAGTGAGTTGGTGACAAAGACATAGTAAAAATAAAACAATACAACCTAATAACCCAATTGAGATTCGTTCCAAGAAGCAAGGGAGTGAGATTGGACAATTTTTATTTATTGAAGTACGGTGACATTCGACATGCTTTCCTCGCCTTAATCGCACCATGGCCTCGTTAAAAATCAGTTCCTGGGAATAACAATGTTTAAAACAAGTTAAAAAAAAATCGGAAAAATATACTATAAAAAGCAAATTACATTAATGCTCATTCATCGAAGTAGTTCTTATCAAAGATAATGGAGTTTTTGGTAAAATGTAAGTGGGAGTAGGCTTGCTAATTTACTCCTTTATGTTTTTAGGTGAGAGTAAGTTAGCAAACTCCTTCGTGTTTTTGGTCAAACAGATACTTCAAATTCTTATGATCAGTGAACATTTCAAACTTAGATAAATACAAATAATGTCTCTAAATCTTCAACACAAACACAACTGCCGTCAATTCCAAATCATGAGTTGGGTAATTCTTCTCATGAACTTTCAACTGTCTCGACACACAAGTCATAACCTGACGATTCTGCATCAACACACCTCCCAAACTCATATTAGAAGCATCACAATACACAACAAACAATTTCATAGGATTCGGCAAAATCAACACTAACGCTGAAGTCAACCTATTCTTCAACTCTTGAAAACTCTCTTCACACTTAGCATCCTAGACAAACACTTGTCCCTACCGAGTCAACTGCACCAACGGTAAAGCCAACTTAAAAAATCCTTCAATGAACCTCCGGTAATAACCCGCCTAATAAGAAAACTTTGGATCTCTAACACTGACTTCAGAGTCTCCCACTGCAACACTGCATCAACCTTAGACGGATCCACCGTTATACCACCCTTCGAAATCATATGATCAAGGAAACTTATTTCACACAACCAAAACTCACACTTCGACAACTTAGCATACAACTTCTTCTCCTTCAAAGTGTGCAACACAATTCTCAAATGTTCTGCATGTTCCGTCTCTGACTTCGAATACACCAAGATATCGTTTATAAACACCACCGCAAACTGATCCAAATAAGGATTGAAGATTCTATTCATATATTCCATGAAGACACCTGACGCATTAGTCACACCAAATGACATCACATAATATTCATTGTTCATAAAATAAATTATGAATATGATGAACATTCATACATTTTCTAGAAAAAGATTGCAAAACAAGTTCTAAGATTTCTGGCTTGATCATGCTTGTAATAATCAAAACTAGTCTTATTGTTTACTTAAAACACCAGTAAACAAAAGTGTCTGAGCTTCATAGTGCTGCAATATATCATTTCGAAAATACATTATTGGGAAGAATCTTTTAACTTTTTCTTTTATATTATATTCTTTTATATTATATTTGTGATTAGTTTTTGTTGCAAAACCTATTAGTACACAAATTGAGTTTGGACCCTTCCGGAGAAACTCTTAAATATTTTCTTTTAGTTAAACTACTACACTGTCACAATCTTAAATAAAAATTATTTCTACACGCATACATGATAAAATTTAAAAGAAATATCATATTATTAAGTGATGTGTTAAATTTTATTTTTTATGTGCATGCGTCAAAATGCTTTTGACTAAAGCTGTGTTTAAATAAGTATTTCTTCACTCTTTACCAAAGTTTCTTTATAGCAAGAGTGCCCAACCTCTACACCACTACTAAATTGTTCAAATTTTATTCCTGCCGTGAGTAAATCACAGACAAGCAAAATATTTTTTTTTTTTTAAAAGATGTCAACTAAAATAATTAAGATGAAACATGAGTATCGGTCGGTATTCATAGAATTTTTTTAGAAGTTAAATAATAAATAATTAATTATAATAACAAAAAAATCTGTCCAGAAAAAGTAATAAGTATAATAAAATTGAATCTCACCAAGAAAAGTATTAAAATTTCCTAAAAAAAAAAAATATTAAAAAAATGTTAACCTGCGTGCTAAGGAAAGTGACTAAGAAAACAAATATAAAAATTGTTTTTTTCAAAATTTTCAAATTGTTCAAAGACCTTCGGATTATTTCAAACCGAATAGTACGACAACATACACATGTTATCTGGAGAGATTATAGGAGCCTAACATTGAGACAAACCATTCTTGTCAACAAAAAAAAAACATTGAAAGAAAAAGTAGATGAATCATGGCATAGCAAAGCTTAGTATTCATTAATTCGATCTAGCGAATAAACACTAAAACAAAAAATGGTGAATCATAGACCCTTCATCATACAATAACATATTCCCTTTCGGTCACTGTTATAAACAAGATCTATTATTTTAAATTCATTAATTAAACGATGTATAATACAGACCATATATATCATTAATTGAATGGATTTAAAATATTAATTTTTATCTATTGTAGGATGTACATATCAAAATTTCTTTAAGATTAATCATACAATGATATCCATATGATATTTAATCTAACAATTTCAATTCTAACCTTCAAAACTAATTCAAACTCATGAAACCAAAACACATATAGTCTGATTTTGATTGGATGCTTCAAATCTACAACAATGCGATTGTTTTATACGATATATAATCAATTTTATTAATTGGAAAATGCTAACAAGCACCCTTGACACTTGTATATCATATATAAACATCGCTAAAAACGTAAAGGGTGAATATGCGAACAAACTTACAATACTCAAGTTAATAGCATACAACGACAAAATACCTACAAATAATATGATAAAATCTAAGCCACTGAAATACTCATGTTTTTGGATCTGCAACGTTGATGCCCAAATCATTGATTAAATTTGTAATTGATTGAAGTCGATTTTTCAATATAAACTAAATGAACATCGCGATAAGACACAAAATCAAACGCCGCACAAGATAACGAACAACACATCGCCGCACTTAGACGACGAAATAAAAAAAGCACAAAAGGAAAAACTTGATATATGTGAAAACCACTTATTTAGATTGAAAGGGGAAAAAATGAACATCGTTTTGTTTTTGTCAAAAAAAAAGGTCTAAAGAGGAAACCTTTTTTTTCCGGAAATTGTGTAATCAACACATTGAAACTTTAAAAATAAACTTTTTCTACATAAATTTTATAAATTATTTCCTCTTTTGAATCCTTAAGACACTTGTTAGCATAACCTTTATTAGTTATCCTTTAATACTATTACAAGAATTCAAGTGTCACCAGAGTTTAACGCAAATAATTGGCTTAATTGAACCTTTGTTTCCCTAATTTATTTGTTGTTTTCATTTTGGTCCCATAACTCTACAAAAAATTAAAAAAATCGGTCCTCTATCTATGTTTTCGTCAGTCAAATTAATCACATCCGTTAGTTTTTTAATGCCTAATATTTTATATATGATTTTTAGTCATTAGATTGTAGATCCATTGTATGTAATGGTGAACCACCAAACACCAATTATTTTTTGTTTCTCTTCATCTTCACCCCTCATGTTCTTCTTCATCTTCATCTTCTTCCCTTAATTTTTTTTTCTCTCAAAAACACATAACAACATCAATAACTTCAAATTAGAAACATAATTTGACTGTAGATAAACATTAAATGCAAAAGTGTGGAGGGAAATTAGACGAGAGAATTAGGTTAAAATTAGGTTTAATTTTGTGAGACAGATTAAGATTTATAAGTAAGAGAAAATTGTCAGTGGCTTAGTGGTGAAATTGTTGAGAAGAAGCAATTAAGACCCGTGTTCGAATCCCTGCAAAGGCTTTTTTCAATAAAGATTTTTTAGATTAATTGCGTGGAGAAAGGAGGGAAATTTTGAGATTAAAATTAGGGTTAAGGATAGCTTGACGGGTTAACATTTATAGATAAGAGATTTAATGATTTGTTTAAAAGAGCGATTGATATTGGATATCAATTTATGGAAACAAAATTAAATCAAGAAAATTGTCACTGACTTAGTAGTGAAATTGTTGAGAAGAAGCCATTAAGACTTGAGTTCGAATCCCTGCAAAGACTTTTTTCAATAAAGAATTTTTAGATTAATTGCGTGGAGAAAGGAGGGAAATTTTGAGATTATAATTAGGGTTAATGATAGCTTGACGGGTTAACATTTATAGATAAGAGATTTAATGATTTGTTTAAAAGGGCGATTGATATTGGATATTAATTAATGGAAGCAAAATTAAATCAAGAAAATTGTCAGTGACTTAGTGATGAAATTGTTGAGAAGAAGCCATTAAGACTCGGGGTCGAATCCCTGCAAAGGCTTTTTTCAATAAAGACTTTTTAGATTAATTGTGTGGAGAAACGAGGAAAATTTTGAGATTAAAATTAGGTGATAGGTTGACGGGTAAAAGGGCGATTGATATTGGATATCAATTAATGGAAGCAAAATTAAATCAGGAAAATTGTCATTGACTTAGTGGTGAAATTGTTGTGAAGAAGCCATTAAGACTCATGTTCAAATCCCTGCAAAGGTTTTTTAGATTAATTGCGTGGAGAAAGGAGGGAAATTTTGAGATCAAAATTAGGGTTTAATTAGGGTTAATGATAACTTGACGAGTTAACATTTATAAATAAGAGATAAGAGATTTTTTAGATTAATTGCGTGGAGAAATGAGGAAAATTTTGAGATTAAAATTAGGGTTAATGATAGCTTGTCGGTTTAACATTTATAGATAAGAGATAAGAGATTTAATGATTTGTTTAAAAGGGCGATTGATATTGGATATCAATTAATGGAAGCAAAATTAAATCAAGAAAATTATCATTGACTCTTTTTGTTGAGAACAAGCAACAATAAAAAAAATTATATGCATTAGCGTAACAAAAAAAGAGCCAGACGGACATACAATATTACTCTAAACGTTAATGTGTGTGTGTATATTCGCGAGGTTGAAGAAAGGAAATAAAAATATTTGGTATCATTAATGACAACGAGAATAAAAATATTTGTGAGGTTGTGATAATTAAACAATATTGAAATTAAATATATAAGTGATAAAAATATAATAAAATTCCTTCAAAAAAAAATAATAAAATTAAATGGAACCTCCTTAAAAAATTAAATGGAACGGTTAAAAAAATCAAATAAAATAAAGTAAAATAGAAGAAAAAAATATTGAAATATAATAATAAAAAATAAAAGAAAAGGTTCCTAGCGTGAATTGGTGCTTGTGAAATAAATTGTCGAGAAGTAGTTTTTTAAAGTAATATTCAACAACTTTTGGTCAAAACTCATTCCATTCAATTTTATGCATTCAAAAAAAAGTGTTTTTTTTAGTAAGTACTTAATTGATATTGTGTTTGGCCTAACTTCCCCTTAAAAATGTAGAGAAATTGAAAAAAAGTCGGGTCAAACGATACCTTAATCTCTCACAACGTCAATGTAGAAGCAACTGAATTTAGAATTATTTTTATTCTTATAAAATAAATATAAAATATAAAAAATAATATAAAATAAAATAATAAAAATATATAACAAACACAATAATGAGGTGGTACTCAACCACCCTTAATAATTAGAAGATTACCAAAATACCCTTCAGAAGGGCAAAATAATAAAATTAGCATGATTAATATTTAATAGATAGTAAATAGATTTTGGTCTTCTTTGTTTTGTATGCGTTCCTTTTAATGCTGGTGTTGGGCTTTGTTTGTGTGTTGCATGTCAGTGGCTTCTTGCTCACCTAGGTTGTGTTTGTTTATTAATAGGAGGGTGGGTGATTTTGTGTAGTTTTTATTGGTGCTGATTTTTTTGGTAGTGGCATTTCTAGTGACTTTTTCATTTACTTGATGCCTCGTGTGGTCTTATTGGTATCACTTCTTTATGTATCCCATGTAATATTGTAGGGAGGTGGTGGTACTACAAAGGAGTGGTTGTTGGTGTTGGTTTGTGTTAACGATGAAGTGAGTGGTTATTGGTGGTCGTAACACAAACCTTTAGGTGGTCTCGCTCTTAATTGTTTTTAAGGGTGATGATTTTGTTCTTTGAGATAGGGGTGTTGACGAGGGTGTTGGTCATAAAGGTTGAGGGTGTTGATGAGGGGGAGACATAACCGTACATCATTTTGTGGTGGTGTGATTTTGTTGGGTGTCAGTTGTTTGTGACTAGAATCTCGTTTTATTTTGGTTATAAATTGGATTATGTGGTGATCTCGGATTTGGCCATTTCCGTCACTGCTTACTCGTGTTGATTTTGGGTTATTTATGTGTTGGTTCGTGACTTGATTTCGATGGTTCGTTATTGGGTTGTTTTCGAGCTGGTTATGTTTCACCTGTTGACTACCTTGAGATTTGTCTTCTGGATTCTGTTGGGCCGATCACTTTTTCTTCGAGATCGGAAGTTAGCGTCTAGTTTCAAGTTTTTGGGACAGTTAAGGTGTCTTATCCGAAGGTCCGGGAGTTGAGGGGGTGCCCTAATGATTTGTTTATGGAGACTGGTGGGCCGATCACTTTTGATTCGTGATCGGGAGTTAGTTTCTTGACTCAAGATTTTGTGCTAGTTTTGGTGTTTTATCCGACATATATACGGAGGATTGATTAACGGTGGAATCCAAATGAGTGCGGAATTTGGCTTAGTTGTGGTGATGAGAAGGTGGGGTGTTGTTGTTAGGGGTTTCAACGGGTGTGATGGTTTTTTTTGGAGTGGATTTGGTGTGAGAAGCAGATGTTAGGTGTTTGGATAGTGGAGAAGCAGACGTTAGGTCATTCACGATGGAGCGAGGTTTTGGTTCAACTTTTGGTTTATGTTGGTTAGTGGAGTTTTAGCTTGGTTTTGGCGTTGATTTGGTTTTGGAGGTTTGCTTTGCATTGGTGTTTAAGATGTACAGTGTATGCATTTACTTTTAGGGGTTTTGCCTCTATACGACATCCTTGCTTTGTAGTTTTTGTTTTACCAGTCCATGTTCGTCTTGTGCAGGGACTTGGTTATTAAAAATTTTGTCGCTAAAAAAAAACGTGACCTACAATAAACACAAAAAAACAAAAACGGCCTTACTGAAATACCTAGAAGACATTTAGGGGGCTAAAAAGCACAATTTTTTTATGCATCTCCTTTGTAGCCCAATTCTCTTTTGTAGAGAATAGTCAACCGCTTAGCCCAATTATCCTTAAGTGACCTCAATAGAATACAGACGGAAGAAACTTGTAGGAAATCTAATCTTTTACTTTTTTAGAGCATAAATATCGGTAATATTTTAGGGTGTCTTTGCTGAAATTTTATGATACATAGTCAGAATTTTACATTCTTCAACAATTACCGTGGTACTGCATTACCACCATTGCTTTTCTACTTTTGTGATGTAAAAAAATAATATAAAATTAGAATATGACTTTAAACTATAAATTGAAAGTGTATTGTATGATTAGGTGAGACCCAATTTAGAGTTTTAGATGAGTAGTATGGATATTTAAAAAATATAGTTTAATGATTTAAATCATAGTTTTAAAACTCGGCTCGGTCATCGACTCGGTAGGGGTACTGGGTCACTGGGTCA
>Ga0209282_1002760_pt1 | contig 10249 bp, 5 predicted proteins | sample Mtrugardesep15_FD_187529 | JGI IMG/M metagenome (GOLD analysis project Ga0209282, IMG submission 187529) | Root nodule microbial communities of legume samples collected from California, USA - M. trunc garden sep15 (SPAdes) (version 2) | ecosystem: Host-associated > Plants > Roots > Nodule...
AAAAAAAAAAAAAAACTTACAGGATTTGAAGGAGAAGAGGATTGAAGCTCGTACTGAATTTCGTTACGAAGAAGTCTGGAAATGTTACCTTCAAAAGCTTCTTTGCGCATTTGGGAGATGTAAGTTCTTCTGGGGATGATGTGAGAAGAAGAAATGCATAGTTGTTGTTGTTGAATGGGAATTTGGTTGATTAGGGTTTTTCGGAGAGAACGGAATAAACGTGCCATTGGAGGGTTTAGAATTAGATAGAAGGGTTTTAGGATTTATAACAGAGGAATGATATTCATTACGATGAATTTTTTTTCACATATTCGTAGTGTTTTTATTTTTACGTTTTTTATATTATTTTTGTCGTTGTATAACAACTGAATGTATGCAAAATACAAAAAATAGTAAAGATTTAACTAACACTAAAGATTTTGATGCTGGCACTAAAAGTTAAATCCATGACATTGCAATTATATTTATCTTTTTTAAAATTTGTTTTCATACTTTAATGATATAAAAAAATAAAATAATAAGATTTAATCCATATATGTAATTTTTATTAAAGAATCCACAAATGTATTATCAGTTATCACTCCAACATATAAATTGTAAATTTATTATTCAACTTAACACATCAACAATGATAACATTCTCTTTAAAAAGAAAGATTAATAACATTCAAATTCAATAGTTGTGACAATTTCTTAAATTTTAAAATTTCAAATATAATCTTAAAATTTAGAAATGATTGGACAAAAATTGTGAATCACCATAACCAGGAGACTAAAAATAAATTTAAGCCAACTTTTTATGTAAAAGAGAAAATAATAATACATCCATAATAGAGACACCCATTTTTAATTACTTAAATTTGTAATTTTTAGATTCTATCATCCCAACCAAATATTTTTCATATTTCAAAAGTTAAAGATAGAGATCAAACCCGGACCATTTTCTTAATGAGTTAAGTTCCTAACCATTTGGACTAATCATTTGACCTGATTACTTTTTACATTAGCCGATATTTATTCCCTATTTGTTTAATTTAAACAATAAGTTGTTTTATTGAACTTTCGATGATAGCAATTGTAAATTAAGTTTTTAACTAAATCAATAGTAAGTTATTCTAACAAGATGCTAACAATATTTTTAAGATCTCAATACTATATATTTGAATAGATCAAAAAAGAAATATCCACATTCAATATCTCAGTTCTTCCATCTCTCCATTTTTGGATTTACATTATACCATCAATAGGAATGAAGCAAATGAACTGCCCCTAATAGAAACTACCAGGATTTTCAGTCAAAACACAACCAACCCTTTCATGGAAACATGATCATGACTTGTAAGAGCATGATCATGGCTTGGATAATATCAATCAATTTCCTGCATTTTTACATGATTGCAATGCAAACAGCATAAAGCATAACTAGGAATCAAACTAATGCACCAGAGATAGCTTTCTTATTTAAAATTTCCTTCCTAACAATAAACTCAATCTTCCTCTACGTCGATGCGGGACGACAGGTTCAGTAACCTCTGTAAAGCATAATTTAATAACAATTCTCTTTTTAAGGAAAACATATCAATGAGAGCCTTGTACTACAGCTTCTGATAAATTATGTACTCTTGATTTCAAAAAAGTTCCTAAGATCCGAGCACCTTAACAAGCTCTTCCACTTACTCCTCCCTTTTTTCCAAAGCCCTCCTTTCCCTTCTCCTCCAAACTCGCAAACAAAGCCTAAGAAAAGAACTTGGAGTTGCCACTGAACCCTTACTTTCTTCATCTAATTCTGTCATTGACTTGAGAGAATTATCCTTACCAACACTGTCTTCTCCGCTTGGTCTAATAGTTACTGAACCGCTACTCGTGTTACCTGGTGCTGACAAATTTATAGCTTTTTTCTCATCACCAGTTACCTGATTTGTGTCTATGTTACTGGTTGATTGTTTCTTTTTTACAACAGCAATCTCCTTTACAGTCTCTTCAAGTTTCTCAAGTCTCTCTTTCATCTCTGACAGCTGCGGATCAGGTTTTGCTCCCTTTTCCTCGGGGGGATTTAGTTCCAATTCTTTTTCTTTCTCCTTCGCTTCTTCTTCTTCCTTCTGCTTCTTTTTCTCCTCCACTTCCTATGAAGTGATTTGGAGAAAATCCATTATCAAAAGGGAAAATCAACCCCAAAGGATGATATATTATTGCTAAACATCAACCCTTTTATTCCGCAATTACCAGCAAGGAACAGTTTCGGCAAATAAAAAAGGAAATATAATCCAGGACATATTATACTCCTAATAAATAGTATTAGTAAAAAAGCAACAACCATATATCTCATGAGTTCAGCAACAACAGACCAAAAATTATATAGAATTCATTTAGAAGCTCAACTACATTTCACAATTTTTCATAATGTATAGTTCTTAAACTTGTATATTATCTCATTAGTTCTCACTTCTCAGCATACAATTCCACCATGATGCAGCAACAAATAATTGCACAAGACATTTACAACCAGCGTCTAGCTAGGAAAAAGAAAAGAATCAGATACATCGAATATTCTAAAAAATATTCTGTTACATTACGTTACAAACCTAAAGGGATCCATAAAGAGTACATTAAAATGGACCCCTGAATCGATATGGTAAAATTTGAAGAGACACAAGTGATAAGATGATCCAACTATCCCATGCATCTTACCAGCCTTTCTATAATGCACAAAAAATTCACTCTTACATTACAATCATTACAAAGGAAAAAGAAACTTACCGCTTCCATTTTTCTTATTTCATAACGAGCGTACTGAGCCACCAAATATACAGCTGTAGCAGTAAAGAAAAAAAAGTTTGTCGTTAGATGTTGGCATTAGATTTATTTTTTTTTAGAAAAAATGATGAATAACAATAAGCTCAAGTTCAATGATTGGCAAAAAGCTTCAAATATGCTATCATACCCAAGGAAGGCATGCAGGCAAAAAAAAATTGCACAAGATGGAAATCAAACCTGATCAAGAAAGACACAGATGCAAAGTAAGAATTTCTATTTATAGTTTTGGTTATCTATAAACATTGTAAACAAATGCAGGAGGGTTACTTAATCATGAAGGTGTTCAACGAAATGCGAGAGAGATTAAAAGATCATAAAAAGGGGATAAATACCCAAACTTTTTCTTCTTTGGGGGATCAGTAAAAAGCATCTTGAGGGCAGTCATCATGTTGAGATTTTCGAGCTGCTGATACCTTTCATCAGTGATAACGACCTTGTTATTGTTGTTGTTGTTGTTGTTGTTGCTGTTGTTGTTCTTTGCCGAAGTACAAAAGGCACTTCTCTGGGCAGATTTGTTGCATAATGATGTTGTTGGGTAAAGCTTGAATTGCACAAAGCGCAACCACCTCCTTCCGCTGCCAAACATCCTCTTTTTACTCTAAAAGTTCCAGCTAATTTTTTATCATTTCATTGGAGCGAGCAATGTTGTTAAACCTGGACCAATCACCGGCTCAGTCAAAACAGTGGGTTGGTAAATCATTGGTCAAATCAAAGGATCCAAAAAATTGTTACAAAACATATTTAATCTTAAAAATTAATTTAAGAAAACATACCACACCTTCAAAAACCACAACACAAATTAACATAATTAAACCAACTCATTCTTCAAATTCAAAACCATGGCAATGACGTAAGAGCCAAGCTGAACAAAAAACAGATGAAAATTTTACATATCAATAGCTCAAATAAATAACTATAAACATAAATAAACAATTTTATAATTTGATTGCAATACAAACTCACAAATACCAAAACAACAACAATAATCCATAATTTATTTATGCCAAAGGTGTCAAACTTGGGCACTCTAGATATATATTTCCAGTCACAGACATAAATATATAATATATACCGAATTACACATAACATAGGCAACAACACACACACACGCACGCACGCACCCACCCACCCACACACCCACACACCCACACACACACACACACACACACACAATGTTAGTCCATAAAAATAGAAACTAGGAACTACATTACCTTTATTATACTTCACATCCTTAAAACTTAAAAAGCTTTCTTGAATAGATTACAAAGTATTTCAAATGCCAACAATACACTAGTTCTTTCTTTAAATACACAGACATTCTTTAGGCATTCTTTAAATACACAAGCATTCATCTTAAATAAAAATATGTGTAGAAAAAGGAGTATGGATCTTATAGCAACATTGATTGATATTTCAATCCAATGAATGTTAAGTTTTCAATTCTCAGATCATACTATGCATGTCCATTTCTAACTTCTATTCTCAAATAAATTTCAAAATTTTCAAACCAATGAAGGGTTCAAAAGGTACCATCTACCTGCTCTATCGTTAACGTTCACAAAACGAGAGTCATAAAAATCCCATTTAGTTTCATAATACATTACCCGTTCTAACTCTAAAACTCTCAAAAGTGATTTCTATTTTTTTTCTTTTCATCCTGAGATTGTCTTAAAGGTACTGGTTATAGGATAACAATTTAATGGCCAAAAGACAAGGAATGAATGTGGATTATGACATGATAGAGGCTAAGCTCATTACCCCTCACACAAAATTTCTTTCAAGCATAATTGATATACTCATTTGAGAATACATATGAAAAATTTCTTTCAGCTTGTCTCCATTTGCTATGCCCTTCTATGATTGATTTGAGCATCTATATCTCCTTTGGTCGATTTTAATGGTACCATAGTTGCTCCAATGTATGAACAAATAGGAATTAAATGCAGAAATAATGAGATAACAGTGTATTATTGATGATGAAAAAGGACGTTGCAGTACGGAAGGAGATCCTTAACTAACCACAACACTGCTCCTTCAGAGAAAGGAATGTCTCAGCCCAAACCTTCTAAGGATGTAACTGAAAAGTGATGAATGCCCTCTCTCACTATCCCAATCCTTCCTATAACTGTCATCCCCTTTAACAAACTAGCCACCTCAGTAAATGTAACCAACTCTCCTATTTAGCACAATAGTTAGGCTTAGGCCTAAACCTGGTACCTAACAGTATGCTTACAATTTCTCCTAATGTTGAAAGTTATTAGCTCTTCCAGAGTATGAAACCACAACCCTTTAAAGAAACAAATAATACTCGAACATCACATATAGCTTTTAGCACACGGGGAGCACATGTGTCGAGACAATAATGTCGACGACAATGCAATGCAGCATCAATGGATATTATAGGGGAAAATAATTCCATTCGAGTGAGCGGATAGAAATTACGTTTGCCTAAAAGCACTATCTCTGCCAATGTAGTAGCTCTGACTAATTAAATTGAAGCAGTGTCTTGTCACTTGTGTCAAACACATGTGCTCACATCAAAATTATTCGATTTTTCCAAATTATTACTGGTGTCAATGTGTTGGTGTCAGTGTCGTGTCCGGTGTTCATGTTAGTGCTTCATAGTTAATCTCAAACCCCAGAACAAATAGGATATTCCATAAATTCAACAAATCAATTAACAATTTCAATCCAAAATCGCATGAAACGAAAAGAAAAAAATAGATTAGGATTTTCTTAATAGAAGATTAAGAAAACAGTGAAAAAGGTGAATAGGAAGAAGAAAACACACCAAATGAAGAAGAAGGAGGCGGCAGCAGCAGCAGCAGCTTGGACTTAGAATGGTGCTGGTTGGAGACGGTGGCGCGGAGATGAATGGGCGGCGCCGGCGTGACAGTAATGGAGATGAGACGGCGGCGCAAGTTGAGATTTTACTGAGAATATTAATCGATGAAATGAAATCGAAGGGGTGTGATTCTCGGCAGTCGAAAGAAGCCTACATTCACACAGTTAATCAATTCTTAGCCGTCAGATTCACTTAATGGTATAGATCATGTGTTTTTCAGCAAAAACAATTTTGTGATAACACAAGCTAATTCCACCGTCTCATACCCAAAACGTGTTTTCCTACTGCCCCTTTGATCCCTTTGATTTTACTTTCTCTTCCTGAATGAGGCAAACCATATCAACCTCAATTTCACAGTATGCATTGTAACAACGACCCAACCGCTAACATCTTCGACAACTGATTTGGGGCTAAATCACCGCCAACAACCCTCAAATTGATTTAAGGGTTAATGGATTTAATATTTTTTCTCCAGATAGTAACAATCTTATGGATTAAACTAAGCTAACCGATTTCAGGCGATTAACTTTTACAACCTAGATAAATAAGATTTAAATGGTGGTTCCATTACTTTATATCCCTAAATTTTGATGAAAATTTGAATAAAAAAGATTAGGTGAGATGTCGAGGCTTTATCCATACCATTTAATCATCAATAAATTACACTCTCCTCCCTTCAAATATACTTACACTCTCCTCCGCTCCTATGTTAAAATATACACTCCCTCACCTCTTATTCAAAATATATTAGAAAATATTTCACTCCCCTCCCCTAAGAGAAGCTTGAACTACATTTCTCTTCCCTCTTATGTTAAAATCTACACTTTAATCCATCAATATTTTTTTTATTTCTAACAATCTAGCAAAAAAATAATAATTTAACACACTTTGGAAAAAAATAATATTATGGGTCTATTTTATTATAATCAAAATTTGAATACATATTTTTCTTTATTTTTTATTCACAATTTCATTATCATATAGTTTTAAACCCTAATACAAAATATGAAACAACCAAAAATAAAATAAAAATATATGAAAAATTACTAAATACAATAAAGCATGATTATTTAAAAGTTAGTTTTATACTATAAAATATGAAATTAATAGCAAAATATTTAAATTTAATTATCATTGATATTTAAATTATAAAGAAATGAATTTATTTTTCTTAAATGGTGATTCAAAATTACTATATATCATAAAAATATTTATTTAAGTTATAATAGATTAAAGTGTAGTGCATATTTAATTATTAAGGGAGAAGATTGTAATTCAAGCATCTTATAGGGGAGGAGAATGTAATTCAAGTATCTTTGAGGGGAGGGGAGTGTAATTTACTCTATTGAAAATAAAAATATTATAAAATTAACAAATAAGTAACATAAACTACATACATGTAATGTTTGACACACTGAAAGCTAAATGAGAAGAAAAGAGGTAGAACAGTAAAATGAAAATATAACAATACTTTCTGAATGGTAGAAGGTAAATCATAAAATTTGTATATCTCGTTCGATTCGATAATATCATGCATAAAAAAAATTGTAATTAAAAATATGAAACATTTTAGTAAGTTTATATCTTATGAGGAAATAAAAATATACTATCTGTATCATAAAATAAATCACAAATTATAATAACATTTTAGTACATCATAACTTTATTGAACATACGACTTTAATGAAAAAATTATGTACACACCTAAATAGTACATCAAGGTTAAATGATTATCTATGGGAGAATTTGTAGGATTATAAAACTAAAAAAATTAAAACGTGGGTTAAATCATGGGTGGCTATTTCCTCTTCATTATTTTTTTTTCCTATTTTTTTAATTTAATTCCTATTTTTTAATTTTGAAATGTCTATTGATTATACCAAAGAACAAATTGTTAACCTGGGTTCGATCGTTTGGAAAACTAAAAAAATATATATGAAAATTTTAATGTGTTTAACACCAAAAGATGAATGATTCATAAGAACTCGAATTCGATTTCTGTTTTATTTATTTTCAATGAAACTTCAAACTCAAATTACCTAGTTATCAGGAAAAGATGGTTAACAAAAAATTAAAAAAGAACGTCAAAACTTTAACTTTGACGTCTTAGTTATTTTCTCACACTCTCTTTGTTTATTTTTTGAATAAGCTTTTTCCACACTTTCTTTTTGTTTATGCTGCTAATCACAATCTTTTCACTCAGTTTTCATTCTTTCAAACACTCTTCATTGTCATAGCCCATAAACTCATGGTAACTTCCCTTTCCTTTCCCTGATTGTAAAAAGGAAAGCATAAACAAGATACTTTTGGCAATTGCAAAAGGCATGATTTCGATAAAAAAGAATAATTCAACGTGATTGACTACTTTACAAGCGTTTTCTAAATCCTTGTATTCTACGAAGGAACATTTTTTCAATGATGAATAAGACTTTTAATGGTGCGATTAATTTGTGAAGTAACTAATTTCTTGAATCATGAATTCGACGGTGCTTGGTTTCGATGGCATCCAATTATTATGTCAAACTACTAATGCATATGGAATACATCTTTTTTAACACAACAAAAAGATTAATTCAAGATGAGGAATTATTTGCGATCAATGCAATTGAGTTTTTGAATATAATGACGGAAAATAAAGACAATTTAGTTGGAAAATTTGAATGTGACTTTTGTATTGATTTCATCAATTCCTTCATATTATAGAAGGGTTTCAGTCTTTTGCTACCTATGTTACTTGAAATTTTCAGAAGACAAAGTAATGTCAGTGAACTAGTTTATGATGATATAATTTCTTTGGTTTTCCATTGGTTTTTCCATCTTTTCAAACAAATATTACAAGTGATGACCGGAGGCAGAGAGAAGCAATCATGCATGCCTTTGGATCAGTTTTGGATGGCATGTCACGTGAGTGTATTGTGTCAATCATGGACGAAACTTTGACCTGCATTATTACTCAACTGTAAAAAGACCAAGACAGTCGTGTGAGAGACACAACTGATTGGATTATCGGGAGAATATTCAAAGTGTACTCAAAAATTTCAAATGCCTCCATTTTTCGTATGGAAAACTTTGAATGGATCATTGAACGAATGTTTAAGAGCATGAGTAATATTCCAAATTTATTTGAAAAGGTGTGCACAAATATTTGTATTCTCTTCCAGGGTTTTGAGTGTGCAAAAGTTAAGGGAGGGAAAATTTATTGTAAAACTTGTTGGATGCCAATATAGTTGGGATTGTTTTCCTTCTCCGGCACCTCTGACTTTTTTTTTTTTTTAAATGACACATTTGTAAAATCTGCTGATTGTAATTAATGAATAGATAGAAAAAATAACAAGGAAAGAAAAAGGAGTTTCATAATTATGCAAAATAGTAAGATTAATATTGTATCAAACATATTAAAATCCATTCAAAATGAATATGGAAAAATGAAAATAAAATCCTCAAGAGGAAAAGGATGAAGAGAGATTGTACAAAACATTGTAAAATAAAAACCAAATAATGATTCTCTTTATTTTTTTGGTAGATTATATGAGAAAGTAATAACATGGGATAAGAATAAATAAATAAGTTGTTGATCTTTCTCGTCAAATATTGTGTGCATGCATCAAAAGTGTTGCCTCCGAAAAATAAATCAAAAATAAGAATCAACAAACAAAAACTCTAATATAAAGAAGAAGGAATGATGAGATATACATGAAGAGAGGAGGGAATAACAACCAAAGGAAAAGATAAATGTATTGAGAAAGGTGGAAAGTAAACGTGCGATTGTTGTAACAGCTGTATGTAGTAGTTGTGGTTCGAATAGTTTGTTGGTTATGAATTTACTCATGTATACCGTGTATTTATGAGTAATGTTGCTTGTGGACAATTTGGTCATGAGAATGGTGGGTTGTGGACAATAAGAGTTTGTTGGTTATGAATTTACTCATGTATACCGTGTATTTATGAGTGATGTTGCTTGTGAACAATTTGGTCATGAGAATCGCGGGTTAGTAAGATAATAGGCGGTTTTTTATGTGTTGTATGTGTGAGTGGCATGAGTTAGTGGGGATATATGAGTTATTTTTTCTATTTTTTAATTTAAATTTATATTTTTTAATTTAATAATTAATAAATAGAACTAGAGTTTTGAAGGTAAATTTTTTAGAGAGAACTTGTAGGCATCAAATGTGTTACCTCTAAAAAAATAAAAAATAAATAACAACCCTAATATAAGGAAGAGGGAATGATGAGATGATACATGAAATAGAGAAGGAAATAACAGCCAAAGAAAAAGAGAAATACACCAAGACATAAGGAAAGTAAATGTGTAATTGTTGTAACAACTTCATGTATTAGGTGTGGTTCAAATAGTTTGTTGGTTATGAATTTACTCATGTATACCGTGTATTTACGAGTGATGTTGCTTGTGGACAATTTGGTCACGAGAATGGTGGGTTAGTGAGATAATAGGTGGTTTATTTTTTATGTGTTGTATGTGTAAGTGACATGAGTTAGTGGGGATATATAAGTTATTTTTTTTCCTATTTTTTAATTTAAATTTCTATTTTTTTTTAATTTAACTATTAATTAATAGAATTATAGTTTTGAA
>Ga0209282_1002761_pt1 | contig 10249 bp, 6 predicted proteins | sample Mtrugardesep15_FD_187529 | JGI IMG/M metagenome (GOLD analysis project Ga0209282, IMG submission 187529) | Root nodule microbial communities of legume samples collected from California, USA - M. trunc garden sep15 (SPAdes) (version 2) | ecosystem: Host-associated > Plants > Roots > Nodule...
AATTTTTTTTATTTTAAGGAACACGGGAATATTTTTCTTTTAAAAGACCATTAACATCTTACTTTTTATTTTTTGACTAAACCATTAACATCTTACTAAAACAACTAATATCCGTTATTAAATTTCCTAATTGAATTTAACGGTTTGTGTAGAAAGGAATGAATGATCAACCTACCTCCACAAAAAATTAAGGGAAAATGACGAAAAAAGCAAAAGCCAACAAAATCAATAATTTTGAGATAAGGTCTTATCCACCCAAACAATTCCCACACCAATGATAAACCTCAAGGGTGTGTTTGGATTGAGGGTTTAGGAGGGGAAAAGAGGGGAGGGTTCATTTTTAATTTTTAAATTACGAACAATGTAAAATGTTTTTTTAAAATAAATTAAGTGTTTTTGAAGTATTATATAATTATTTATCATGTTGTTAATTCAATTTTCTAAAACTCATTTTATAACGTCCGGAATTTAAAAAAGAAAAGTGAGTCCTCCCCTCCCTTCCCCTCCTAAACCCTCCATCCAAATACACCCCAACAGTCGAGTAAAATGAGCAAAGCCAGGAAAGAGAGGATGATTTAAAGAGTAAAACAGAAAAGAGAAAAAAAAAAAACATATCTAAGTAAAAATTCAACCCAACATTTTCTAGTAGTAACTTAACTTTATAGACCAAACTATTTTAATTAACGGAAGACACATTCCTTAACAAAACCAAACAACGGAAGACACATAAGATTATTAAACTAACATTGCAAATGAAAATATCGTAGTTGTGGTTATCAGTTTCAAGTAGTGTTTATCACTTTATCACTTCGTCCACGGAGAAAAAGAAACATACCAATCCACTTTGTCCACCAAGAAAAAAATATCAATCAATAAGTTTGTCATTCATTGAGGTTATTCAATCAAATTATTTGTAATTGTATAAGGTTTTGTAACGAAAGAGTAGCCAATAATTCAGAATAGCTAGATGAGAATAAAAGAGTTACAAATTTAATTATATATATAATATAATTAGTGATAATGTAATATATAAGAGATTAAGATGAATACCTGAATGGTTCTGCCAACAATTAAAGGGGTGGCTTCAGCATGGATAAAGTCACCAATGACTGCTGCTTTCAAATGATTGATGCTAAGTTGAATTCCAGCAACTCTTTTATATCCACAAGCAATATGTGCTCCAATACTTGCTAGAGATTCTGCTATCATTGCTGATACACCTCCATGAAGCACCTTAAATGGCTGCAACATCCACATCAAAAACCATATACAAATTAAAATAAAATAAAAAATGTATGAAATATTATAATTGAACAATAAGAAATCATAGAGATAGTCAAATAATTGTTATAAGAAGCAAAAAAAATATAAAAAGCAAAAACTGGAGTTGACCTGGCAACACTTTTGTGTAAGATGGAGATTGCCAGAAACTTTTTGTGCTGATAATTCTTCAAATTCAAATCCAATTGTATGAAGGGGTATATCCAAATCAGCAGTTTTTGGTTTTCCTGATGATGATGCTTTGTGTTCCATGAATGAATAAAAATAAAAGAGAAATTGAAAAAGGGTGTTCTATGAATATATTTTGTGTTCCCTATTGTTCATGGATTATGTTATGTAATCATTATTATTGACAAAAGGGTCAAACACATTGAAAGTTCGATGCTTTGTAAAGTGTTGGAGGATTAATTTAGGAATCATTGTGAGCCGTTGATTTTAAGGGTATTTTAGGGATTAAGAAAAAAACGAAAGGGGATAGATGGATGGTAGGTAAAGTCTTTAAGGTTGGTGGATTGTTGAATATGGACTGCGCCATGGTGGTACTCACTTTTGCACCTACTACTTCATGCACCTACTTGTTTTGATCGTCGGATCTGAAATCGACAGTGGAGATGAGTCAATAACGAATTTGAGATGGTGTAATGTGAGCGAATAATCTCAAATCAATTCTCGAAATCGATTGTCGTATTTAATTGTAATTGTAATATACACAAAATTATTGATTGAGTTACCTTGATCGAGTTTGAATTTAACGAATGAATGATTCAAGTCTCTTCCTATTTAAACTAATTCATTGTTTGTTTATCAGCATTTTTTAAGGCACACAAAAAAACTAAGTGAATATTTTTGTTTTTATTTTTTACAAAAGCAAATTGATATTCATTTATTCAAATTGATAGAATACATCACATATAATAACATGATCAACATCGGTAAAAACATGAAGGGTGAATCTGTGAACAAATTCACAACACTCAAGTTAATAGCATAAAACGGCAAAAAACCTACAAATAATATGATAAATCTAAATCACCAAAACACCAATGATTCTGAATCTGCAACATTGACGACCAAATCATTGTTTGAATATGTGATTGATTGAAGCTGAGTTTTCAATAAGAAGCAAAAGAATACCGCAACAAGATACAAAATCAAACAATGCGACACAAGACGACAAACAACACAACGTCGCACTCGGACGACGAAATCATGAAAGAACACAAGAAAAAACTTGATATATGCGGAAATCATCACTTATTTAGATTGAAGGAAAGGCAAAAAAAGATGCAGATGAGTGACAGAGAAAGAGAACTTAAATATAAGGTGAAATTTCTCTCACTAAAAAACTAGGGCCGGTTAGAATGAATGTATTTAAGTCGAGCAGTGGATTTTTCCCATATTGATCAGCCCTAATGATCCCAATATATAAAATTAGTATTTTTTATTTATTTTTATAGTAGTTTTTAGTAAATATTTTAGATATTTTACTTAATTAGTGCCATAATTGATTTTAAAATATGAGATCCCAATTTTAAATGCAATATCTTGCGTCAAAACTATTTTTTGAAGACAAAAAAGGTCAAAAAATTATAAGTTTGAATTGAAAGAATATTCGATTTTTCAAATAATTTTTTTTAAGAGTGGTGAAATAAAATATTATGTAATTAATTGAGCGATGCTAAATATGACTAAAATATTTTTGTATAAAGGCAAGAATATGTATCGAGGAGAGGTGATTTTAGATCATTTTTGATCTAGAATCAACCCTTTGCATCTTTTCTCCATCTCTTTCGATGTAAACAAATGATTTTCATATATATACCAATTTTTTATTTTGTATTTTCTCGTAACTTTGTTGTCTGAGTGCATAATTGGTTTTGCGTCTTGTTGTAGTGTTGGTTTAGTTTTTATTGAAAGATCAACTTAAGTCAATCACATATTCAATCAATAATTTGGGGGTCAACGTTGCAGATCTGGAAGCATTGATATTTTGATGATTTTGATTTTATCATATTATTTGCAGGCATTTTGTTGTTGTATGTTATTAACTTGGGTGATATGAGTTTGTTTCGAGATTCATCCTTTAGGTTCTTAGTGATCTTGATCATATTATTATATCTGATATATTCTATCAATTTGAATGAATGAATGTCGTTTTACTTTTGTTAAAAAAAATGTTTTACACATTATAATAAAAAATTTGTATTTAATAATTGCGAAATATTGTTTCCCCTAAATTTTTTTAAAAAATGTTTTATTTTGTGGATAAACTGAGAGTGAGGTAAAAAATCGAAGAGAGACTTAGACATCTCAACTCAGTTGACATCCTTAAAGAACTTGTATTCTCTGCAATCTACTAATAGTTTACATTAAAAAAAGAAAACAATATTTACAAGAGACGGAGCCACCCTAAAAAAATGAAAAGCAAGTAAAACTAAGAAAAAGCAAAGAAGAAAAATGGCCATAAAAGAGAAAGGTGTTGCTCAATCACCCTTAGGTTCAACCTTAGAGAGAGTGTTGTAGGAATTAATTTTGTTGAGCTGTTTATTCTTCTTATTCGTTAGATAAAGAGTAAAAGGTTCGGCTAATTCATTGTTCTCCAAAGTCATCACATGACGAAGCAATTCAAGGTCTTTCTGCATCACAAGGCAACAATGAGGATTGTTGTAATTTGTCAACAAAACTGAAAGAGCAATCTGGAACTTTATCCGATTAGGACAAGAAGCACTAAAGGTAGTAGTTGTTCTACTCCCAGATATGAAATTGGAATTCTCATATGTTGGCAAATGAATCAGATATAAAGGATATGAGCAACAACACAACTGGACCAAAAAAAGTATTTTTGGAACCTCCCTTATTGAAAAAACAAATTGTTGAGACATGATTTTGATTTTATGCACATTAAAAATGCTTTATGTGACAATATACTTCATATAGCGATGAATGTCTCAGGTAAACAAAGTATAATGAGAAGGCTAGGATGGATATGCCATTGAATTGTAAGAGACCAGAGTTAGAGCTACAAGCCTCATACTTATAGAGAAAAATTAACCGTTGTTACCTTCAAATAGGAAATATATTCTTTGACATAAAAAACCAACGGTAACAAAAAAATTCTATGCCAACGGTTATAATGCATAATCAATTTGTCCACCACAAAATCAATGATATAGAAAAAGAATATACGTTGAAATGCCAATGATAACCAAAAGAGTTTTAATGCTAATGGAAGAAAAGTTTAATTCACCATAATGATTTGTGTAAAACATAACTTATTATGCTATGATAAAAAGGATACGTTGGAGTAATTCTATAACAGACAAATAACCAAATAAAGATGATATAATATGGCTTGAGAAAAGGAATCATAATGAATGCACAGCTGATTATAATTGATCACAAGTCCAAGAACAAACCATGTCAAATATATTTTAATGTAAATAATATTTATGCAATTTCCAAACTCAAATCTTGCTTTTCATGAAAAAAATAACATTTTAATGCAAAATCATATTTATATAAAAATTATTGTTAGTGTGTGATTTATTTTCGTGAGAGCTTTTTATCCACTTACAATAAAGTCCTAATACAAATAAAAATAAAACCCAAGACTTGATAGCTTGAATTTTTTTTTCCGCTTATTGCATTGTTGTTCTTCTATGACTTCTTTTGTCAATCATCAAAACCAAAGTATTCATCTCAAAACATATATTCATAAATGGGTGTTCAGAAACAAGCTTAATGAACAAGGAGAAGTTGTTAGAAACAAAGCAAGGCTTGTTGCACAAGGTTACAATAAACAAAAAGGAATAGATTATACTGAAACATTTGCTCAAATTGCAAGATTGGAAGCAATCAGATTACTTCTATCATATGCAGTTAATCATGGAATTATTTTATATCAAATAGATGTCAAGAGTGCATTTCTTAATGGTGTGATCTCCGAAGAAGTGTATGTCAAACAACCTTCAGGTTTTGAGGATCTGAGGCATCCTGACCATGTGTATAAATTTAAGAAATCACAATATGGTCTGAAACAAGCTCCCAGAGCTTGGTATGATAGACTGAGTAATTTCTTGATTGAAAATGATTTTAAAAGAGGCCAGGTTGACACAACACTCTTCAGAAGGACACTTGAAAAAGATATCTTGGTCGTTCTGATTTATGTTGATGATATAATATTTGGTTCTACTAATGCATCTCTTTTCCAAGAATTTTCTAAATTAATGCATGATGAGTTTAAAATAAGCATGATGGGAGAATTGAAGTTCTTTCTTGGAATTCAAATCAACCAATGCAAAGATGAAGTTTATGTTCATCAATCCAAATATACCAAGGACCTTCTGAAGAAATTCAAGCTTGATGATTGTAAAGAGATGAACACTCCGATGCATCCAACCTGCACCTTAAGCAAAGAAGATACAAGAGCAAAGGTAGATCATAAGCTGTTTAGAGGTATGATAGGTTCTTTGTTATACCTGAATGCATCAAGACCTGATATTTTATTTAGTGTATGCTTGTGTGCAAGATTTCAGTCACATCCTAGAGAGTCTCATTTAACTCATGTTAAGAGAATCTTTAGATATCTGAAAGGAACAATAAATCTTGGACTTCTTTATAAGAAATACTTAGATTATAAGTTGGTTGGATTATGTTATGCTGATTATTCTGGTGATAGGATTGAAAGAAAATCAACCAGTGGGAACTATCAGTTTCTTGGTGAGAATCTGATAACCTGGGCTAGTAAAAGACAAGCAACTACTGCTTTGTCAACATCAGAAGCAGAATACATCTCAGCTGCAAGTTCTTGCACACAACTACTCTGGATGAAACATCAGTTAGAGAATTATCAGATTAATGAAAACAATATTCCCATTTATTGTGATAATACTGCTGATATTTGTTTGTCAAAGAATCCAATATTACATTCAAGAGCCAACCATATTGAGATCAAGCATAATTTTATAAGAGATTATGTTCAAAAAGCTACTTTGGATATACAATTCATTGATACTTTAGAGGATTATCAGATTATGTTCAAGCTTCTCTTTCAAAACTGTTCCTTTTCAAATTTAAACCTAAGAACCCTAAACCTTCAATATTCATCAATGGTGGGACCCTAAACCTTATAAGGGTATTTTAGTCATTTTGAACTTAAGGGTATTTTGGTCATTTGGTAAACAAGGGTAAATTAGTAATTTCATTTAGAGTTATTTTTTTAGTGTTTTAAGTGGGAATAATTATTTGTACTAAGTTTCTAAGTGAGTTGGGGTAATTAATTAAGAGACGGTAACTATTCGTTATGTTTATCCGTTAAGTGAGTAGAAATTTAGTGAATTAGTTAATGAGAACTTTGAGCCCATTAAGACAACTAATCATTGAGCTCATTTATGTAGTGCCTATTTAAACACTAGTCTTAAGAGAAACTAGGTCATTTTTACACTCATTCACACATTACAAATATTTTGGGAGAGAGGTAGAAAGAGAAAGTGAACCAACAAGGGTTAGAAGAAGATCTAGAGAGAGAAAACTTGGATTGGAGCTTTGGAGCAAAATTGAGGCTAGGATTCTAATTCTTGAAGGTTTGAGGTAAGGGGGATAGTCTCTTTTCATAACTTAAGTCATAATCAATTTTGGGTATAAGTGCTTTTAGGAGAATTGTGACTTTTTGTGGTTTTAATTGGTGAAATTCGTGCTTCTATTATATGTGAAATGATGGGTATAATAAACCTCCTAAAATTGTTGTGATTATAGTATAAACTTCTTGGTTGTTGTTGATGTGTTTTTGATGATTTTTGATTATTTGAGTAGAAATCATGAACTAGTGTGTGTGATTGATGTTGAAACATGTTTGAATTCAATTTATAAATGTTTGTTTATGTTTATATGTTGATGAGGTTTGAATTGGTGGAGTTGTTTATGAAATTTGAATGAAAAATGAGAAAAATTGTGGATGTTGGTGAAATATGTGCTAGATGATGATTTTGAGATCAATTGGTGTCATGTCCCAATTTTTGACCTCAGATCCTTTGATAGAGAGATATTTTAAAATATCTCATTTTTGTTCCGATTTCGGGACCTTTTTTATTTTAGTTTTATTATTACTTTTTTATTTCCATATTTTATTTTACTTTATTATTTTTATTTTATTTTATGTTGATTTTCATTTTAGGTTATTTTGTTATTTTTATTTTAATTAGTTTTAAGTCCGAAAGAGTCCAAAAATGTCCAGTCTAGGGTCCAAAAAATTTCTGTTCAAACCATGCCATAATCTCAAGCACAGAGTCACAAAAGTTTAATGGTTTTCTTTCCATAACAATTACCAAACGCGTACAAGCCATTAAAAGTCACTTAAACACAATTCATTTTCCTTTAATCTGGTTTCCTTTTTAAAAAATTTGCTTGAACCTTTAAAAAGAGAGGAGGGTTGAATCAACACAGGGACACGAAAATTACACATAAAAAAACTTGCATAAAGAAAACAGAAACGCATCCAGACAAGAAAACACAGTCTCACAACACCAACATTCGTCAAACACGAATCCAATCCAAACACAGAATCAAACACGGTCCAAAAACATCACAATATCACAGTCCATGCACAACACCAAACCGCAAAACACTTTCTAGTAACAAACAACACACATCGAACCACACCAGTACCACAAACCCATCATAACACAAAGTTATTCTTTGTTCGAAACCAGTACTCACGAAAACCATATTCATCACCAGAAACCAAAACCACCATTAAGACCGAATCAAAAAACCAAAAAGGTAGAAGTTGAGTTTTAAATCTAGGGTTTTGGTTCACGTTTTTAGGGATTTTGAGGTGAGAAGAGGGTAGAGGAGAAGAAAAAAGCAAGAAATACGAAAACACAATAAAACGAGCCTTTTTTAGGTTCAGGCGTGGCGGCGCCGCACTCTTGGGCCGGCCATCACCGTGCCGGATTCAGAACCTTTGGCCAGAACCCCTCTGACCACCTTTTCCACACCGGAGAAGTAGAAGGAAATTAAGAGAGAGAGAGAGAGAGAAGAGAGAAAAGAAAAGAAAAGAAGAGAGAGAAAGGAGAAGGGAAAGTGTGAAAATATGAAGGGAATAGGTATTTATATACCTCCTCTAATTCTGTGCGCGTGGGTGCACATCATAACATGCAACCTCGCTCTCCCAGACCTTCAGATCTTGATCTGACAGCCTGTAGTTGTTTTAATCCAAGATCAAATCAGGGCCATCTGATCAATCAGACGACCCAGATCAGATCTCTCTGTCCCAATGCGTTTTGTGCCCTTTCCATTCCAATCAGCTTCTTATTTACTCTCTGCACAACCCCAGTCCTTTTTATTTATTTTTTATTTTTTATTTTTTTTATTTTATCATGCATCTTTATTTTGTATTTTTATTTTATTGTTTATTATATCATCATACATTTTTGAAATTCCGTCATTTATTATTTGTGGATGTAGAATGTAATTAGGACACATGCTAACTATAAATGAGAAATCATGCATATGTCTTTATTTTTATTTTATTTATTCTGCTTTAATATAAAAAAAATACAAAAGATATTAGGTTAGTTTAATTTCAAAAGGGGTTTCGTGGTGATCCAACGTCACTACATAAATTCCTCGCGTTTATTTTTTGTTACTTTAATTTTTAGGTTTTAATCAATTATTAAAAAAGAACAAAAACATTCATATAATCCAAAATTCACAAAAAAAAATCTTTTCTAAATAAACCTTGATTTTCAATCAAGTGATTCCCTTTTTTTTTTTCTTAATAAAATTTCAAATCAATTTTAATCATATTCGAGTCATTTCTTTAAATAAAAAAAACACAAGCAAATTTTATTTCGTCATTTGGCTTTTTACTTTAAAACTTTTTCAAAACTAATAAAAAAATACAAAACAAATCAATCGCTATTTTTACCCCGATCTACGAGGTTTTGATCCCTTACGGGTACGTAGGCAAATAACCTTGTCCTTCCAAATCAAAAAATGTAAAAAAACAATTTTTCTTTTCCTTTTAATCATCACTCTAATTCCTTTTTCTAAAGCAAGTAAGTTATAGCCAAGAAATAAATAAAATCAAGAGGTTCCCGTATGATATTACTGTTGAGGCAAAATCCCTAATTAATTTTAAAGATAATAAACTTTAATGATTAAGGATTAAATGGACTTTGAATAATTCCTTGGTATTTAACTTGTGCTCTTGAGTGTTTTACTAAGACAAGAACAAGGTTTAAATCATACCAAGATATAAAGAAATCAAAGGACATTGAATGCCAAACTAACTCTGAAGTTCAGAATGTTTGAGCAAAATTGATCAGAACGTTCTGATGATAGTTCATAAGGTTGTTCATAAGCAAACCCAGAATCATCAAGAACATGAAGAATATGAAGAACATGCAAGTACACTTGACATGAATAAAAAGTCCAGAAAAGTACATCTTCATGGGTCAATCAAGCAATAAAGGCATTTACAAGATTAATGTCAAAAAAGTACTTTAAGTTTCATTCAAGACTATGAACACTTGAAGATCTAGGAATATTCCAAAGAGGACATTATCCTAGAAGTTACAACTACTTCACTTCAGTTATGTCTCTACTATTAGGATTGATTACATCAAAAGTTAGTCTTACAAATCATCCTAAAGTAGGTTCAAATGGAACATTCTGAAGGTCAGAATGTTCATCTCAGCACATGCTTCAATTCATGAACAGTATAGTTGGTGAATAGATACAAAGCAAAGCAAAAATGGATCTTGTTCCAATCAATCAGAAATAGACACGTCCTCTGATCTGCATCAAGAAGAAATCTCCTAGAAGCATGGGCCTGAAGCTGTAGATCCACTATTCTCTCTCCTGCACATTGTTCAATGCAGATTTGGTTAACTTTAACCTACTTTATCCAACAACTTTTTGATGCATATGGAGAAGTTACTTTTTGAGGATATAACCCAGAAAATCA
>Ga0209282_1002762_pt1 | contig 10249 bp, 5 predicted proteins | sample Mtrugardesep15_FD_187529 | JGI IMG/M metagenome (GOLD analysis project Ga0209282, IMG submission 187529) | Root nodule microbial communities of legume samples collected from California, USA - M. trunc garden sep15 (SPAdes) (version 2) | ecosystem: Host-associated > Plants > Roots > Nodule...
TGAATTTAGCATGTATGTTAACTACTAAATCCTATAATTTAGTTGTAAATGCCTCTCTCGTGCTTTCATGATAAGCTAGCAAGTATACTAACTACCAAAACCTATTATTTTTCTTTAAACTTATCTGTCGTGTATGAATAAGCAGCTAGCATGTATAATAATAACAAAAATCCTATTATTTCTCATCAAATATTGACTAAGGTTCCAGTTTGACTAAGATTACATCAGCTGTTTCCCTAAAACTGCTCAACTGAACCTATAATATCTCCATAAAAATTAACTAAGTGACAAAACTAAAATGCTGGCAAGAACGTGTAGCGCCCCTTATTTTAGCTTAAATATAAATACATGTATATTTTCATCTGAGATTTATAAACCATATCAGTGAATTTATGATGTGTTGTATAACATACCTCATGTGGGTGGTACTGTACATGATAGGTGCGCCATTTTATCTTCAACAGCTGCATAAATGCAGGATCTTCAACATGATACTCCCATAGTGCAACATCTGCAAGTTGATCAAAATACCACAATTTGTTTAGAAACTTTGAAATATAAAAGTACTGGTAAGAGCCTGACACAAATACATAAGGAAAAAATTAACACACCTTGGCATGAGTACATAGCGAAATCAGTAAGATATTTGGCAGACTTGAGATCCAACATTGCTGGTGCACGCGTTCTTGCAGCTGGGTATTTTTTTGCTGATAAAATTTGGCTCTAACTTAGAAGAAGCTGGCAGTAATATATATAAATGTAGGTGTGACCTTACACTTGCTGAAGCAATAAATAATTTTCATTGTAGATGTAAATTGCATTAATGTTCTAATAATTACAATTTTTTTGGCCGTATGTTAATCCAAAGGATGTGGTAGGAAAGTAGCGTTGATCATTACTTGAGCATGGGCAATACAAATTGATATAAGTTAGGCATCTATGGTATTTAATAAGTTACACATTGTGATAATTTGAAACACATTATATCATAAAAAACATATAAAAATAAATTGGAACATAAATATTGCTTGATATATGTCTAAAGAATCCTCAACTGTATCAGCTGGAATCATTTTTTTTGAAGCCATTGATTATTAAGAATGAATGTGGGAACAAAAATATATAAAAATAATTTTGACTGCAAAATATTGGTTGATATATGTCTCAAGAATCCTCAACTGTATCAGCTGGAAATATTTTTTAAAGCCATTGATTATTAAGAATGAATGTGGGGACAAAAATAGCGCCCATGATTTTGCTTATTATAATTTACATAAACTCTTTAACATTTATTAAGGTGAATGTATATAAAATAATTTTACCTCATGCTCTTTAAAGGATATAATTTGAATAAAACTACACAACATTCTTTTTTTAAGAGAAATCGGTAGTTTTATAAATTTTGCTACCTACTGTTAAAATCTAAATGTAAAAAATGTTTCATTGCTTGTTAACTATTCACAGAATGATATATGCATCACTTCCATTGATTCTTTTTAGACTTTTAAAAATGACATCTATTTGACGAAATTAATATATAAAAAATATGGCATTCGAACACTTGATAACACATACGATACATAATTGCGAGCTCAAAATAGACGTTGTCTGGATTACATAACCATTAACCAAAACATAGACAACAAATAGAAAAAAAACCAAGCCAACTAAAATTAAAATGCAACATCAATGGAAGAGAATAGAATCCACATCCGACATAACAATGGACCAGGTTCGTGCGTAGGATTAATTCATTAGATGAGAACTCATTTATTTTCCAGAGGTTCAACCTTCACACGGACCATCTTTGTTGGCTTGTTTATAGATTGCTCTCCGATTTCAAGGCTACTAAGTCCAGGTGAATTATGACCATCAGATGATCTCTTTGTTCCTGATTTGCTTGATGGAGTGTCTAGCTTGTTAGAATTGCTGACAGAATCACCTAACTCCAATATTTCCTACAAAAATGAGCCAGATATGTTACAAAAAGCAATTCCGTAATTTGAAAATTATACAGATAAAATAATAACTATCGGTGTTAATATTCTCACCAAATTATTAGCATCACTTCCAAGAGCGGTATTCTCAGGTGCAGTTTCAACTTGATCTCCCTCATTAGAAAACTGTTAACAAAAATTTAAGTGAATCGATATTGCTGAATATATTTTTATACTAACTTGCTATATTAATATGCTTCTGGAAGTAAATTGTCAAAATATTATAACCTTACTACTATACTTCTTGATAAACTCATCAATGATTTCAACATCATCAGTAGCTTTTTTCACTCCATAGTTTCTCCACTTCCTATTGACATTGCCATCACTAACTTCCACCTTAAACAGCATTTTTTTGTCCACAAAGAAGTTGAACTCAAGCGGATACACATCTTTGTTGTCAGGCTGCGTAAAAAAAAACGGTGTTGTTCTCATAATTTTCTTTTGGTGTGATATAACTGGGACTTGTACTGATATATACAAATAAAATGCGGTTAGAAACTAATAAGAAACCTTGTTCATTTCTGCAATCAAGTCTTGGACGTTCCTTCCAATGAATTGTGTGACAACACGATCAAAGAGGACAAACGTTGTCGACCCACTCTCATCCATGACAATTAAATGCAGCTTGAACCTGTCACGTATTGACCGACATAATAATTATGTGTGCTGATTTTAGTAGCTTTGTTATTTAACACGTGTATAAAAAAGCATAATTACCTTGGAACGGCACTTTTGCACTCCTTGCATCGTTTGCAACTAAGTTTTCCATCAATCAGGCTGACTAACGACGCACACACAGTGCATGAACGGAAAAACCACTCGACACCGGTTTCAATCTCACATATGGTAGCAAGTACTGATCCATTACATGCCTATAATATGTATTCATTAAATATAATTAGGAGGGAAAATTTTGACAATTGAATGATTTAACTCCTTTTTTTACGGCATATATTAAATAGTCTAACAGATCAAATATAACAACTGATTTCGTATTACCGCTTTGGACTCTATAAGATCCTCGATTGTCATTCGATTGCAATCAAGAAGCTCCTCAGCGACAGGGCGTGCACTGTATGAGGACATCTGACTAACACTTTGTGTTAGTTCAACATCAACATTCCCCATCCTATTAACAAACAATTGTGTGAATGTAAGTTTAAGTTAGACATTCAACGAACACAATTTAATTTTATATGCACACTATATACGTAAATTACCTTTTAATGTAGTCAGAAACCTCAGGAAGATCACCATTTATTATGACCTTTGAGCCATAAAATGAATTCGCGATCCCCATGGCACCTGTTGATGATTATATAATTTAGTAAAGGCTATTTGAGGCAAATTACGACTTGGCTATAAGACTGTAAAGTAAATGCAGTAATGATGAAATTACCCATATACTTCCTCAATCGGCCAAGTTGTATTATCAATACAACAGGCTTAGAGTTATCTTGAGCATCAAAATACTTATCAATATCAGTTGCAAATTCACCCCAAAGGGAGCAATGAATCCTAGAGTGTCTGCAAGAAATATAAAAATTAATTCTCATAATCAACTTCTCTTTATTAATTCAATAAAATGAAATGTTGTGGACATTATAGTGAGTGGCTTACTCCAAATCTTCTAGCGTAAGATCAATTACTATGCTTTTTCTTCCATTCTTTTCGGTTTCCCTTAAAATATCCCTCTCAACGACATGACCGATTACATCTACAATGAATTTTAAATGTTTGTTTTATATCTAACAAACTAAATACAAATACTTATAAATAGGTTCGGAATAACATACCAGCAACTTTATCATCCTCTTGAGAAAGTAAAATGTCTTTGAAGGCCATAAACTCAAAGACGTTCAGAGGAATATTGGGTGCATTCACCTTAACAAATCTGGAATTGTTCATCATGCTAAGCTTGTGCTTGTGAGGCAAAAGCTTGTACTGCCCCTCGTTAAATCCAACCATTACATTCTCTAGCTTATAAGTGCCGCCTTCTTCGACCATTTTTTGAATACTTGGCACCAAGTATTTACGAACAGTAGCATGTATCCTTCCTCGCTGTAAAATTTAACATAAAATTAGTTTGATGCATGACGTGAAATCAGTATTGACTTGGTTTTGTAAATGTTTTTTCTAAAAAATATATTAACAAACCTTATCATCAACCAGCATCATGTTCATGAAAATTATGTCATCTGGATTTTCCTTGTCACGAATTAGCCAAATATGAGCAACACGAACAATCAACTTTAAATCTTTCTTACCACCAGAGATGGCTGAAATGGGGGTGAACTTGTTTGCCATTTTTGCAAAGGTGAAGTAACTGTATTGAAAGTTAGTAATTGGAACTTCTATACTTGTGATGACAAAGTCAGACTTATATAGGCTGCTCAAATCTGGCTTTATGGGTGACCATACATCCAAGTATGATAACACTTGTCTTATTTGTGTGTTCAATTAATCATTCTAATTTGTTTTCAATCAATAAACCAAAAAGTGGCGCATGGAAAGGAATAAGAAGAGGCAATACACATGTATGCATTGATAACCAATTAAAGTATGAGGAAATGTGTAACCTTTGATTAATGATTAATTGAAACACCTGCCAACTTTATGACTATGTTAGAAACTGTGCAATTCAGATTTTAAAAGGCAAGAATGTTCATAGTACAAACTGCACGCCCACACCCCACAACACCTTGGGCCACACAATATTAAATTATGCCTTGGTGACCATTCAGGTATTCATAGAGCAGCAGTAAATTCAAAAACAACATGCTCTACTTGCATTAAATACAGTTGCCTCCGTATATTCTGGCTTACTCGCAAACAACAATACTAAAATGCAGAGTCACTATAAATGTATATTAGCATGCTCATATAATCATTAATTCACTGTTCCAACATTCAATAAGTAATTGCACAAATACAGATAAGGTTGTCTACCATTCCATTAGAAGAATTCATCCCTCAACTACACCTGCAACTGTTATCAAAGCTTGATAAGCAACACATAAGTGCACACGCATGATAAATTAAAATCTTCCAACCATTCAAAAAAAAAAGTTACCAACATGTTATGTATCTTTACTGCACTTTCACACAATTACCATTCAAGTGATCTTTGGCACATGTTAAGTACATGTTGATCTGGATCCAAAAAAAAATGGGGCTTTATCTAGACTATATTATAAGTACACAAATTACAATAACATGGTAAATCAAATCCGGTTAGCTAAACTTCAAATATTGATCAAAAAGCATGTTTTAAGTTATTTACATGTGACTTTATTTTATTTTTTTTGGATATGACAGATAAATCAAAAAGTAAATTTTAATTCATCTCCCTTGTTCATCCCAATTATTTCACGTGACTGCATGGTAGGCTTTGGTTATGTAGCATCAATTATACATATTGCTTATTGCTACATTATAAGTAAAGTTTCAAACTAAATTAATTGAGATTTTCAGTTTCTTATACGTAAAAGACACATATTTTAGCATCAGTTCAAGACATCATGCAGTGGCCTGAATAAAGACACAAATATGTTTTTAATTTTATAGCATCAGTTCTACATATTACTACTATGAAGCTTGGAATTATATATACCATCAATTATATATCTATTGATAAAAAAACTATACTGCAAATTTTTTCTGCTTGAAGTAAAATAATCAGAAACGTATATTAAAAAGGCCAAAATGCTTACTTCCATCTGAAATTCCTTTAAAACCGATCAAGATTACATAATCCAAAATTCTTGAACATTGTCGACATTAATATTGAAATAGCTGGTTCAAAACATTAACTGGAAACAGATACACAAAGACTACAAACTTAAATGAAAATAACTACAATACTAAAACTCAAACAACTGATGGACGTTTCACTTCAATGTAGATGGTGTCGTTCTTTCCGGCGTGTCGAAATCCAACCTTGACCAGCACACCTTCTTCAAGTCTTCGCGCATCAACCATCCTTTTCCACCCTCCTCCAAGCTTGATGTGGTGGTGTGGCCTACTTCCAAATATAGTGATGCAATTCCACATGTTCCCACAATCGTCAAGCAAAATCAATGAAGTTGTTTTCTTGCCAATTGTCACATCACATAGTCCTTTGTATATAAGCATCTGCACACATATTGATGTGTTAATACTTGCAAATTTATATATGTTAAAGATAACTGTTTACGTGAGCAATACTAATAATTCCAAGTTATACCAGAAATCCAGAGCTAACATCATATCCAGTCAACAACTTTTCCCAGCTTATCTGAAAATTCATATCATCATGATGGAATGAGAGGATTTCGGTGGTGACTGGCACACCTTGATAAACAAACGCTGGCACAATCGTCTTCTGGATTTCAAACTTCATGGGAGGTATAAAAAAAGGAGGATTAACAACACGTCCTGCTCGATCAAGTATGTTAATCCCAAATTGACCATTACCAGTAAACACCATGACGATAGTTCCGCCCAAACGCACATTGTAAAAGTCGCGAATAGCATTGAATCCAGTTGTTAAAAAAACAACTCCACATATCCTTTCCACCATGACATCAAACTGATTGTTGTTTGGGTCGATAAAAGTTGCGAAATCACCTAACTGAGAACCAAAAGCATCAACAAAAGCCTTTGGCAACATAAGTGCACCCTGTAAATAAAATGCAGAGATGAGATAGTATTTACAGTAAATGACAACGAAAATATAATAACTACCAGCAATCACACTCACGTCGGTCACGCGAAACTCAAGGCTAAGAGTTCTATATTGAACTCGCAATCTGTTAACAAACTTGTCTAGATCAGTTATTGGATTTGGATCCAAAGGAGCTGTGTAAAAACAATAGTTTCATATCAGTTATTGCACCATGAAGAGTATATAAGATAACAGAAAGAAGAAGAAACATCAACAGAGGTTATGGCAAAAGATAAGAGTGTTGTGCATACCCTTCAAGCAGTGCAAAGCTAAGAGTGTTTGTGCATCACTTTCCATAGTTGAGATTGAATTTGATGAACGTAATAAGCATGGCATTTGATAGGCATGCAGGCGTTTTTATAGAGGGAGAATAGTAAAAGCTGATGATCTGATTGGTTGATGGGAGTATCTGAAACGTCATGTAACAACGGCTGAGATTTGCTGGGGTGGTTGGCAGCTTAGCATAACAATTAAGATGGGTTTAGGAGGGAAAATAGGGAGCGATTAGGGCTAAGGTGACAGCACATCAACTCTAGCGTTAATAATAAAGGATATATCATCTTGCGCTAGAAATTCTAATTGGATAGCACGTGCCAGCGGTTAGGCCAGCATCTTGCATGCTTCATGTTGCTAGTTCTACTCTTGCTAGCCACTTTTCTTTTCTTAATTTCTTATGCTTTTTTAAAAAAAATAAGTTTTTATCAAAAAGACCATCAAGGGTTCGAACCGGCGCATGCTGGTAAACTTAAAAAATTCCTTACCACCAAGGTAACAACCTTTTAATCAAAGGTGTTGCTTTTAACAATATATATCTAATGTTATAGCTTTCATCAACATTAAGTGTGAATAAAGCACAATTCTTTTTACAATTAAAAGTACATGTGTAATATAATAAAATTTATATAATATTTATGTTAAAATATCTTTAAAACACGGGTATAAATCATGTTCCATAGACAATAAAAATTAATAGTCGCTCAAATTAACTAATCAAAAGTATAAATTTAAACACATTACAAAATTTGGCCTACCCAGAAATTTTTTTCTAGCTCCGCCACTGTTGATAGTTAGTACTTTTTAACTTTTTTGGATAGGCGTAAATATGTTAACCCTTGCTGGCAGGTTTACGGGAACAACGTTGAGATCCAAGCCATGTGTGAAATGTATAATCGACCTATTCATATATACTCCTACTCCACAGGTAAAGCTTATCTTACATTTTCTATAGTTGTTACCTGTTAGTAACCTACTATTTTATTTAATAACATAACTTACTGATGCAGAGCCTATCAATACATTTCATGGAAGTTATGACACGGATACACCACCAGTACGCCTAAGTTTTCATCACGGTAACCATTACAACTCCCTTGTTGACCCACGGCGTCCCACAATTGGTGCAGGACTTGGGTTCAGCTCTCTTCGTGGGGTGAGTACTTTGCTATTGTATACATTGCATCATTCTTTTTTTCTTTCTATTTTATTGTATGATGGAAATGTTAATAATACTTGTTAATCTTCTAACTGACAAAACACAATTATGTTTTGCGTTAAATATCTATAGAAAACGTTGAGTATTATAGAAGCCCCAAAGAAAGGGCCCTATATAACTTGGAAATTGTCTCGATATTATATTGAACAGACATTGATTGGAAGATGGTTGACGGTACATTTTAATTTACAATGCAGACAAATGTTGACAAAGATCAAGTCAAGGCTGCTATTAAATCTCAGCAAGACCAACAAATCGATAATGCAAGTATTTCGACTTCAAATTTTTAACAGCGTGAATACTTTTTGTTCTTTAAATTGAACTTGACGCCGCTGGTTTTTACAACTCCCTTCTGACAGGCACTTTTAGCTGAGGGGCGGTTTTACTCTGATCTTGAGCTCACAGAGAAGGAAATTGAACTTGCCGTGATGGAAGCTTCTCGGGCTGAATACCTTGCCGGTGGTACATTTAAGCAACAACTTGGCAATCGAGAATCGTCTACGTCAACTGCTGAGCCATCCTCCTCTGGAGCAAGTTAGTATCTCTTCTCATACAATTTGGTTTATTTGCTTTAAAAGCAATACTGCTGTTCTATTGGTTGCAAATGTATTAATCCTTATGAAATCAAGTTTAACAAAAGCAGTTTAAGAAGTTTTCCTGCATTCACCCCCAAATTCACCCATCTTAAATCTATCAGTAGACAGACTCATATGGTCGGTACTTGGTCTTGATGTATTTGTTGAAATTTGGTGGACTAAATAAAGCTAACTTAGTGTATTAACGTGAGTTGCAGGATCGTCAGGTAGTGATCCCAAGATAGAAAGTGGGAAAGAAAATAATTCTAATCTTAGCAGCAGCATGAATATGTTACTATCGATGGGATTTAGTTACCTGCAAGCGATTGAGGCATACAGCATATTTGGGGATGATGTTGATTCTATGATTTGTTACCTGTTGGAAACTGGCAGCAGTAGCAGACGTAAAGGAAAGGCTACGGAATGACACGAGATTTAGTTCATTAAAAATATCACGGAACTTAAGTTTTCAATTGTCATCAAAATCGAATAAATGAATATCCTGTATTTACTCTAGTATGTTTTCGTATCTCACGTCTTTACTAAGTTGTTAGAGAAAAAATTGAGCAAATAATATAATTTAGTTTGTTAGTGTAATCCTAAGTTTGATATACGAGATATTATTTGCAACATTTTTCAAAGGCCAAATCTATTATATATTTCTATGAGACGATTATATTTATCCATTTTTATTACTCGATGCATATTTTATTACTCAATCACCGTTTAGGCACTATACTAAAGTTGCAGGTCTTTAACCATCTTGGGGATCCTTAACTAAAGAAAATAACATGCAGAAGTATTTATATAGAAATTGGCATTGGTATTGGGTGAATGAAATTTTGTATAAAATGTTTTAAATTGTTTGAAAATCATTTCAGAAGTAGGATTTTAGGCAAGTTGTATAAAATTTCTAATTCAATGAGGATTGAAATGGGAAGGATCAGTTGTAATTTTTTAGTACATTAGATCATTGAGCAATTGAACCACTATGATACAGGCAATGAGATGGAAGTGGTCATTGTAATGTTCGTGAAACAAAGCAAATGACACATGGTCTCGAGGGAATTATTCAATGAGTTGGAAGTGGTAGGTTCAGAAAGAGATTGTTCCACGAATCCTGCTGGGAAACTTCATCCCAATGTTATCCATTGTGAAAATCTATACAGTGCAAAGCTTTGGTTTTAAATGGGTCCCGTAAATGGGCGGTGGGATTAGTCTATTCAGATTAGTTGGTCCTTGGACCGGATATCAAATTTAAAAGAAAAAATAACATCTCTCTTTTAGCTATGATTAGACGTGCAATGGATGATGAGGTGATAGTGGTTCCAAACACACTCTTATTGACAAATTTTCGGCCATTGAATTTATCTAAATGTTGAGATTGATTTGAACTCGTGTTTTTGTTATGTTTCACGGTTCTAGTTTTTGATGATGAGACACCAATAATTGATTTACAACTTTGTGGCCTGAGACA
>Ga0209282_1002765_pt1 | contig 10246 bp, 10 predicted proteins | sample Mtrugardesep15_FD_187529 | JGI IMG/M metagenome (GOLD analysis project Ga0209282, IMG submission 187529) | Root nodule microbial communities of legume samples collected from California, USA - M. trunc garden sep15 (SPAdes) (version 2) | ecosystem: Host-associated > Plants > Roots > Nodule...
CTGATTAGGTTTATGAGGTTTTAGGATTAGGTTTTTTTTTTCCTTTTCTCGCGCAAGGGTTAGGCTAGGTTAGGTTAGAATATATATTTTTTTATTATAGGTTAGATTAGATTTATATAAAATTCGAATCAATTTTTTTTGGTCGAGTAGCCTAGTGGTTACAGCTCACACAATTAATTATGAAGAAGTGGGTGTCCGGGTTCGAACCCCGACCCCTGCATATAATATAAAATATCTCTACCAATTGAGCTAAGCTCACAGGGGGTTCGAATAAAAAAATTTATTTGAACAAATTAAAATATATGTTCCTTAAAAAATAATAATTATATATTCTGAGGTTCATTTAACCGCTTTTCTACTATATATATGTTTAATTGGTAACAAAAAGATTTAGGCTTAATAGCAGTTTTCGCCCCTAAAAAAAACTACAAAACCGCCCCCTAGGTTTTACAACTGTAGCAGTTTTGGCCCTCAAGACCAGAATAAAAAATAAAAAAAAATAACATGTGGCACCTCACTTAAGGGTGCCACGTCAGCATAGACCGAATCAAAATTGGCCTTGGGGACCAAAACTGCCACATGTGCAAAACTTCAGGGCGGTTTTGTAGTTTTTTTTTAGGCGGTCAAAATCGCAACTTTGAGAAAGTTAGGGTGCTAAACCTGCTATTAAGCCAAAGATTTATCAACATATGTCTATCACACACACACACACACACACACTCCCTATGTTCATTTTAAGTGTCGCTAGGCTATGGATTTGACATTCCTATTTAATATTTTGTTGTTTTAAGTATATGATTTGTCAATTAATCATTCTTTTCAATTTTTTTGGAAGAAGCATCCCCTTTCTCAATTATTTTTTTGAGCGACAAATTTTATAAAAAACTTGATAATTGCTCAAGATGAACGTATATCGTTATAACAAAGACTACATAACAAAGATGTCGTATATAGGCGGAACACCCAAATGAAACACGATAAAAGACACCAATACACCTATCACCCACCCATTAGAACAACAACCACCCAAACTATCTTCACCACCTAAATCAAACTCCATCAAAACAAACTCCATCGCAAACAACCACTACAAATGAAATCCATAAACCACCTTCGCCCGCTACTCACCCAAAAAAAACACCACTCTAGATCAAACATCCTCTTCTCATCTCAATAGGTGAGCCACACCCTAAGAAGTTTTATATCAACACTTAGTCAGCGTCCACCACCTCTATCCCCAGATATCGAAGTAAAACACCATAATTAGCCCAAGCAAACTTGAATTCGATAACTGACTTCCGATCTCGAATCAAAAGCGATCGACCCACCATACTCCAAGAAACAAATCAGAAGGAACCCCTAAACTTCGATCCACCGGAGAAGACACCATAACCAACGAAAACAAACTTGCAACTAGACCTTAACTCCCGATCTCGAAGCAAAAGCGATCGGCCCACCAGAATCCAAAACACCCACCCTCCAACACCCAGACACGAAAGCAACCCAAACAAAACAAGAGCTAGCGAAGGCAAGAGGAAACCTACAAAATAAACACTCAAAGCTCACCACCACCCACAAAACACGAATAAAACGTCCACCTCCCTACCTAAACGTCTTCCACATCCTTCAAACAGCTCCTTTCCATCGAACGTTCCAACGCCATATCCAAATCCATATTATCCACGAACCACCACCCCATCACCACTATAACTTGTAACCTCCTCAAACACTATGTATTACCACCCCCTCACCACCACTGAACCACCATAACACGTAATCTCCTTATACAACGGAGTAACACATCCTCCTCACCACCATCATCCAATCTCCACCAAATGACGGGCGCACCGCATATGAAGGTTGTCGGTGAGCAGCCAGCCACCACTACAAGGTGAGGCAAGCACGTGCTAACTCGAACACACAGATTAGGATAGTTCGGAATAACAACGAAAATGAACCCGGACCGGAAACAATTGAAAGAAACAGGGAACAATCAAAAGAGGATGTAGAAATCAACTCCACAAACAAATCTGACGCGGCGGCATGACACATTCAAAACCAAGAACCTTCGGATCTGCAACCACCATAAAACACCACCAGCACCGCCACGAACTACCCCATTAACCACCACAAAAAACCAGCATCAGCAGCTTCATGAAACCACTTCAGAAACCACCACGGACCACCCCGATAACCACCACGAAGACCTATCACCAGCAAACCACCAAACTATTTCTAGACCTACCATGAATCACCACAGAAACGCTGCAGAACAACACCCCCACCAAAGCAGGTGATGCAGATGGCCACATGCCAATCATCGTCGGTCGACACTAGTGGTTGAAATGCAAACGGTAGGCACTGGTGGCCGAGTGATGCGGACGGCCGCATGCCAATCATCACACCACTCAGAGGAATACATCTACATTGCAACAGATCTAGGTTGGATTGGGAGGGAGGAGAGTGACGGTGGAGATCTAGATAGAGGGCAGAGAGAAAAGTAACTACTGGTCTTCAACACATCATCAATACCCCGTTCTCAATTACTCTTATCTTTTCTAATAAAACTAATTAACGATATATAGTTGAAAAACTAAAGTTTTTTTTAGGCCAAATACCACTTTTGGTCCTTTTAGTTTGAGAGAGTTCCCAAGTTAGTCCTTTAAGTTTCAAAAGTTTTAAATTGGTCATTTTAGTTGATAAACTATTTCACCGTGACTCCTGCTGTCAATCTATGTTTAACTGATGCTGATGTGGCCGTTAAGCTGCTGACTTGGATCAAATCGATGAGCTTCAAAGGCTCCAAGTAGTAAAAAATGCTTCGTCTAATGGTCACAAATGATCATTTATAATGCTAGAAAGGCAGCCATTGACAACAAGAACTGTCTTTCTAGCCATACAAATGATCAGTTGTGACCATTAAACGCAACATTTTGACATCCTGAAGCCTTTATAACACAACATTTTGATCCAAGTCGGCAACTTAACGGCCACATCAACATCAGTTAAACATAGATTGACAACAGGAGTGACGGTGAAATAGTTTATCAACTAAAATGGCCTATTTAAAACTTCTGAAACTTAAAGGACTAACTTAGGAATTCTCTAAAACTAAAAGGACTAAAAGAGGTATTTGGCCAAAGAAAAAATTATAATCCAGTTTTTTTAACCAAAGAATAATTCTACTATGAATTTTTTTACCACTAGCATCCAGGCCGACGTTAGTTCTCCGTCTATATCCATATACATTAGGAACAATATATTTTTATAAATTTGGATTTTAATCAAACTATATGTATATAATTTTGCATTTTGATACTATAACAAACTATATTAATCTTTTTCGACGACATCAACTGTTTGTAGTCTCTCTGGCACACCTTGTGTTGGAGGGACTCCTAATGAATTGTTAATATATATCTCATTTTGGCTTGTTAAAAAAAAGAATATAGAAAATATAATATAAAATTTGTCAAAAAAACAAACATAATATAAACATTGTCTTATTAAATGCTACCAACAAAATAACATAATTTTTGGAGTGTGGAGGGAAGAGGGTGGGGGATGGATCCGAAACTGATTTTTAGCGTGACTGCTGGTGTGGTGATGTTCCGTTTTGTGAGCTCTTTAGACGGCTATATGACTTGGCTATCAACAAAGTAATCACAGTTAGGACTATGTTCTTGTTGGGCTTGGATGTTGGTGGGGAGGCGTGGTAGTGGCATCGTCGTTTATGGGCGTGGGAGGAAGACCTGTTAGAGGAGTGTAGGGCATTATTACTGACAGTTTCTTTGCAGGAATCATTGCCTGATAGGTGGTTGTGGTTACCGGATCATGGAGGCAGGTATTTAGTCTGCGATGTGTATGACATGCTGACATCGCAAGAACATCCTCAGTTACATCCAACTATGGAGTTAATTTGGCATAAACAAGTTTCTCTCAAAGTCTCTATTCTTGCTTGGCGGCTATTGAGGGATCTGTTACCTACGAAAGCCAATTTGGCAAACCGTGGTATCATTCCTATGGAGGGGCGGTTGTGTGCCACTGGTTGTGGGCACATTGAAGATGTGAATCACTTGTTTTTGTCTTGTCCAATTTTTGGTGCCTTATGGCCATTGGTGAGGGCTTGGCTTGGGGTTGAAGGTGTTAACCCTCTGCATATTTCGGATCATTTTTTTGCAATTTATTCATTATGCAGGTAGCTTGAAATTGCGAAGATCCTTTTTCCATTTGATTTGGCTTTTGTGTATTTGGGTCTTATGGAATGATCAGAATGGTAGAATTTTTAGAGACAGGCAAAGCTCTTTACCACAAATGTTAGACAAAGTAAAATCATCTTCTTTGTGGTGGTTAAAAGCTATTAATGTTGTTTTTAGCTATGGTACTCGTAATTGGTGGTCAAACCCTTTGTTATGTATGGGCATCGACTGACAACTTTGTATTCTTGACAGGACCTTGTTCTTTCCGTGATTGTTTAGCACACCTTGTGCTGCAACAATTACGTTTTTGGTAGTAATATATTTCATTTTGCCTTGTTAAAAAAAAACATAATTTTTGTTTTTTTGAAATAATAGCTATTTAATTTGTTTTTTTTAACTAAGTTACCATGGTCTTAGGTATATAGAATAGATTTGTTTTCCTCCAAAAAGTATAGATTTGTTTAACTAAGTTGTTAGACGGGAGTTATAAAAAACCTTGTAACAAAAACTTCCTTAAAAAAAATGTATAAGTAACAAAAACAAAAATAAAAATCGTCCAATGAGAGATTTATTTAAATTGATTTCAAAATAGAAAAAAGATTCTATAAAACCTTTCCTATTTCTAAGCTAACACTCCTTGATTTCTGTATATAAATAGTTACCTCAACTATTATACTCTTTTCACGTAACAACGTTTTGAAGAAGTCTCACGTAACATTCGATTTAGCAGCTTCACTTCTTCGATTGGAACCCAAGGTACATCTTGAAATTTTCCTTTACCTTGGTTTTAAATTATATATGGTTTCATAAAATTTTTTGCAAAGCAGTATTATTGTCAAACGTATTTCTAAATTAGGAGCTATTTACAACTTTATTCAGTCAAGAGCTCTTTCGGTATTATTGAGAAGAATCACAATCAAACAAGAACTAATCGAAGTTTAAAACTATTGTCGTAGAATTAGATGTCACGATATTGAGAAGAAATATTTCCTTTGGTTTTTGAATGACAACGAAAATCTTGAGTGGCTATATAAATAGAGAAACTTTTCTAAAAACTCTGCGGATTATGTTTTCTAAATATCTAACCAAGTTTCAAGAATCAGATTTTACTTTTTTGTACATTAATTTATTCTTCGTTATTATTATGATACGATGATGCTGGTCAAATCCATGTTTTTGTTCTAGATGCCAAGTGTTCAGCAAAATCAATCTGACAAAGACTCGGAACCATTTGTTGAAACCGATCCAACGGGAAGATATGGAAGATATGATGAATTACTTGGAGCTGGTGCTTGTAAAAAAGTCTATAAAGCATTTGATAATGAAGAAGGAATAGAAGTAGCATGGAATCAAGTGAAGCTCAGAAATTTCAGCAATGACCCTGCAATGATTGAAAGACTCTACTCTGAAGCGAGATTGCTTAGAAACAAGACAAACAAAAACATCATTGCACTTTACAATGTTTGGAGAGATAAGGATCATAACACACTGAATTTCATCACTGAGGTTTGTACAAGTGGGAATTTAAGGGAGTATAGGAAGAAACATAAGCATGTCTCTGTTAAGGCTTTGAAGAAGTGGTCTAAACAAATTTTGGAAGGGTTGAATTATTTGCATGTTCATGATCCTTGTATCATTCATAGAGACCTCAACTGCAGTAATGTTTTTGTCAATGGAAATACTGGCCAGGTAATTTTTTTTTCTCTTTCTAGTTTTGATGTCAGTTTAAAACTTAGAGTAAATAATCTCAATTGTTGATCTAAAAAATTAACTGGTCCGTATTTTGCTATCAACGTGCATAGTTAATTTATGCACACTTGTTAAAATTATGTTTTTATTTTCATTCTCATGTTTATCACAAGATTTCAATATTAATATTTGTTTGTTTTGATATATATTAGGTTAAGATTGGTGACTTAGGTTTGGCAGCAATTGTGGGGAAAAACCATTCAGCACATTCAGTTCTAGGGACACCAGAAGTTATGGCACCAGAGCTATATGAAGAGGATTACACAGAAATGGTGGACATATACTCATTTGGAATGTTAGTATTGGAGATGGTGACACTAGAGATTCCTTATAGTGAATGTGACAGTGTTGCAAAGATATACAAGAAGGTGACTTCAGGTGTGAGGCCACAATCCTTGAACAAGATAAAAGATGCAGAAGTGAAGGCTTTTATTGAAAAGTGTCTTGCTCAACCGAGGGCTAGACCTTCTGCCGATGAATTGCTAAAGGATGCTTTTTTTGATGATTTAGAGTACGATGAAAATGACGATGTTGATGACTAAGTTTTTTTGTGATTAAAAATTTGTATTTGTCTTAACTAACTATACGTTGATATAGTATATATTCTTTATGATATAGTATAAATAAAAATGAGAAATCTCCTGCAAGAGTACAACCACATAGAAATTAGAGTACAAGAAGTACTCATGTCAAGCAAAAATAAAAATCAGAAAATAAGATTATTGCTCTCGAGGACGGCCTTGAAATTTTTTGCCCAACAACATAATCATGATCCACCAATCTACATTTCTTTAAATTCAACTCTTCGATGCCATACAGTTTGCTATAAGTTCCTTTGTCCCTCAATCTGTAATAACTTGTTAACAGAACTTTTACTCACTCTAATGTCGTAATTTAATATTTTCATGAAAATGGAAAAAATAAAAAAGATAAATTTCAAATCAATGTTTTAGCACTTGCACAATACTAGAAAACAAGTTATATCTCATCAACTGCATAATCGTTTCCCATATTTAGAAGGGTAAAGATTTTGTGAGCAATGCACATCACTTTCAAACTCCTATGTAAGTTGTTGGGCATAGGGGATTATCCTCATCCCCATTTCTGTTCTTCATCTCCTTGTCTGTTTGTCAATCAAGAAGAGTAATTAGAACAAATCTAAAAATCAAATAGTTTTATAGAAATAATTTCGGCTAACTTATTAAACGTTTTCTAGAGATTTGATTATTTTTATATATTCATATTTTTAGTACTTTCACAAGTATTTACAAAATGGAGGATAATCAATGATTTAATTTGTAGAATCATATTAACACCAAACCATAGCAAATATTTGTAGCTTGCAAGTTGAGGCATAACAGAAATCAAGCTTTAGGGCTAATCTAAACTTTGGCTTTCCAATTTCAACAAAACAAGACCACCACATCCACGTACATCTACAGAATCCAGTGGCCAATTTCAAATCACATGCATGTCCAGTACAACACATCTTACTCTTTTACATATACCATAAACCGCTAGTTGCTGGTCTAAAGTGAAATCTATAATCTAAATGTTAAATTTTGTAGGTTTTGTTCTAAGAAAACATAAACTTGGATATCAAAAGTTTATAGGACCCTTGAAAAACTTTGAAAAGTAACAACAGATAAAAGTAAAAACCCATGCTGCCAATGACTTATGAAAGTTATATATTCAAGGAAAGGCGATGAAAAGAAAATCAATTTGAAACTGCTTATAAACCCTAGTTGTTTTGGCGGGGAATATGGAGAAAGAAAGGCAAATAAATTCTACATATAAGCATGCCATTGCAGCGTATGGTGTGCAACCTTGATAGGAACTCCTTAAAGAATTGCCTATTGTGTTGTTAAAAAAACCGCCATGGCGCTGCCATTTTAGAACACTTCTACGAACTACTTGCGATACAATGTACATTACATAAAAATCTTACACTATTAAGTAGGGAATTATCATGCAAATACTTGAGAATATAGATACACATTTCTAAGTTGACATTTTAAAAATAATGTAAATCTAAAAAAAAAAAAAGACTGACATTTCATAGTTCAAACTTCATCATGGAGCTTTGAGAATACTATAAAAGAAGGCATCCATGACGTAAGAAGAGTTTCCTCTTCTTGTCACTACAACTAAAAAAAGGTGGAGCCGTTATCTTTCTCAATGAGGGCCTTATAAATACCATTGAGTCAATAACATCGGCATCCACTTTATAACAATTCTGCATATTTATCTCTCTCAATTGTGTGCAATTTTCTAGAACATGCTTCACTCCCTTCTCTGTGACATTATCACAATTTTTCAGCAACAATTGAAAAATCCCGTAACAATTTTTTGTGATAACATGTAGTGTTTCATCATCAACCATTGTATTTGACAAGTTCAACACCTCTAGCTTGGGTCCAAGTAGCTTCATTTTTGAACAGTAGGCTAAGCTCAAATGCATACTCTTACAACATCTCTTTAGAACATGACAATTAACTACTTCAGATACCATCTTCATATATTTATGACGAAAGCTCAAATCAAGAAGTTGCAAATTGGGGAAAATGGAAGCAAACATTATGATGCTTTCATCACATAACCATGAATTGCGAGCCAAATAGAGAGACTTTAATTGAGGGTATACACCAAAATCCATAAAAGAATCATAATTTTCCTGACTCTTACTCCCAATACTTTCCATTTTGATGTCACTAAGTGAAGGACATTTCTTAATGAGTGAAAACAAGGCTAATTTTGTGAGCATCTTACATTCACTAAGGTTTATAGACACCAAATTACCAAGAAACGAAGACAATTCAACAACATTTTGATCATTCAAAAAATAAGCATTTTGAAGATCCAAATGTTGGATACTTCTACATCTAGATAACAAAGAAAATATTCCATCATAACTATAGCTATTGCAATTTTGTAGGACAAGCCTTCTCAAAGGAATACCTTCCAATGCAATTGATGAGAGCAACATATCCGAGATATGCGAAGACAGAAAATCAAGACAAGTTAAGCTCTTCAAACTCAATAAAGAGTCAATAAAGCGTGACTTAATGTTGTCATGGCTTCCATATGACTGCCAGCTAATAGAAAGTGTCCTCAAATATGGTTTCTCGCGGATGGCAGAAGCAATACCATCACTTGTTATGGATGTACAGTTCAACATCACAACCTCTTCGAGAAACTCACAATTCCTAAACAAGTGCAAAAGCAATGAGTTGTTTATATAGTAATGACCAGATAAATTAACCTTGCGGAGCTTAGGAAGCGCCCTTAACATAGCCTTTACCCCATCCTCGGTAATGTCAATATCTTTAGGGTTACTGAGGTCAAGTTCTTCGAGAAAAGGGAAACATTTGGAGATAAGAACTAGGTGATTGTTCTGGAGAGAAAAAAGGTTGTAACATGTGAGAGATGATAAAGTTTTCATACTTCTACCCAAAGCTTGGAATCCAATTGTCGGAATGGTGGATTGGTTTGAGATATTGAGCGATTTGAAGTTCAAATTGTTTAAAGGAAAATGAGAGATTTGACATAGAAGTGTATCAAGGTTACCGGAGAAGTGACTAAGGTCTAGGGAGGTGAGGTTGGGAAACCTTTGGAAGAGGCGATCTAGGAATGCGTGTGATTGTTCATAGATTGTGATACAAAATCGAAGATGGTTGGTGACGGAGAGAAACTGTTTGGAAACGAGGGAGAGAGTCTCCAAACAATGGTTATCCTCGTCCATGAGGAATCTGAATACATGTTCCCAACACTCATCAGATAAGTAAAAATCTGTTGCCACCATTGTTTTTCTTCTAGGTTTTATGGAAGAATCAAGAGAGTTTGTTCTTCTCTTCCTTTTGATTCTGAGAACTACAGCAAATGATATGTGTACCCCGGCGACTGCAACGATTAAAGGAACAAAATAATTTTTCATATCGGAGTTTAGGTTAAGTGCGATGATGGTATTTGAGTGAGTTGTTGATATGGGTGGGTGGGTGCCGATATTTGTGAAACGATATATGAATGGTATTTGAGGGTTGAGGGTTGAGGGTTTAGGTTAAGTGCTGTTGTATTCAAAGAGCACATAATTATATAATTATATCTACTAACAATATATAAAAGTTAAATTACAGCAAAATTTCATAATCGTTCTCTTTAAAACTAATGATCTTCTTAATTTTATGTGCATAATCGTCATTTTGCAAAATTTAATTTAATCCTTTTAATTTTTTTAAATTAATAATGGATAATGGTCATCACAATCGTAACAAATTTCTAAGGATAATTATGAAATTAAT
>Ga0209282_1002766_pt1 | contig 10245 bp, 9 predicted proteins | sample Mtrugardesep15_FD_187529 | JGI IMG/M metagenome (GOLD analysis project Ga0209282, IMG submission 187529) | Root nodule microbial communities of legume samples collected from California, USA - M. trunc garden sep15 (SPAdes) (version 2) | ecosystem: Host-associated > Plants > Roots > Nodule...
ATCTCAACTTATGTTGTGCTTCCGCATTGTAGTATTAATGTATCCAATATCAGTTATAATGCACATGTTGAATATTCTAGACTCTTTCAATATGGGTGTTACACAACATAACTCGATTCAAACGCTATCATGTATTTTCTCATACAACAAGAGAATATCAACAAAGAAAGATTAATTGTCTGCTGTTCTTTTTAATAAAGGTAAAAATAATGTGTTTTTTTGTGTGTCCTCTTTCACATTTACTAGTATTACTCATTTTGATTTTATATTTTAAATTGAGAAATATTGTCTTTTTTCTATGAATTTGTGGGATTTATGTGCCTGATTATAATGTTTTATATATTTCTTCCAAATGACCCATAATGTTTATTATGTACTTAACTTACCTTTTAACTTATTATTGAAAGGAACAGTTTATGATGATATGTTAATGGAGTGTTCAAAACCAAACCAGTTCAGTAGAAAAACCATAAACCGAAGTAACTAAAACCGAAACCGCAAAAAAACCGCATTTGGCTTGGATTTATTCAGATCATTTTTTTAGTCAACCGCATGATCCGGTTCTCTTTACGGTTTTTATTTTATCAACCGAAACCAAATCATGCGGTTTTTATTCTATGCCCTTTGTTGATTTGGTAAATGGAAACAATTTTGTGTTTGTTGATATTTGAAGGTTTATTCTGTGTGTTTCCTGATTTTTTCATTTTTATTCCTAGATGCATTTGATAAATTTAGAGGATTAGCTTGACATTGCACATCTTTTATTTTTAAATTTGAAGTTCAATTTGATGCTAACATGAATGTTGTTTAATTTTCCCCATGGAAATGCCGACAAGAATTAAAGGTCTTTGCTGCTACATGCAAAAATCTAAGAAAAAGGAAGTCTTGTTTCTTGAGGTTTTTCCGAAAATGACTCTTAAATTGGTTTCTCTCTCCATTTTTATGTAGTTGTCTCAATTATGTTTCTTTATTAGATAATTAAGAAGGCTATTATTTGTCTATGCAATTTCAATTAATGATGGCAAGAGTGAAACTATGTTGATTATCATTGTATTTTAAATATTTGAATTTCATATTTGTTATTATCCTACAAGAGGTTTTAGTAGTGTTGGCTTCACTTTTGCCTAAAACAAATATTCAAGTGAGATGTTGGACACGTTGTTCCAACATCCTAGCATTGTTCAGTGTGCCTTGTACCTTGCCTTATTTTATGCATGCGTTTATTTATTTAAGGAATCCACGCCGTATTTCTTGTTGGTCAAGCTGCGTGCTTTTAGTGCAGAATCAGATCGTTTGTGATTTCCTGAAGGAGTGCTATCTACTTAGGAAAGTTTGGAGGTGATCAGAATGTTCCTAAAGATTTGCCTACATTTTAGGACTTTCCTTATCTGGTTATGACTCTTGAGAAACGGATCACCGTTTATTCTGAAGCCCAACAAGTTGCTCTGACCTGTATTGCTTTAGTATAAAAACAAGACTACAAGACCTAATTCATTCATTCAAGCCGTCATTTGAAGAATAGATATTTTAGGGTTTTGAGTATGTTATTTGTGAGCCTTTCGTGTATTATCTTGATGCATGCTTAGGACTGTGTTTGAGTTGTAATTTGTTCACTACTCTGAAGTTGTGAAGCAAAAAGTTAGGTAGTTTGTGTACTACACCAAAGCTGTGAAGCACGGTTGTAGGTAGTTTGTTTTGAAGGTAACTTCATCTTTGATTTTGTCTGTAAACTGAGAATCACAGGGGCTGTGATTATTTGTAGGGAGTGAGATGGGATCTCAAGTCTAGGAGTTCTTAGGTTGAAGTCAATACGGGTCGGTCCTAGGTCTTTAGTGTAAATGAGGAGTTTGCTGAGAGCTATTGAATAAGGACTACACTAGTGGATTTCCTTCTTGGCTTGGTAGCCCCCAGAGTAGGTGACGTTGCACCGAACTGGGTTAACAAACTCATTGTGCCTTTTACTTTCATGTCTGTTATTTTACTTTCATTTATTTACATTTGTTAGCTTAATGTTCTGAACATCTTATTCAGCATCTGTTTTCTGTGCAACTAGTGTTGGAACATCTCGTCGAACATCTTAAGACTAACTTTCCAGAATTTCAATTGGCATTAGAGCAGGCACCCTGCTTGTTTTAGGGTGAGATCCAGAGAAGGCTATTTCTGGAATTATGGATAAGGAAGGAGGGTTTGTTAACAGACCACCTCTGTTGGATGGACCAACTATGATTATTGGAAATCACGGATGAGTGCTTACCTTAAATCTATTGACAGCAAGACTTGGAAAGCAGTGTTGAAAGGTTGGGAACATCTTGTGGCTCTTGACAAAGATGGGAACAAATTTGTTGTTTTGAAACCAGAAGAAGAATGGACTCCTGCTGAAGATGCGCAGGCTCTTGCAAACTTTAAAGCTTTGAGTGCGCTTTTCAATGGGTGGACAAGAATATGTTCTGGCTGATCAACAAATGTATTGTTGCTAAAGATGCCTGGGAAATTCTTAGAACTGCACATGAAGGTACGTCCAAGGTGAAAAGCTCAAGGATTCAACATCTGACTACCAAATTTGAAAGTTTAAAGATGAAGGAGGATGGGACCATACATGACTACTATATGAATGTGCTTGACATTCCTAAGAGGTTTGATATGAAGGTCACAACAATTGAAGAAGCACAAGACATCTCCAACATGCAGGTTGATGAACTTATAGGGTCCCTTCAGAACTTTGAGCTGGTTGTGGACAACAAAAGTGAGAAGAAAGGCAAAGGCATTGCTTTTGCAGCAAACATTGTTGATGAGGGGGCACATGGAGACATTGTGGATGATGAAAATCTGTGAGAGAATTTGGTGTTTCTTGGAAGACAGTTCAACAAGATTCTGAAACAGGTAAACAGGAGATCCAAAGGTAATGGTCAAAACATCAGATTCAACATTGACAAGCAACAAAGCAATGCAAAGAATGATGAACTGATGAAAAGAACAATCAATACAAAGGTGTCCAATGTCATGAATGTGAAGGGTATGGACACATTAGAACTGAATGCGTCACTTTCCTCAAGAAGCAAAAGAAAGGGATGATTGTGTCTTGGTCTGATGATGAGGAAGTTGATGGAGATGGGGAGAGTGAAACTGCTAAACATGTCACTGCTATCACTAGGAGAATTGGCTCTGAGTCTGAATCTGGTGATGAAGTTTTGTAACATGAGGAGTTGACAGCTCCATACAATAATCAAGATGTCAACAATATTGACACTTTCAAACAACTGGAAGAGCAGAAAGAAACCATCAATGAGGTAAAGGATTGGTCATCTTGCAAAAATTTCAGAGCTGAACAATGAGGTAATGTTACTGAACTCTCAACTTGATCATGTCTTAAAGCAAGTAAGAATGATGACCACTGGGACTGATGTTCTAGACAAGATGTTAGAAGGTCAAATAAAAGGAAAACAAAATGGTATAGGCTTTAGTCATGAACACCTAAGACAGGAACATCAAAATAGTAGTTATGTTCAGGCTTTAGAATATTATCATAAGGCTAAAAAGAGAAAACCTGTTAGGAAAATACAGTTTGTAGCATCAACTAGAACAGGTGACACTACTGTGAAAGAACAAATGTTGCAACATCTTATAGAACCTCACGACTCTAAGATTAAAAAGGTATCTTCCTATTGGAAGTGTCAATATTGTAACAAAAAGGGTCACATAAAAACTTTTTGCTATAAGTTGTATAGATATCCTATGTTGTACCAACCCAAGTTACATGAACCAGTAGTGAGTAGTGTCAAGAAGGAGTGGAGACAAAAATGTGTAGGATTAATAGCTCATACTTCTTTAAGAGCCTCTTCTAGTGAAGACGGGTACTTTAATAGTGGCTGTTCTAGACACATAATAAGGTTGGATAAATTTCTTGAAAATGTTAGACCTTATGCTACTAGTTATGTTACTTTTGGTGATGGGACAAAAGGAAAGATAATGGGTATTGGCAATCTAGTTAGTGAAGGATTACCAAGACCAATGTGCTTTTGATGAAAGGTCTAACTGCAAATTTGATCAGCATAAGTCAGTTGTGTGATCAAGGTTTGAGTGTAAATTTCAGCAAATCAGAATGTCAGATCACATATGAAAAAGGAGAGGGGAGTATGAATGGTACTAGATCTCAGGACAAATGTTACTTATGGGTATCTCAAGAAAAGGCTCTCTTGTCTTCATGTATGTTGAGTAAAGATGAAGAAGTAAAACTGTGGCATCAAAAACTGGGCCATATGAACCTACAAGGAATGAAGAAATCTATTTCAGTATAAGCTATTAGAGGTAAACCTAAGTTAAACATTGTTGAAGCAGTATTTGTGGAAAATTTCAGGTTGGTAAACAAACTCGGATGTCCCATCCAAGGTTAGAACATCAGGGAACTTCTAAGGTTCTTGAACTTCTACACATGGATTTAATGGGACCTATGTAAGTGGCCATCATTGGTGGAAAGAGATATGTTCTAGTTGTTATTGATGATTTTTCTAGATTTACTTGGGTGAATTTTATTAGAGAAAAATCTGACACCTTTAAGGCTTTCACGGATCTTTGCATTCAACTTCAAAGAGAGAAGGACAGAGACATTGTAAGGATCAGGAGTGATCATGGAACAGAGTTTGAAAATTCTAAATTTCATGATTTCTGCACCGGTGAAGGCATTAAGCATGAATTCTCATCACCTATAACATCTCAGAAAAATGGTGTTGTAGAAAGAAAGAACATAACTTTGCAAGAATCAACCAGAGTTATGCTTCATGCTAAACATCTCCCTTATGATTTATGGGCTGAAGCCATTAATACTGCCTGTCATGTTCACAATAGAGTTACACTAAGAGCTGATACTACAACTACTTTGTATGAACTGTGGAAAGGAAGAAAGTCAATTGTGAAATACTTTCATGTCTTTGGTAACAAGTGTTACATCTTGGCAGATAGAGATTATAGAAGAAAAATGGATCAAAAAAGTGATGAAGGAATTTTTCTGGGGTACTCTACTAACAACAGAGCCTATAAAGTGTACAACTCCAGAACCCAGGTTGCTATGGAATCCATCAATGTGGTGATAGATGATGTAGCTAAAGACCAAGTTCCTGAAGTGGTACCATGTGTTGAAGCATATGCTGAAACATCTACACAAAAGAAGGAAATACCTAAGACTCTAGATGAATCTGAAACTGATTTAGGAGAAGCTTAGGAAGACACCATCAACCAGAGTTCAGAAAAATCATCCTCAAGATCTCATCATTGGAGATCTTGATCAAGGGGTCAGGACCAGAAGATCAAATGATATTGTCTCTAATTCCTACTTTGTATCCAAATTTGAACCTAAAAATGTGAAGGAAGCTCTTACTGATGAATTCTGGATTGAGGCTATGCGAGAGGAACTTAATCAGTTCAAAAGAAGTGAGGTGTGGGATCTGGTCCCAAGACCATATGACATAAATGTTATTGGAACAAAATGGATCTACAAGAACAAGTCTGATGAGAATGGTACAGTTACCAGAAACAAAGCTAGACTTGTTGTTCAAGGGTACACTCAGGTAGAAGGGTTAGATTTTGATGAAACTTTTGCTCTTGTTGCCAGGTTAGAATCTATAAGGTTTCTTTTGGGAGTTGTCTGCATTATGAATTTCAAGTTGTTTCAGATGGATGTGAAAAGTGCTTTCCTAAATGGATACTTACATGAAGAGGTCTATGTTGAACAGCCTAAAGGGTTTATTGATCATAGATTTCCTAATCATGTGTATAAGTTGAAGAAAACTCTGTATGGTTTGAAGCAAGCTCTCAGGGCATGGTATGAAAGACTTAGAGAATTCTTGATCAATCAAGGATATAGAAAAGGAGGAACAGAGAAGACTTTGTTTGTTAAGGAAGAAAAGGGAGACTTATGACAGCACATATCTATGTTGATGACATTGTGTTTGGTGGGATGTCGAACCAGATGGTCCAACATTTTTTCCATCAAATGCAGTCTGAGTTTGAGATGAGTCTTGTGGGAGAATTAACTTACTTTCTTGGTCTAAAGGTCAAACAGATGGAGGACACTATTTATATCTTAGAGTAAGTATGCAAAGAACATAGTAAAGAAGTTTGGCTTGGACAATGCTAGTCATAAGAGATCAAAAGATGAAAATGGTGTTGTTGTTGATCAAAGCATGTACATAAGCATGATTGGAAGTCTATTATATCTTACTGTAAGCAGACCTGATATAACCTTTGCAGTAGGAGTGTGTGCAAGATATCAAGATGAGCCAAAGATGAGTCATCTGACTCAAGTGAAAAGGATTCTGAAGTACATCAATGACACTAGTGACTATGGAAATTTGTACTCTCACAGTAAAAATTCCAAGTTAATTGGATATTGTGATGCTGACTGGGGAGGTAGTGCAGATGACAAAAAAAATATTTCCGGAGGTTGCTTCTTTCTTGGGAATAATCTAGTATCTTGGTTCAGCAAGAAACAAAATTTTGTGTCTCTATTAACAGCTGAAGCAGAATATATAGCAGATGGAAGTACCTGTTCTGAGTTAGTTTGGATGAAGCAAATGCTGGAAGAGTATGATGTTAAACAAGGTGTTCTAACATTGTACTGTGACAACTTAAGTGTTATTAACATCTCAAAGAACCCTATACAACATAGGAGGACAAAGAATATTGACATACATCACTTTATCAGGGATCTTGTTGAAGAGAAGGTTGTGACTCTTGAGCATGTGGCTACTGAAGAACAATTGGCTGACATTTTTACAAAGGCTTTGGATGTCAAACAATTTGAGAAGTTAAAGAGCAAGCTGGGTATCTTCTTACATGAGGAGTTATAGCAATTAATGTATAAAGACTCTGGTATTATAGCTTCATTCTATTGTTCTTGGAATTTAGCTTATGCTACCTTTAGTCTTGATTTATGCTTCTCTCAACTTTTATTTTGGCATATTTTGTGGCTAAAAAGGGGGAGTAAAAGAGATGTTATGTTTCTACTGTGCTTATTCCTATGGTTGTATGCCAGTCTGTGTATGAAGTGTTCCTAGTAGGTCTGTATGCTTGATAACATAATTATCTTTATATGTATGTCTGAGTATGTTAGCAGATAATGTGTCAAGTGATGTTGAAACATTTGATCCTAGTGTATGTATGCTTTTGAGTATGATTGCCTACTTGTGTATGTTTGAAGTATTCTTGTATGTCTATGAAGTATGATAGCTGGAGGTGTTTATGGCATGCATGCTTGTTTTTATGATGTGCCAGTAGAAGTTGAAACATCTGTATGTTCGAAGGTTTCTGCTTGAGTATGCATATATTCAGGGGGAGCGTGTGTGTTTAGTAATCACTCTATGGTTGCATCTTTGAGGGGGAGTGATACTATGCGGTGTGCTGCAGTTGCTAGTATATATGGAAATTTATTTTTTCCATCCTATTTGATGTTTGGTTGGATGTTGGAACATTATAGCTTCTGCATGTTTACTGGAATTTATTTTTTTCCTTGTGTTTCCGTTGCTACAAGTCTCTGATTTTCTAGTATGATACCTTTTTCTCTTGTCTGACTCTTGAGAAACGGATCACCGTTTGTTCTGAAGCCCAACAAATTGCTCTGACCTGTATTGCTTCAGTATAAAAACAAGACTACAAGACCTAATTCATTCATTCAAGCCGTCATTTGAAGAATAGATCTTTTAGGGTTTTGAGTCTGTTATTTGTGAGCCTTTCGTGTATCATCTTGATGCATGCTTAAGACTGTGTTTGAGTTGTAACTTGTTCACTACCCTGAAGCTGTGAAGCAAAGAGTTTGGTAGTTTGTGTACTACATCAAAGCTGTGAAGCACGGTTGTAGGTAGTTTGTTTTGAAGGTAACTTCATCTTTGATTGTGTCTGTAAACTGAGAATCACAGGGGCTATGATTATTTGTAGGGAGTGAGATGGGATCTCAAACCTAGGAGTTCCTAGGTTGAAGTCAATACGGGTCAATCCTAGGTCTTTAGTGTAAACGAGGAGTTTTCTAAGAGCTATTGAATAAGGACTACACTAGTGGATTTCTTTCCTGGCTTGGTAGCCCCCACCGAACTGGGTTAACAAACTCACTGTGCCTTTTACTTTCCTGTCTGTTATTTTTAATTTCATTTATTTACATTTGTTAGCTTAATGTTCTGAACATCTTATTCAACATCTGTTTTCTGTGCAACTGGTGTTAGAACATCTCGTAGAACATCTTAAGACTAACGTGCTAGAATTTCACGTAATTAAGAAGACTGTGTCTGTGATATGTATTAAAGAATGTATTCTTCTTTTCAATACTTGGTTTGTATTTTTGTTTTTCTTTTAGAATGTAGTATAAATTTTGAGAAACTGAAGAGTTAAAATAATATAATATACTCCTTAATCCGAAGGAAAAAAAACTACTTTAATTATTATTAAGAAATTTTGATCCCCTTAAAAATAAATTATTAAGAGATTAATTTAATAACGGTTAATTAATTTTCTAAATTTCGTATAAATTATAATTAAACTTGCTGACATGACCTATATTATATTTAGTGAAAAAACGCGTCGTTATAATATTTCACCCGCTTATTATTTCAAAAAAATATATTTCAGTGGCTTCTTGTTATTGCTGCAACAACCCCTCTCCATATTCAAATATGTCACCTTTGAGATAGTTAAAACTAGAAAATATGATCAGATGTTCTAGCTAAACTGGCAAAATACCAAAATTATTAGGTCGGATATCATGACCGGGATTCGAACCTCGATATCTTCACTTGTATGTGAGAATTTATAATCGCTTTGTCATTTTGTCTATTAAAAAAAAATAGAAAATATGATTTTTTTTTTTAATCCCAAAAAGGGGTTTTTTGGATTTATTTTCTTTCTTTCTTTCTTTTCTTCTTCTTGAACTATAGGTATTGACGTATTGTGTGTATTATATAGTAGTATTTATATCGATGGATTTGAAATTTGATGTGGTGTGAAGTGGGGTTATGTTGACAATTGAGAAAGGTAAAGATCCTTATATGTGAAATTAATGGAATGAAAAGTAGGATGTGGTCAGTCAAGTATGGTAAAATGAATACTGACCACCTAAAATTCTTGCATTGTTTTTTTGAAGGAAAAGTTCTTGTATTTTTGTTATTCATGGTAACGTGAAAGAGAACTATCACTTTGACCTTCAAAATTATATGGCTACGAACAATTTAATTTTTTAAATATGGGTCATGCAATCCATATAAATATGGGACATGGTTAACAACGTCAAAAAATATTTTAAATTGAAAAGAACACGCGTCCATTTTTATATGTGTATACATAAATACTCTTTTGTTTTATGTTATTAATATGAATGTTGTGATTTTGTTTACAAATTTATTTTTTTATTTTTAACGACTTTAAATTTGTATAATATCGATGTATTTTATCAATTTGAATTAATGAAACGTTTATTTTATTTTTTGTTAAAGAAAATAAGATGAAGAAAATATAAAAGAAAAATAAACAATCTTTATTTCTTCAAATTATTCAATTTCGTAACAATTAGATTTTATATTCTATGTTCCCGTGAGTATAACTCAATTGACAAGAACATATATTATTATTTACAGAGGTCGGGTTTAACATCGAATAACTCACTTATTTACCTTAAAAAATGTAAATTCTAACAGTAGACTATATGATAATTTGTTTTTTACGTTCTACAGATTTCAACATCATTTATTGCTTGTGGGTATCACAATTGACTTAGTTTTTCCTTTTTCTTCTAAAAGGCGATATTTTGACTTGGTTGGTTGGTAGTAGTTGTCCCATATTTGTATTATTGGAACATTTCGTTATTCTTTGTTTTATTTTGTACTCTTTCTGTTCCTTTTTAAGTGTCTTTTTAGAAAATTTCTATCAAAATAACAAAGCGTATTTTTTCACGTTTTCTTCCAATTATACCCTCCTTTAAATTCAACAATAAATTCATATTTTTTTGCACACACTTTATCTTTCCAATAAATTTAATATGTTATCTTTTTCTCATAACAAACAGTTGTTAGTTATTATCTTTTTCTCCAACAAATTCCTATTTTTTTACGCGCTCTCTCTCCTAAAATAAACAATTGTCAATTTTTTAAATATTTCGCACATCTTTTAAATTATTATAAGTCAATATAAAAATTATTCCAACTTCACATTAATCAAAAACTAAGAAAAACTTTACTTCCTTCCAACTTCTTTAATCAAAGTTAAGACTTC
>Ga0209282_1002767_pt1 | contig 10244 bp, 10 predicted proteins | sample Mtrugardesep15_FD_187529 | JGI IMG/M metagenome (GOLD analysis project Ga0209282, IMG submission 187529) | Root nodule microbial communities of legume samples collected from California, USA - M. trunc garden sep15 (SPAdes) (version 2) | ecosystem: Host-associated > Plants > Roots > Nodule...
ACTTTTAAGCAACTCCCCGACACGACTACTCCATAACCTAAAGATCTCACCATACAGCCAAACCACACAAACTTCAATTTCTTGTAAGCTAACAACCTCATAAGTGACCTTAGCATGTTTTAAACAAATTGAAGGAAAATGTATGTGACACTTTCACGTATACATTCTCACTAGATTTTTTTAAGCTTTTGTCTACAGAATACAAAGAACAAAGGATTATTTTGGCAAACCCCCCACCCACCCATCTTTAAGTGAGCACATTCGAAAGAAAAATCGTGGAAAATTCAAATTATCATACCTGCTCATGTGCATATCTAAAATCCTCCATCTTTAAGGGACGAATGTCTGCACTGCTACACAATTCAGGTTCAGGTTTGTTCTCAGCCAATGCTAAGCTTTTCTCCTGAAAGACATTTCATTTCAATGTAAGGAAGCTTTAGACCAAGCCTTGAACAGTTATGCAGGCATATCGCAATAAATAAGATCCTACTTAGCACTGAACAGAGAGAATTATGTACAAGACTTTCCACCGATACACCAATAAATATATAAAAAAAATAATTGTTTTGAAAACTCGTTATCCAGCTCAAGGACTGACTAATCAGAGGAGTCCAATCCCACCGTCCACTTGTGGGGGGCCCATTTAAAGCCAAAGCAAATCTCTGCATGGACTAGCCCACCGAAATCGGCACCGAGGGGAATTGAGACCTTGAGAAAGCACACTCCAAGATCCCAAGTCAACACCAATAGGCCAATCCAAGTGGGTTTAATAAATATATAAATGTTAATATGTATATGTGTGTGTATAATCAATACACACTAACCTTCTTTTCCTTCTCCAAGATCTCCCTTATTGGGCAGTGAGCTGCTGTGACACACAAATTCTGCAATCACAGAGAAAATATTTTACATTGAATCAGATTCACTCTTCTCTAGCAACCAACAAAGTTAAAATCTTCAAAGATATATAGAACAACCACCTTTAGGTCACTTCCTGAGTATCCATCCGTCATATTTGCTATTGCTTCCAAGTCAACATCAGCTGCCAAATCTTCTTTTGCTAAAATGACTCTCAAAATTTTTCCTCTATTCGGAGCATCTGGCAAATCAACCATCAATCTGCAATTTTTTTTTTTGCAGAAGATTGAATTAGAATACACCTCATTTGTAAAACATGAAATGAAATAAAAGAAGTTTCCATCAAATATAGCATGCTTACCTCCTTGGAAGCCTCCTAATAACAGCCTCATCAAGATCAAAAGGCCTGTTTGTAGCAGCAAGAACAAGTATACGCTCTTTTTCTTTTGTACGCAGACCATCCCAATTGACCATAAACTCATTCTTCATTTTACGCATGGCCTCATGCTCACCAGGATTTTCACGTCTCCCTAACATACTATCAACCTGCCACAGATTACCCAAAGTAACACCCTTAATTTCCTCTCTAAATGAAATGGCTTGAAAATTTTGGACCTAGTGGTGAAACAATCTATTTTGTTTTGACAATTAAGAGTTTTGGTACGACAAAAAAAGTGAAGTGCAAAATTTTATGCTAATGGTATAGCCTTTCCAAAACCACCAGGCATGACAACTTACACTTGTTATTTAACACCGGCAACAAGCAAAGTTGAATTTATAATCGGTTTAAATGGCGGAAAGTAGACTGACGGGCAAAAATTAACATTCATATTCAAATAAAATGGTTAAAATGTAAAGGATTTAAAATGAAAAAATTTAAAGCAAAGGAAAAGAAACTACAAAGAAATAAATGATTCGTTATACCAACCTCATCAACAAATATAACACTTGGAGCAATTTTGCTGGCTAGGGAGAAGACTGCTTTGACATATTTTTCTCCTTCACCAAACCACTGCAACAAAAGTATATATTATCATGTGGCTAAAATATAATTGGAAACCGGCAACAGAAAAAATTCAATGTGCAACACCGATACCTTGGAAGTAATGCTGGACATTGAAATGTTGATGAAATTTGCTCCAGCTTCAGTTGCTACAGCCTTTGCAAGCATTGTTTTTCCCGTTCCAGGAGGACCAAAAAGCAATATTCCCTTGCAAGGCTACATCCAAATAAAATACACAATAAGGTACTAGGGCTACACACATTGCATGATTGCATCATTCACTAAATATTGTGTTTCACAAGTCATTGAAAATGACAAGAATTATTTCCACCTTAGTTAGTTGTCCTTTACAAAACAGTTCAGGCCTTTTAAGAGGAAGCATAACCAATTCCTTCAAGGTATCCTTCACATTTTCTAAAGCTCCAATATCTTCAAATGTGACCCCAATTTCAGTTGGCGGAATAACATCACCAAGCAACTTTTTCTCAAATTCATTCTCAGTAACCACATCCTGGAGAAACGATTCAAAAAGTACAGGTATTTATTCCAGGATTCATATCATGACATTGTAAATAAATCAGAACCGCAGAATGCACTCCAAAAAATAGGGTGGGAAAAGGTATTAATTACCTTCAGTGACTTCTTTACATTCTTGTTCTCATTTTGGATGCTTTGAAAAATGTCAAATCCATACTTAATGCTGCATAGTGAAACGTAAAACAATGTTAAAAATAAAAATGGGAAGTTAGAAAAGTTGGTTTTATTTTTTTGCCCAATCTATTAGGGTTGACATTATGAAAATATCCAAAAATGACTAACCTTTCTGCAGATATCGCGGGCTTTTCTTCTTCGGTAGAAACTTCATGTGATTGCATAAAATGATAACTTACAGCCCAGCCAATGATCTTCTCCACATCTAGTAAAAGGAGTTGACAAGATATTATCAGTACTATTGCACCAAATATCGATCATACAAATAGATATAATTGCTAAAAAAAAAATTACTTTCAGTAGTTAGGGTTTGATCTTTGATGCAAATCGTCTCAAGGTCAGAGCAATCCCATCCTGTTCTTTTGAGGACCTGAACCATTAGAAATATCTCATCAAAAAATTGACAAATAGCAAGATAAAAAAAGGTTAATGTTGAATAGACAAGAACTAGAGAATAGAGACACGCCAAGCGAAGCTCTGCGTATTGTTCCAAAAATGAATATCAACGCATACCAAGCAAACAACTGATATGGATAGCTAGGATAGAACAAGAAGAAAGTTCCAATGAACGTGTAAAAAAAAATTAGGCGTGTTTGATTCACAAAACAGTAAGTATTAGACAGAACTGTACAAGACAAGACACAAGACAAGACAAGACTGTACTGGAGAGAGAGATATGATATTTTTATGTTGGAAAATAAAAAGGGTATTTTGGTATTTTTGTGCCCCACTAAACCCGGGTTTAGTCGGGGACAAAAAATTCTGTTTTTGTCCCGTCCCTTACTCTTATTTTGTCACATTTTCTAAATCAAACAGGGTATAAAAAAAGTTGTCCAGTCCCCTGTTTTTTAGCATATCAAATGCACCCTAAGGGTTGTTAAGCCCAATGGGAAAATTTTCACAAAGCAAATGCATGAGATGCCACATAATCCAAAGACACACACTAACTTATATCAGCCAAGAATAATAAGTTCCGCAACAAAGAGCATAGAATAATAAATAGAAGTGAAAAAGGAGTTTTCAAAAAGAAAATAAAAAAAAAATACTAGTGAAAAAGGAATTAACAACCGCTTAAAAAATAGAAGTGAAAAGGAACAAAAGAGACTCACTGAACGAAGCAAGACAATATTGGAATGTGCTTTCATAGTTTCAATGTCACGATCTAACTGCTGCTTCCAGTCAGGAAGTAAAGCTTCATCCTAACAAGTTTGAAAGTTCGACGCATATATTATGAATTATTTATAATTAGAAACAGTAAATTGCAAAATAAATTAATCTAACATTATAATTTATACCTGAGGCCCTTGTATTGTCACTTTGTTTGGGAAAAGGCGGTTGAGCTGCTTTGTTAATTTGGAGCTTTCTTTGCTTCTATCATGTAGTTTACTAAAGTTATCCTAAACAAAAAGACCAAATTGAAGTAGATTGATAGTTAATTCCTGAAGGAACTAGAAACAATCAAACTACAATGTATATATAATAATGATATTCAGAATTTAAAAATATTCAGCAGTCTATCTTAAAAACATAAAAAAGTGAAAGACAACAGACAGTTCCTGAAATTTCATTGCTAGAGTTCTAGAAATACATCATGCTACAAATCAAAGCTTGAAGAGAAGTGTAAATGATTAAGATTATAATACCGGAAAAGCAAGATCAAGTAGAGCGGTCTGATTGCTCCCAAACTTTGTAAACAGAAGTCCCCCAGGATGGGTCTGGAAGCATAAAGAGACGGTTATCAGATACAGAATGCAATCTTATAATCACAAGATCAAAACTACCAAATGCTAGCATTTTTTGAATACAAATTAAAATGGTACCTTCTCCTTACGACTGTCCAGCTGAGTATTTGAGCCGATTACCACAATATTCTGTGGCAGGGTTTCAAATTTACTTTTCAAAACATCTGTGTTCCCAGCCATTGCCTTCTCTATATCTTTAATGAACAACACAAGTGCGCCACTTTTACATTGATTAGAGGCAACCTATGTACACAATGGCAGAAAAGAGTGTTAAACATATTGCGTCAGGGATAGAGACAATTTTTGACATGTTTAGAACTGGGACAACCTCAAAGATTTCATTAATTGCAACTTTGTCGTCATCCCCTCCTGCACTCTCTATCCGTTGTAAATGGTTTGCTGCAGTATAAGCCATCAATCAATTAAACATGCCAAAGTTATAGCACACAATATGCTAACATGCAGCTGAGGAAACAGAAATTCAATAAAAATGAGAAAATACCGGAACAAAAGAAACCATGATCATCTTCGATATGGCCTCCAAGATCATTGCCATCTGGAATTGATTTATCAAACCTGACCCCAATTTTTGAAGACACGTTGTCTTCGAAAGCAAGTACTACTTTGCCCCGGAAGCCATAGCTTGGTCCCCTGACAGATCGATAAAAAAAAAACTTATGTTACCACAGAAGGACAAAAGGTTACACTAAAGGATGTGATATAAAATCTTATGTTCCGGTTTTTATTTAAAAACTACCACCTTGTTTTTTTGCATCATGTTTATAAAACTACACAAGAATGTTGCTTCGGGCAACACTGAAAATAGTGTGGTAGTTTTTTATTAGACCAAACATACCCAACCTCTAAAAGATGAGGATGATTCAGACACGAAAATTTATTATTCGCCGTAAAAGATTCACAATACTTTTTCAAGACATAATAGAAGAATTTTCATGCATAACCTTCTCAGCAGGACTAGAAAAAACCCTACAAGGTCATATCAGTCTTTACTCTACTAATTATAAACCTTAAAAATATTGTAAACTATAATTCTTCAATACCACAAATTACCTTGAACTTGAAGCATAATTTTGCAGTGACGAAACAGTAGGTGGAAAGTTACCGACAAATTTTACCCGATCACCTGCAAATTACATAAACATCAGATGATTAAATCATTCAAAATGTCAACTGACATCAATATTAGAACAAACAATGGGAAGTAAACTCGCATATAGATGCTGATATATTAGGACACAACAACATACCTTTTTTAAGAGCAGTGCCTTTTGATGATGCAGTAGAAACCTCTTGTTTCAGCATAGCTTGCGAGCTTAATGTAGATCCACCAGTAATTTCAGCATCAACACTAGAAGTGGGTTTCTTATGATGTAAAATAGAAGCCTGGCCACTTCTCTTGGACAAAACAGCTGGCCTTTCAGGCTTTGAACTTTCTTTGGCAGAATCAACTTCCTTTGATGGCGTTCCCTGAAAACAAATTACACATTAACAACAATTATGGGTGCGTAGTAATAAATGATTTCGCAAGAAACCATTTCCACAGAAGCAAGCATGTCACCCCAAAAAGAAAATGAGGCGAAAAAGAGTCATAAATTCTTAAACTATAAAGATACAATCTTACAAAACTTTTAACAAATGAAGTTTATCTTAGAAACATACCCCGGGCAGCGAAAGTGAATCCACAATCAGTAACCTGGCACCAAAATGCTTTGCAAGTGCCTTGGACAAAGTCTCCTGATATATTTCCGAACCTACGCAAGAACCATATGGAGCTCTATCACTTCTACGGTATAGAAAGGCCAAATAGAAGCATAAATGAGAACGATCAAATTACCTGAAGGACCAGATAACAATATCCGTGGGCACAATGACGAGAAATCTGAAGCATATTTTCCAATATCATTGCACTTCAAATGAATATATGTAGAAGCTACCAACACGTTCTTTGTTGTATCACTGTAATAATGCCACACATCACAACCAAGTACCATAAGTTATATGTTATCTATTCCAAAGCAGTAACTACGAGCCATTAAACCCAACAATGGAGCAACAAGGAATATTAAGGTAGCTGTAACTAAGTAGAGAGCATCTAACTTTGACCATGCTAGTGGCACTATAAGTTAAGGTGGCATATACTCTCTCCGGTTCAACTTGTAAAGAAAAAAAAGACAAAATGACAGACCATGGAAGCACATTCCAAGGAACTAGTGCTCACTTTTTTTCAAAAATACTCTTAGTCCTTGTCAAATGAAACCCACTTGCACAGGGAAGATAGATTTCTAGTAAAATAAATATCACGATAAAATAGGTGTATAAAAGAAATTTCAATTGTTAACATACTTGAAAAAGTGTTTTATGTGTTATATTTAGGATTGAAAAGATTAACCTAATTGTCTCTTATAAACAGGACCGGAGGTAGTATAAGAAAACCAAATGAAAGATTAGTCAATAACAAGAAGCAACTTTTTGCACCTTAGGTAATATGGGAAAGTTTCAAAAGAGACATCAATATCATCAGCTTTGAGAATTCTCTGTTCTAAACTGTCCCTAAATGCTTGTCGCCTGGTGGATGCCAATATTGCTGGTGTATCAAGTTCTCTTAATTCCCTTTGATCTTCTAGTATCTTGTGAATGCTGCCACTTAAATCAAATTCAGTTCCTGAGCCGGTAAGCATGCACAGCAACGGCCTCAATTCGTAATTGGCAGAGGTCATCTTCCCAACATCTGTGTCCGCGTTGGCATCAACATCCATGGTGTCAAGGCTAGGGTTTTCATTAACAGTGGTGGAGGATGAAGGAACATCTTTACCAGAAGAAAAAACTCCAGCTGATTCATCATTATTGGTGGTATCTTTCATTTCATTGTCCGGAGCATTATCCCCATGGCCAGAAGGTAGTGATGAAATATCAGCACTTTGTTTCTTGCATGTTTTAGCTGGAGGTGAAATGAGAGATAAATCTTTGCGAATATTAGATAGAGAGGCCAATATTGATGCACCTGTAACAGCCGAAGGGTCTCCAGATCTAGCTTCAACTTGCATCCCATTCAATGCAGCACTCTGGGCTTCTAAAATACTCACAGAAGGGGGTATACCAGCAGTAGAAACATTGTTACTTTTGAGCAGCTGAAATATCTGAGTTTCATGCTAAGGAACCCATAAAATATCAATAAAAGAAATTTAAGAATGAAAAGATGCAGCAATTCCTACTGTAAATACATAGAACACATGACTACGTGTTTTCCTTTTAAAAAAGATGACAGGTGCATTCAGAGAAATGAGGAACTAAAAAAGAGAAATCATAAATTCTTATGCGAAGGATACATAAGCATGCTTTCCCGAAGCACCAAATATCACCTCATCACCTCCATTCAAAATCATCTTATGATTCCTTCGGTAAGTCTTGCCGTTGACTTGCACAACACCTTTACCCCCTGTGATTTCCAGTAGGGCAACTGATGAACCTCCCTGTTGCTGCTGCACAGAGCTCAAATGACAGCTTTGGTCAGTTAACTAGGAAAAGGAGAAGTGTAACACTAATTTTCTACAATTTATCATCTACCATAACAGAATAAAGTTTCCTTCTTTTTGTTCATGTTTTTCATCAAACATCCAAAATACATTTATTTATTGTCTAAGAATGACTTTTGTCATGATTCATTATGAAGCAGATGGTTTCTTATTGTAATATTGTGTTGAAGTTTCAAAGATAAAAGAGGAAATTTTACCTCTATGGGGCTCAACTTGCACAAAACATTACCAATGGTAGGATCTTTAAGCACCAAATTACTCTGACGACCTTGTCCAACAGTGAAGATTGGATCACTTATGGACAAGTGAGGATTCTGGACAAGCAGGAATAACAAAAAGATTAATTCCAAACCTACAAAATTACAATCAGAAATGCAAGAGATAATGAGAAGACAGAAGCATAAATCAGCTCACTGTTCTCCTTATCTTAAGCTATCATGACAAATACGAAATTCTTACATGGATGTTTGGTTATGCGAATACTACTGCAGTCTACTATAAAAAAAAATGTACAAAAAAGATCAAAGGATAATAAGCAACAACAAATGCTCCGAGGCCAGCACATAGTTGATGATGCACCCTAGAATATGGTAGTGATGTTTATTTCTGTGATATAGCAATTCTTATGTGTGAGATATAGCATAGAGCAATATTTCTATTGTTGGAAATGCACAATAAGAAATTCAATTTTGCCCAAGTTACAAAATTTAACCTAAAATAATAGGAGAATATCAAGACTTACTGCTACATTGCATATTTCTGTATATCAGTTCACGCAAAATGCTTCTTCTACATGGGTTATTAATTTTTAAAAGCGATGAAATATTAAGCTAGTCCAAACAAATCTGACTAAGCCAACTAATTAGATCCCATTTTTCTACCCAAAATAGAAGACTTGAACAATCTCAAAACCTAGGGTGTCTTACATCAACCTCCCCTAAGGCGAATGTCACACCCAACAACGCCCTTTGTTTAGGATATTAGCCATTTTCTTTAACCTGACAGTCTTCTTTGTTTCGGAAAATAAACCTAACTCTCTTACTTTCCTACACCACTCAAACTTCAAAACAAGGGAGACAAGTGTAATTTTTAAAAGAGCGGCGTCAGTCAATGTAGTGTAGTGTACTAAAGGTCATGTAATTATCTTACACTCTAACAATGCAACAAGAGGATGCATTAAAGAGATTTAAGTCGGCTTGAAGAATTTCAGAGTCCAGGCATAACATATTGAATTTAATTCATATACACAGTCAATGTAAAGGCTTTTACACTGTCATATCATAAAAATCGTTTAAACTTTAATCATAATGTAAAAAAAAGGTTTTTACACCATCAATTCAATCATAAACATCCTATCATAAAAAATCGTTTGGCTTTAATCATAACTACTTTTAAATTCACATATATGAATGGTTGTGATTCGTTGATAGTGTAAAAAGTTTTCACACCGTCAATTCAATCATAATAACCAACTACTTGTAAAGTCACACATATGAATGATTGTGATTTGTTGACGGTGTAAAAAGTTTAACTAAACTCTAACTTATTGTACATAATCCATCAATCGCATAAACCATCGTAATCAAAATCTAATGATACCATGAGTTCTCTATCACCAAATGTGAAACATATTACATACTCAAAAACAAATAAAAACAACAAAAACACTTGGTAGAACTAAACCTGAGAGCTTTGAGATATAAGCTTTCCCCAAGCAGCAGGCTTAGCTGTCAGTTTGGGCACAGAACGTTGTTTTCGCCGAGAAGAAACCACCGGGGCAGCCACTTTTGGTTTCTCAGCAGATTCACCTAATCAAATCAACAAAATTGATAAATCTCAGAAATTAAAAAACACATGCATGCATAAAACAGAGACAAGTAGATTAAAAAAGATATCATCTTTTAAAAACCTGGAGACTGAGGATTAGGTTGGATTGGATTAGAATGAGATTTATCAGCATCAATAACGTTCAAAGAAGCAGTTTCTGGTAGATCAGATGGTTGTTGAATATTATTATCAGGTTTACCAGATTCGTTTCTTTGTGGAGATTCTTTGACCGGAATTGAAGGCAAAGTGGTTGATGAAGCATCTTGAGAAACCTATAATCATAATCAGATAAAATTGAAAATCAAGAAGAATTGATAAAGAATTGAAACAGAGAGAAAAAAAGGGGTAATTGAATATCGAGAGTGAGAGAGAGAGAAACCTTACCTTGGATCGTTTGGTATTGGAAGGAGGAGAAGAAGATAAAGGGCGTTTGGAAGAAGAAGAACCACGTCTGGTTTCAACCATGATTGATTGAGAGAGGTTCTTCTTTCTTGGTTGGGTCGGTATTCGGCGAGATTGATGAGAAAGAGAGAAAGAAAACACAACAAA
>Ga0209282_1002769_pt1 | contig 10240 bp, 4 predicted proteins | sample Mtrugardesep15_FD_187529 | JGI IMG/M metagenome (GOLD analysis project Ga0209282, IMG submission 187529) | Root nodule microbial communities of legume samples collected from California, USA - M. trunc garden sep15 (SPAdes) (version 2) | ecosystem: Host-associated > Plants > Roots > Nodule...
GTAAATCTACTCAAAAACTAAAATAAAATAAATCTACTCAAAACCTAAATAATAAAAACATTTATAACAACTAAAATGTAAGTTAATAGCATTATAATTGCTTACTTGTGATTTTGTTGAATTAATTTGGTTGGATTTGGTTGGGTTTTTTAGATAGATTTTTGAGAGAGATTTGGAAAAAAAAATTGTAAGATGAGATGAATAATGGACGAAAGAGCTTCTGCCAGATTTGTAGCAGAAGATCATCGGCAGTTAACTGCCGAGGTTTTCCTCGGCAGTTAACTACAGCCGATTTTAAAGAAACTCGGCATTTAACTGCTGAGGGATATTTGGGTAAATTACTCGTGTTTCTCAGCTTTTACATATGTGAACAACAATTTTTCTCCTTTATATTTTACTTATTCATTTATTATCATTCACACATTTTTCATATTTTCTATTTTGTTCATCTTTATTTTCTACACTACTCTCACATCCAACTGACTGAGATACTATCATTTTTCAATTGAAAAATCTTCGATTCATGATAAATATGATACAAGTGTCAACTAATCTAGTTCACAAAGTTACTACAACACTATGGAAGAATCTTTTTCAGAGCAATGACAAATACCTTCCTACAACAATATACTAGTAATATCCAGCTAGAAAATGAAACAAAAGACTAGTACATCTTTACGAACTAAACAAAATGGGTTCAGATTACACAAAGAAATAGATGATACAATTAAGGAACTACATGTTAATCCATGAGTATTCATGGAAATTATAAAGGGAACTAGTTTGCCTTTAACCAAAGAAAAATAATTACAGTCACTTAGATGGATAAATCACCATCATTCCTTTTAGATTATAGAATCCGTATAGATTGGATCAATGGAAGTTTTGGTCCATCTTAGATTCATTAATTATACAACTTTTATACACAAAGAGTACTCTACTTTCCTTACACTGAATCAATAATTTTTTTTTAGTTTATCTCTCATCATACTACATCACTAACCCATCACATTTATAATATCACACTCTATTTTTATAGTCTATTCATGAGTTTAACTCTCTTTGGACTCAGGATCTTGACATGGGACAGACAACTCCAAGTTTCTCCTAGTCTTTTGTACTATTTTCCCTTTTAATCTACTTACGATGTTACATGTCCATACACACCTCATTTGCTTTAAAAAATTTCAACAAATAATTGTTACTCCCTCCATCCCAAATTATATATCATTCTAATAAAATTTGTTTGTTCTAAATTATGTATTATTTTACAATATTAATGAATCATTAATGTTTATTTTCCTATTTTGTCATTTACTATCTATTACTTTATCTTTTTCCAATTTTTTAAATTTATGTTTCTCATATCATTATTAAAAGATATTTTTATAAAATAACTCATAATTACTCTTTTCTATACACCATTAATTTCATTTTTTAATTTTACACAAAATTGTCAAAGTGAATTATAATTTAGGACGAATTGAGTAACACTAAAGTTGTAATGTGCTAAATTATACCCAAAACATTAACCAAGTGAGTAAAAGGAAAATTAAGCAAGGTAAAAAGTAAAACTATTACTAAAAGAGTGATATTGAATATTTGAATCGAATGGGAAAATAATGAAGCAGCGTAGTAGTGCCCTTATGTCATTGTCACATTATACTTCAATCCTTGCCTTTTCACTTTGTTCCCCCCAATCCCAAGTACATTCTTGGCATTTTCTCTTCTTTTCTCATTAAGCCCCCCACTCTTTATTTTTTTTCTCTGCTTTCAACTCTTCAATCTCTTCAATTCTACTTCTCACTATCCACTTCCCTCTCTCTAATGGATGCAAAAGCAAAACCCTCTTCAGAACCTTTCAAGTATCAGGTAATACTAATTCTAAAACCATTCATTTTGTTTCCCAAGCTCTACTTAAAAAATAAAAATGTTACACACACATTTATGCTTTATGGTGGAGCATGCACTTAGTTTTGAAGCATGCACTTGGTTTTTTTCTTTTCTAACTTTGTTTTCTTTCTCATATGATATTTTCAGACATGGTTCTTGAAAGTTTCTATCCATTGTGAAGGTTGCAGAAAGAAAGTAAAGAAAGTTTTGAAGCGCATTGATGGTACTTTTACTTTTACTAGCTTCAAATTTCAAATCTTTTTAGGTACCCTTATATTTTTTTACTAACCATTCTTCTTTCTTCTTTTTTTTACCATGCAAAACTATGCAGGTGTTTTCACTGCAACAATTGATTCACAACAACAAAAAGTAACAGTAACTGGAAATGTTGGTGTTGAGACCCTTTTGAGGAAGCTGGTTAAAGCTGGAAAGTACGCTGAGATTTGGCCGGAGAATCTTGACGGGAAGGGAAAAAGCTCCGGCAAAGAGAAGAAGAAGAAGGATAAGAATGAACCAAAAGAAGTACAAAGCTTGCAAAACAAGGGAACTGAAAGTGTTACCAAGTGTGAAAATGATGGTAAAAACAAGAACAAAAAGTCAAAAACTGACGCCGGAGAGTCGCCGGAAAAGTTACCGGCCGGTAATCATGTTGCTCCGATGAGTGGTGGAGGTGGTTCTAATAATAATAAGAAGAAAAAGAAAGATGGGTGTAGTGGAAATGGAAATGGAAGTGATGGTTTGACTACAGTAGCTAAGAGTGGACCAGCACAAAGTGGACTCCAATTTCAGAATCTTGGTCAGACTATGGCCCACCAAGTGAATCTCAGCCCTACACGTCAGCAATCAATCTTGTATCCATCAGAAACTGGTTATTACCCTTCAATGGTTTATATGTCATCAGCTTACAATAGATTGTATCCTATAGGAAGAGTTGGTGATCCTTCTTATTATGTTCCATCTTCACCCTACATGTGTCCTCCTAGCTTTGTAGATCAATATGGTACTTATCAGGTTCAATCTGGACCGTTGGTTTCTTTTGAGCTATTTAGTGATGAAAATGCTAATGGATGTTCCATTATGTGAGGATTGTGAAGAAAGAAAATGTTGCACTTTTCCTAGGTAGTTTTGCAATGATAGGTTTAAGGGCTGTTTTACAAGGCATATACATTGTACTCTCTTTAGTCTTGTAAGCCTTATAAGGGCTGTTTTTGTACTTTAGGCATATCAAAGCTGAAATGTTAAGTTTTAGCTTTGTTTTTGTTATGGATCTAATAGTAAAGTATGGACTAAATGTGCACCTTTGAGAGAAATATATCTAAATTATGTTAAAAGTTTTACTTAAATGTGTCATGAGAGAATTTGTGTCTGTATGTTAGATATCAACTAATTTATTCAATTTGCAAATGTTATAGAACAATACACGAAATTTGAATACAGGTGAATCTATTCAGAAGGAAATTATCTCGATTTAGAAGGAAAACACGTACATTTGTATCAAATAACGAACAAGGTAAAGCTGCTGTCTTTTCGGTGGTTAAAGGCTAGTCTCATTAATTTCGCTTTCAACTATCATACTGGTGACGGCACCCTTTATCTTTCATTGGTGTTTTGTTGTAACTTGTTTTGTTTCTTCTGATTATTTCGTGATGTTTAATTGTTGAGGCATCAGAAACTTATCTTTGTACAAACTCTTAGGTGGTTCTTTTTTGCACACTTTGTGTGAGATGAATCATTTTGATTTGGTCAAAAAAATAGATGGTATATACGATACTATAAGTGTATACCTTAATCTCTCATTTTTTTATCTTATGCAACTTGCTTATAAAAAATATACACAAAAAAGACAACATTAAGATTTTGATGTACAAAATCATTTCCCAAACACAGCATTATGGAGGGGTAGGGATCTCATATCATAAAGAAATCTATGCTCATTGCAAAAGGTAATTAATTAATATTCAAGATAAACCAGTTAAAAAATCAGCATGTGCAAAAGGAATTTTTTTAGAAAAGTTGTTTCAGAAAAGAAAAGAAGCAATATAAGGACTAAAAATGTGATAAACAAAATGGGGACATTTGCTTATACTTGTTAATTAAGAACAAGAGTATTTTGAGTCTAAACGAGGGAAAAGGGAAAGAAAAAATGGTGGGGGGTCTAATTTGAAGCACACTTTGTGAGTAAGCAAATGTATATACAAGACAGTAGGCAAAAAAAGACAACATTTCTGATTGAATTTTGGTCTTTTTTGGGACATCTAAATGTGGCAGGACTATTCTTGTGGGGAAAAAGTTAGAATTTATTAAAAGCACTTTATATTGGGGCCATTTAAATCTCAGTGAAAAGTAATTTCATATTCTAAACTTTAAACCTTAAAACTCAAGACTCTATTTGAAAAGCTTCACGGTTAGAGATATATTATTAGTAAAGAGAGATTTGATTCACATAAATTAAAGTGCTATGGGGCATGATTGTCATGAAAGGTTTTTTTGCAACGTTTAAGACTTCGTATAATTGTTTTCAATCTTTTTATCCAATCTTGACTGTAATATAGCAGAACACAATAATAAGGTGGTAAGTTTAGAGGATTGAAAACCAGAAGTTAAGAAATCTGATAAAAGGTTTGAAAGTTTGAAGATTTTTTTGCTAAGAAATTTTGTAGTTAGGAAGTGATCGATTCAGGGAAGGATGTGTTGATACAAATCTGATAAATAAAGGTTGATTATCACTCTTTTGTTGTGTTTTCTGCTGTCCGGATTTGAAACCTTTGGTTCTCCCAAACGATTTGTCCTTGGTAAAGTTCATTAACCACTTGAATTGAATTGCTTGCTTATTATCACTTATTCTTTGACTTAGAAATAATCATCAGTGCCTTTTTGTCCAAGCAGTAAAGAGCTTGATTACCATCGATAAAAAAATTTCAAAATCATATTTTATAAATGAAACAGAATAAATTAAAATCTATAGATAACTAATCTGAATTCCACAAATCTATTATTATGGCAAGAAATTAACGGATTGACCAAAATCTGTAAAGCAAAATCTTTGAATATAAAAGGAACGAATAATTCTAAGTTCAAAATTTTCATATGTACAACCTTTGAATATCATAACCATCTAGAAAACACTACTTGACCAAGGTGTCCATTCTAAAGTTTCACATGCAAATTTTCTTTGGTCAATGTTTAGATACAAATTGACGCCTTTGAAGTCCGTTTATTCATCCCAAGGATGATTACCATTACAGTGACATCATCATGATACTTTCTCCTCCTCCCAGCCGGAATATTCATCAACTCCTCCGTGCTAAAACCTGCAAGAGAATCAATCAGGTTAACTAATCGATTAAAAAGACAAATAACTATTTAAAAATTAAGGATATCTCAGAAAACAACCTGCAGAATTAGCTGCTTTTTCTACTAATTCTTCAATGAGAAATTTAGCTGGATCACCATGAGGATTGGTCAAGATATAAGACTCCACATGATTCACTGCTTCCTCGTTGCTGAAGAAGTCAAATAAACCATCACTGGCAACTATAACAAATTGATCAGAAGTAGAGATTTTATGCACGTTCAGTGATGGCTCGGTCGAAACATATGGCGGACTCTGAAGATCACGTACTCGAAGGATTCCCATTAATGCTTCATTCAGAATTTTCTGCATGAGAAAAAATCAATGTTATTTGTTTGATATGAAGAATATTATACTCTCTGCAATAATTGGATTTATAGACCAGCAAACTTAGAAAATGCATGACACTCTTTCCATCTACTCACTAATCACCATTAGTAGCTTGAATATTGGTATAAATTTTAAATAACTATTTTTCTATAGAGCCCATACACTTGATTTGACATGATATATAATATATCGCGGATATGGGAAATACTTAAAACCAAAAGATACGATGTGGTCTAGATATATTAACACTGAATTATAAATTAATAAAAAAAACATATTTCAGATAAATGCATAATGTTAGTAAAAAAAACATTGATATCTTTTATTACTGACTACATATGCAAATGAGGTTGCAATTTACAACAAGATACTAGAAATCGATCTGTTTGTATGCACTCCAATTGTGCTCACAACATTATGTAAGAACAAGGCTCAAATTTTTGAAGCTATATCTCAAAGTATCGAAGAGGTATCCCAAATGTGTCGCTCAACACCTTTTAAAAGTTTTTTAAAAAAAATTAGGATACTTCTTGGATACATATATAGGAGTAAAATGCATATATATCATTATCTGATGTGAGTATGAAACTATAAATATCAGCATCCAAAATCATTTATAAACTCATTGGCTAAAATTTAAAAAAGATACCAACCTTTTTCAAGTAGCCAACTCCAAATGCGCGCGTAACCTTCAACTTTCCTTTCACTCTCCCTGATACAATGGTCCTAGGATCATCGGGATGATCGGCAAGAAGTTGAACTCTTTCAGCTTCATTGTCAACAGTATGACTATCAGTAAGTTGAATAGCTTTCAACCTCTCATTCCCACTCGTTCCATTACTGCATGTTGCCAGCACTGCTCTACTGTCTCCTAGATTGAGTGTACACAAATCATTCCCATGAAGAAGCACAAGTAAAACACAAGATCCAATAGAGACTAAATCCGGACGTTCTTCCATTTCCTGCTCAACCATGTACAAGAAATCATTCTCAACCTGACTAAGAACATGTTTGAGGCTATCAAGTACTACATGTGAAAATGATTTACTCGAGGAAGACTGATGCTCGTGAAGAGTACGACTATCATCAAATCCTTCGTTGTCAGAGGTATTGATAGAATTTGGTTTTGAATCCCAATCTATTGTATTTAGATAAGATACAATAGAGTCGTAAAGGGTACAGGCCAGAAAATCCGCTGCATCTCTCCCATTAAAGCCGTCATAAATTGCACAAAAAAGCCAACCATTTTCTTCAGAACAAACTGCTTGCACTCTATCTTCACCAGCAGCTCCTCCCGCTACTTGTACTTCCGTAGCACCAAGAAAACCTTCACTTCTAGAAGGAGCACTCATGAATTTTAACGAACAAGGGTCATATTCAAGCATATTACTTGGACTTGACGGGCTACAACTTAGGTTTGACAAACTACTATGAAGAGAAGATGATAGCATGTCCAACATTCCAAGACTCGGTGAAGAGGGTACCCGTCGAAATGAATTAGGAGAGTCCAAGTTTGGAAGGATTTCTTCTCCTATCACACCATTGCAGATGTTTGTGTTGGCAAGTGTAGCATTTGCACTTAAGGCAGCACCAGACAAGCAAGAGAAACTGCTTGTTCTTCGCATTTCAGGGCGTATTTTGCAGCCATTGGCAACCTTGCAAGGGATACCTCTGTCGCTGTTGCATTGATAGCCAAAACTTATTTTCAGGTCACCTTCAGGACTAAGCATGTTTATCTCCTGGTTTAAAAAATCATTCTCAAAAGTATCAATATCACTGGTATATATGAAATGCCTCAAAAAAAAATTAATCAATGTATATATTCATAAATACTATATGAGAAAATATCCATTTAATCATATAAAAAACTCAACTGATTGATTTTCTAGATTTTGGAAGAGCTCGATTGATATATCAGATAATGCTCCAACAATGATTCCTTCAAAAAACTTTGCAGCCTGCACCACATACATGAGTAAGCAGCCATCAGATCAACGGATAAAGAGATGACAACACTAAAATTTATTAGCAATGAAACTTGATAACATAATATTTACATGAAAGTATATAAATGTGTCTATTCAATTGTTTGCAGGTTTTAGTGAGTATAAGTATTAGGAAAGACACTAAAAGATATGAATATAGAGGGAGAAAAATTACAATCTAAACTGTGATGATAACATTAATCACATGCAATCAATGGAAAAACAACAGAGATTCGTTGAAGTAGAATTTAGTTTCACAGTAATATTTCAATTCAAACATTGTAGGTTATACATATTCAGCCTCAGATTATATCTGTCAAAATCTGCAAATAATGGAATCAAATTCTCTTTTGGAAACCAATAATGGTTCAACAAAAACTATACAATGAATAGGTTCGTAGCCAAAATGTATTCTTCCTTATTTATGTGAGATGGGGAAAGGGTTACAAACAAAATAACAAAGCATAGACAATCAGAGAGAGAGAGAGAGAGAGAGAGAGAGATTAACTCAAATGATCTTTCATCTACATTCAAACTAACAGCATAACATCACAGAGAGGCCAAGAAAGATAATCTAACTTCAGACTTCACATTAGCTAAATGCCAAGCATCTCTAGTTGTAAATTCATGTATTTCATTCCAACAAAAAAAAGACAAATTATATTCAGTTCCTGTTTGGTTTCGATTTGTTGTTACGCCACCTCATGTTTAGAAGGTCTTTAGACGTGAAAAAGGGAAGCTAAACTTTCTAGAGTTTAGGAGATGTGTGTTTGGGCTAATCCCACCGCCGTTCCAAAAACATACTCAATTGATCACCATAAGCAAACAAAAAGCTCCTTCTGTCAATGGTAAAAGAATACAAAAGACAAAAGTCTAGAAACACAAATCTATGTGCACCAAAATCAATGTCCTGGTTTGCTTGCTTCCAATCTCTCTCTCTCTCTCTTACTCAATCAAGTGTCATCAACAATGACACTTATTATTATAATACTTAAAACCATTGATTAACGCAAGAGGCTAATTAACTAAAACTAACACTTCACAAAACTTGATGTAAAATCACACCAAAATTGCATCTATATTAGGTCCCAGCCTGTAATTATCTATCAAGCACACGTCAACACCAATAAAATTTTGACGCAATGACATAATTCAATGTAATCACATGTGTCAGTATTGTGTTGAACACTAACACATATCGAACATCCGGACACACTTTTGATCAGAGATGTCGATACTACAAAGATAACTATTAACATATTTAAAGAAAGCAGTGGCATATACAGTCTACAATGAACCAATACTTGAAAATTGTTCAAAACTCTAACTACAACCATGTCAATCCTCGTCAGTAAAACCTCATAGTATTACTCGTCAGCACAACTAAACAGTGAACAATCATTGTCAATTCAACAAAACAAATATCAATGCTCAAAACTCAAACAACAACAACCAATGTCACACCTCGTCATTAGAACCTCAAAAAACAAGAACAACAAATATTAGTAGTACTCAAAATTCAACTGTTTTTATCAAATTAACACCAATCTTGAACTTCTACTTAAAGGTGACGACATTGATCATCATCAAAGTTTCAAACAATTTTCAAGCATCAACAAACCCCTTGTAGACCCCACATGGGATACTTCCCCATAACCCATCTAAACAATTGTTTTTTATCAAAAAACCCCACATGGGACACTTCCCCATAACCCATCTAAACAATTTTTTTCATCAAAAAACAAATACAAATACTCATAATTTCTCCAATAGCAAAATTATTATATGGAAGCTTAAATAAAAAAGCTAGCATCTTTTTCATAAAATAGTCAAAACCCACAAAGAACAAAGACAAATACATAACATAAGAAACTCAAAAAACACAAAATATCATGTAAACAAACAAACACAACTTATTAACAAAAAATTAAAAAACTTAAAAATTATATTTTTATAACAAAAGAAGAAAAACCCACTTACCAATAGATCCTGAAGAAGCCAATGAATCAATTGCAACAAAGATTGAAGAAGCTAAAAATGCAGGTTTAAGAAACTATAGAAGAAGAGGGAGAGGAATGGATTGTTGTTAATGTGAAAGTGCTTCAAGGAAACGCGAAAAGCGAGTTGGTTGGAAAATTCGAATGGTAGAGAAGAGAAGAAGCTGGTTTTTCCCTTTTATATTAGCAACCAAATTTTCTTATGGTTCATGCTTCTCTCTTCTTCTTTTATCTTTTTCATTTATTTTCGGTCAACAACAAAACTAATTTTCTTTTTTATCTTAAATTGTTTGTTTTGAAAGTTTATCTCTTCACTTAAGTGGAGTCAAAAATATATATTGACTTATAGATTAAAATTTTAAGATTTTGAAACTTTTTTATCTTTGGTTTTTTAATCAAGCCGTTTTATCTTTTGATTCTCTCTTTCTTTTATCTTTTTCATTTATTTTTGGTCAAAAAGATAAACTAATTTTTTTATATCTTAAATTGTTTGTTTTGAAAGTATATTTCTTCACTTAATTGTTTCTTTTTTTTTTACAACTTAATTGTTTGTTTTGAAAGTATATCTCTACACTTAATTGAGTCAAAAAAATATATAAATTAAAATAGGAATAATGATATTTGTACGGTTATTTGATGGTAACTTTTGTGTCGACATTTTTTTTTTCTTTTTGTTATTGGTT
>Ga0209282_1002770_pt1 | contig 10237 bp, 5 predicted proteins | sample Mtrugardesep15_FD_187529 | JGI IMG/M metagenome (GOLD analysis project Ga0209282, IMG submission 187529) | Root nodule microbial communities of legume samples collected from California, USA - M. trunc garden sep15 (SPAdes) (version 2) | ecosystem: Host-associated > Plants > Roots > Nodule...
CGGCTGAAGGATTTCTAACAATCTCCTCAAACAACAATCCAGAACAACAATTTGGTCGAGCTTGTTTCAACGAATTTGTTCCTTTGGTTTTTCATCAAGTGGAAGAAGAAAACGAAAACCAATACGGTGGTGTTGTGACAAACAACAACTACTTATATAAAATAAACCCGTTAATGCATAAACTTGCAAGGCTAGTCACCATCGACAGTCGCGAAAACATCACCGTGGATTCGATGGGGGAGGGTGTTCACGATGGAATGCTACGAGTTTCGTTTGATTATGCTTTAGATTTGTTGTGTGGGATCCCAGATTCTGTGTTTGAGAAAGCTAAAAATCTTAGGACCATTCTTTTGCCATACAACACTGACAACCCTCGGCTTCCTGACGAGGTACAGATGACAACATCAACCTGTGATAAGATCTTTAGCACCTTCAAGGCTATGCGCGTGTTAGATATGCATGACTTGGGGATCAAGACGATTCCGAGCTCTATTGAAGAGGTGAAGTACTTGAGGTATCTAGATCTTTCTCATAACAACTTAGAGAAGCTTCCTAGTTGTATCACAAATCTTATCCACTTGCAAACATTGAAACTTTCTCAATGTCATTTCCTCAAGGAATTGCCAAAAGACATGGAGGATTTGAGTTGCCTCAACCATCTTGACATTGAGGGATGTCTTGGTCTAACTCACATGCCAAGTGGGATAAATAAGCTCACTTCTTTACAAACATTGTCACTCTTTGTGGCTAGCAAGAAACACGTTACGGGAGGACTAAGAGAACTCACCGATCTCAACAATCTGAGAGGTCATATGGAAATTTCGCATCTGGAACAAGTCAAGTTCTCTCCATCCAAGGAAGTTGCAAAAGATGAATTTTTGAAAAAAAAGGAACACCTTGGGTTCTTGACTCTAAGATGGGATCATGAGGAGGAGGAGGAGGATAAGAAGGAGAAGGAAAGCAATGTCAATGACAAGAAGTCGCTTGACTGTCTTGTGCCACCTCCGAATCTGAGAATGTTATTCATTGTGGGGTACAATGGTCTCACCTTGTCTAACTGGTTCGATTCACTTCTTTGTCTTGTTAAGTTTACCTTGAATGACTGTCCAAAATGTGAATTTCTCCCACCAATGGATGAGCTTCCACATCTCAAGGTTCTCCAACTTCGAAGGTTGGACTCACTGAAATTCATTGCAAAAAACAATCAAGTTGGTAATTTCCCTTCCTTTACTACACCAATATTATTTTTTCCATCCTTGAAGGAACTTACAATCTCGGATTGTCCTAATCTAACTAGTTGGTGGGAAACTGCGATATGGGATAATGATAGACCATCTTTCAGTTGCATTTCAAAACTAAATGTCCAATATTGCCCCAATTTAGCTTGCATGCCGCTATATCCTAATCTTGATGATGAGCTCGTTCTGGTGGAGTCGCACGTAAGGTCAATGAGGGATACAGTGCATTATGCTGACAGTACCGAAAGCACTGAAATTTCTAATTCACAATCACAACCGTTCTCCAAATTGAAGTCCATGGTAATTGAGCGTATTGACCAATCTCCACCGAAGAGATGGCTTAAAAACTTCATTTCACTTAAGGAACTTCACATTCGAGATTGTTTGCATTTGAAGTCTCTACCTGAAGGTTTCCGGTCTTTGAGTTCACTCCAAACACTCACTATTGAAAGATGTCAACAACTTGATCTTGAGTCCTCCCCAAATGAGTGGGAGGGTCTGATAAACCTTCATTCTCTTACATTAAGGAGTATTCCAAATCTCAAGTCCCTTCCTCGGGGATTCGAGATTGTGAAATCTTTAAAAGTCTTAAGGCTTTATGATTGCCATGGTTTAACTTCTTTACCGGAAAGCATATCTAACTTCGCTTCACTTGAAAAACTGGTTCTTTCTGAATGCAGAAAGTTAGATTCTCTTCCCAAAGGAATGGAAATGCTCCGGTCTCTACAGACTTTGATTATTAGGGACTGCCCTTTGTTATTGCCAAGGTGTCAACCAGACACAGGTGATGATTGGCCACAAATAAAGCATATCAAAAATATTAAACATGCCAAGGAAACTTCTTAAGGGACTTGTGAAGATCACAAGACAAATTTACTTACACGTTTATGGGGTAAGTAATTAGCTAGAAACAGCAGGTCCTAGTTGAATTGTAATTTTATTAATTCTACTTTCATGATTAATTTCTTGTAATGTTATGCTATTTGTTTGTGTTTATCTTTACAAAGATTGGAGGAAGAACTACTATAAATATTTATAGACTATAACTTCATGTGTTAGATATAAAAGTAAAAAGACATGTCATTCCTTCCTCGGATTGTAGCATCATTCCATCACCAAAAACATTCATAAAATAAATTAAGTATTTATCATTTCATTATTTCAGAAAATTTAATCATTTTAAGCATTAATTAGTACGATATTCCAAAATTTGCATCAATTTTAATTTTCAATAATTTTGTACAGTAATTATACAGTACTGGCATGTTTTGTTTTTCAGGTTATAAATTTGAAGGACTAAAGAGGATGAAAGATGTGGATTTTCATGTTTTGTTATCTATTTCAATTTTTAATAATATTTACTCTGAGATGTTGTTTTTGGTTGTTGGAGATTTTATGTTTGAATTTTTATCCGTCTTTAAAATATATTTATGATTATACAAACTATTAAATAGAATAATTTGTTTTACAACTTTACACTTTCAAACTTGCTAAATCAGTTGAGGAAATAAGTAACTTTAGCCAAAGAGTTAACAAAATTTTGTAAACAATGTAATCTTTTAGAGGATTTTATCCGACCATGGTGACTTAAATAGGACCTTGATTTACTGCAAATGATTATGCTTCACCAACACCATAGGTCCAAAATCCATTCCAAAATTAAAACAAAATAGTTGACAATTAAACTCAATCTTAATCTATTTTAATTTTTGGTTAAATATATTTTTAGTCCCTCAAAATATTTCAATTTTCAATTTTAGTCCTTAAATTTTTGTCGTCGAATAATGGTCTTGCTAAACATTTTCGTCCTCAATTGTGGTACGAGTTGCTAACTATACCCATAACAAAAGCCGATGTGGCACTAACATGGCGGATTATAATTAGAAATGCTGACATGCCAAATTTTTATTGACATGACAATATTACAGTGATTATTAATTTTTTATTTTAAATTAAAAACACAACACATCTCCTTCGTCAAAATTTTCCATAAATCTGAGATCAAATTATTCTTCTTTGATTCTCTTCATCGTCATACTTTCACTAGGTTTGAATAATTAAAACCGAGAAATCATACAACAAAAATCATTCATAGAAACTCTAAAACAACTTTATGTCAAAAAAAAACTCTACAACAACTTCTCCCTGTTAAAAATTAAATCTTAAATTCACTAAAAAAACCAATAAATCGTACTTATTCGTTGCTCTTTGATTCAAACTTTCCAAAAAGTTCTCCTTCGTTTTTCGGAACTACGCCTCCATTTTCTTCTGCTCCTGTATTGTCGCTTTTTTTTACAAACTCATATATATTTTATAACCCATAAAATACACAAAAATACCCCAAAAAATCATATGAATACCCCGTCATCAATCATCGATTCCAACCCTAATTTCAAACATATGAACCCCGATTAAAAAACCATATTTCTTTTCCCTAAATTTCAATCTACTAATAAAAATTGTCGCCTTCATAATTGCCTCGAATAGATAGTTCTCCGTTTGTTATACTTTTCATTTTTGTATTGAACTTGATAGAAGAAATTAAAGAGAGAAAAAATATGAAAATTTAGTGATGAAAAAATTTAGAAATTAACCACAGTTGCAATGTTGGCTAAACGTGATTTGAGTTGTGATAAAAGACAAAAGTGGTCAAGGTTTTGCATAAACAATGAAGACTATGAATTAAGAAACAAAAATCAAAGGAAATATGGTTCAAACAAAAGGGGTGAAAACAAGAAGAAAGAGGGTTTGAACAAAAGTTCAAAGGAAAGAGGGTTCGAACAAAAGTTCATATATTTGGACTACAAAGTAAATTTTTAGATAACTTAAAAGTTTGGAAATTGCTCTTCTCTCATAAAAAACTGTTCACTTCCATACAAACTAGCCAAAATCTCTTCACGTGAGTTAACTCACGTTCGACACGTTGGATATAACACATGAGTTAACTCACGTCGGGATATAACCTACGCGAGTTAACTCACGTGGGATGTACTAATGTAGCGAACGTGCTTAAGTCAAGCTGGATATAACACATGCATGACTTAACATCTTTAATTATCTAAAGTAAAAATTCACCATTTTGAAAATATTTATCGAGATAAATCGAACAACATCTTAGATGTTAACATTTGTATTTATATGTTAGTTAAAAAAATATGGTAAAAGTTATTTATAATACTCATTGTAAAAATGCGATGTTTATGTCCTCGTGAGCTTAACTCAGTTCGTAGATACAATGCATAATATATACAAGTTTTGAGGTTTGGATCGCGGACGCCACAAAAAAAAAAAAACCACATGTATTTTGAAACAAATGAAATATTTTATTTGGAACTTGAATTTTGAAAGGATTTTCAACAAATATATATACTGCCCGCCACTCTCAAATTTACGAAACCCACCTCAAAGCCTATTCTCTCTCACACAGAGTTCCGTCTTTCTTTCTTTCTTTCTTTCTTTTGTTTCCCTTTTCCATTCTCTCTTTCTCAATTCCGTTCCACCTATTTGCACCTCTCCAATCGGTGGTGAAATGTCGTCCCAAGAGAAGATTCTGACTCATGACGTCACCAATGCCGGTCTTGTTCTCAGTGATCATATTGACCTCCAAGAATCTCAACAACCTTCGAGAGAGGTTTGTTTTCCGTATTCAGAATCATGTTGAAAAAGTAAAGCATTGGATGTTGTTTTAGCGTGTTTGTTTGTTTGTTTTCTTTTTTATTTACTTTGGAATCAAGTTTATGCTTACTTGAAAAATCGCATACCGAGAAACTTATGATTTGGTTAACTTTTGATTGAATTTTGTGTCGGGGCAGGCGTTCACGCAATTTTGATGGAACGAAAAGTTTACACAAATTCACACTCCGAAGTTGATTGCTAGATCTAGTGAGGGAGGAGCTTCATGCTTGGCTCAGTCACCTCAACTTTACAAGCAAATGGCAATATGCGGTGACTTTCGCCTTGTTTTCGAGAATGGTTCTGTGTTTAAAGCTGAAGATTCCTTTACTCATAGGCATTTGTGTGAGTTTACTGGTCTTGATGTTGAAATGGAGATAAAGAAGCATTACTCTGAGGTATATTTGTTGCATTGGCGGATTTTGTGTGTTTGTAATTGTCAAGAGAAAAATAACTTGATTTACTGATCATTTGTGTTTTTTTGGCAGGTTATGGATATTGTTGATAGATTGTTTGTTGCCATATTTGATAGTTTGAACCAGAACTGTAAGAAGGATCTCGAAGCTGTGGGGAATCAGTACCAATTTCAACCTCTAAAGGTGTGTATTTTGTATCATCGATTGGATTTGTTATTTGTTATGATAAGTTGCATATTTTTCAGTTGATTTGTTTCGTAGTGTGTTCATGATGCTTTTGTTGAATAATATTAGATGTTAACAAATGCATAGTTACCTGTTTTGGTCTGACCATAGTCCTGTGAATCTGCAGTACCTGCCAAATACTCTGCGGCTTACATATGAAGAACGTTGACAAATGCTCAAGGTAAGCTTGTTTATATGGTGTTTATTTTGCCAACCGCCGTCAAAAGCAATGACTTGGTCCATACAGTCTTGCTTGCTTGTTAATATTAGACGGATGTCAGATAGAGTGAATAGTTGTCGCATGAAGGTTCACAGTAATGTATAGCTTGTTTATTGCTGAATTGATGACTGGAGAATCTGATATCTTTGTTGAGTCATTTTAATGGTTTTAAAATCCCATTCCCAATCCATATAAATATAATAACCTTGCACGCTTGCCAATTGAAATTGTCATTTTGAAATCCTTTTGAGTCTTGAGGTAAATGATTAAAAAATATTTACTCCCAACGATAGGTGGGGGTTTAGATAGTTGCTATACACAATAAGCTTGTGTAGTTGTGTTGCATCTCTTAATGATTTTGTTTTGCAGGAAGTTGGAGTAGAAATCGAGCCTTTTGGTGACTTGAATAAGGAAGCACAAAGGAAACTAGGCCAACTAGTTTTAGAAAAGTAATTTCCTTATCAATTTTTACCACTTAATATTGTTTTTAATGTTATGAGCTTTTATTTAAAATTGTTTTTTGGACTGTAATTCTATTTGTAGGTATGACACAGAATTCTATATTCTTCATCGATACCCTTTGGCTGTAAAGCCCTTTTATACAATGCCTTGCCATGACAAACCAGAATACAGTAACTCTTTCGATGTCTTTATCCGTGGTAAGCAGACACAACAAGTTGTTTTGTTATGCAATGCTTTGGCATGACAATCTGGTGTAATTAATTCATCACGTCCCGTTCAATCATCCTACTGCTCCAATTGTGTTTGCACTTCCATAAAAGCTTTAGCTCTCTGTTATTGTTGTTTGATTTGAAATTCTATATATTCATTGTCCCTTAGGCAAGGAGATAATTTCAGGAGCTCAACATATCCATGAACCAGAACTTTTAGAACAACGTGCACAGGCTTGTGGCATTGATGCCAATACCATATCTGATTACATTGATTCTTTCAGGTATTCGTATCATCACGTCTTCCTCTATCATTCAGTGTCTCTTATACCTATGCTTAGGCTGTCCCTACCCTACTACGAGCTCCGGCTATTATAATTATGTATATCTGGTAAATAATGTCTATCACTATCAGATAGCTAAATATGTGATCATTTCCAGATATGGTGCACCACTGCATGGTGGCTTTGGAGCAGACTTGGAGCGTGTTGTAATGCTATTCTGTGGCCTGAATAATATTTGATAAACATCACCTTTTATATCTTAAGTTTGTATGTAGATTCCTGAACATATATTTCCACTGGCAATATTGGAGCAATTTGTACTGAAGTTTGACTTGATGCAGTTGCCAATAGGTATTAAACTGTAATCTTGTGTTTAACCCTTAATCAGTATCCAGGTTACTCGATGATAAATCTGACCGCGTTTATATCTAGAATAACATCTTAATGAAATTTTGTATGAATAAATGCTTTTACAGAAGTAATTTTGTTCTTATCCCCACGAACACAGCATATTATCACTTTTTTCAAATTCGTTTCTAAAGTACTTTTACAAATAACTATATGAAGTAATTATTATAAATGCACAATATTGCCTGAACTGTTAGTGGTACTGTGGTAAGAACCATGTGATTTTATGCGGGGAGTCTTGCTGGCTGCAAGTGCAAGAGATTATCTTACCACAGATGCTAAAATTCAGAGCAATCCCTTAAGGGACAAATTTTTAGACGATCAGAGTCTCCTCGTCGGGAAAAGGATCCTCTCAATTTTTTTACTATCTTGTTTTTTCAAGTTTCCAATCTCAACCCTTAATTAACTTTTCTCCGGTTTTTCAAATTCCAAAAACTCTCGTTTTATATATTAAGGCTTTGTTTGGGAGTTTGGAGGGGAGGAGAATGAAAGGCTTTGAGGGGTGAAAAATATGAGGGAAAATAGAGAAATTTTTAAAAAAATTAAAAGAGTAGTTTTTTAGAGAATGATAAAATAATGTATATGATTATTATATTTTTAATTTTAAAAATATTATAATAATGACCACCCTAATGATAAATTAATGCATATGATCCTAATGACCACTCTGCACAACCTCTATCTGTCCACTTTGTTGAGTGTCGTTGTCGTTACACATGTGTTGATCGTTCCATGGTTGTTCCCCAAGTCTCTCACGTAGATTAAATCTTTATATGAGTCAAATAATTATGGAAAGCTTTCACATAAATATTCTGATATTAAGCAAATCTATGAGTTGGGAAGCCAAATTTCATCGAAGCCTATCTATTTACGCTATGTCTGGATAAACAATTTAAATTGTTTATCGCATAAGCAATTATCGTGTATTAACAACGCCATAAATTGTTACTTCGCTTTTTGAGAGTTTCACCTGTAATTTAATAGTGAAAATTAGAAACTATATCGGAACAAGCGAAGTAACAACGCCGAACCTTTACAAAAATCCTGCCTGTCCCCGGATTTTTAATAATAGGTGAAGAGCATAAAATATACTTCATTGAGAGTATTAACAATCATTGGCAGCATGAGTTATGCAAATAGCCGTTTTATTCACACAAATTACATTGACAAATAGCCATTAGGAAATAAACATCTTGTAATTTATGTTATTTTTTAACAAAAACTTGCACCAAGTATATAATGACGAGCCTGTTTGAAAAAGTTTTGTTTTCAGTTTTTGAAATATACAAGTCCTCTTCTCATAATAGTTATCATTTTACATGTTTTACTTTTAGTCCCCAAAACTAAAAAAATTCAAAACAGTTTCCAAAACTGTAATTTTAAAAATAGTTTATCAAAAAAGTTTTTAATTTTCAAGTTTTTAAAAACTAAAAAAGAGTTTTGGAGAAGTGTTTCAAACAGGCTTTTAGACCAGTTGTCAAAGAGCAACGCTGTAACGCAGTAGAATTTGAACAGATTGCTATATGCTATTTAGTACAAACGTGAAGAACAGATTCTCTTCAATTTCATTCTTACATAACTCTACTTATAATTTATTATTACTGCAAAAATAACAAGTGTTTGATGACATATTGACAGTATAGTAGAAAAATGATGACTGTCACAGAAAAATTCTGAACATCAACTCACCAGTGATTTTTACTCTAGTAAGGACATATGTTCTGTGATCGTGGAAAGTAAAGTCGTAGTTGGGAAACCAAACCATCCATATTCTTACAAACACAATGATCCCATGATTCAACTTGTGAGAGACAAAAATGTATGGATTAAATAATAAAAATAATGGGTTTTTTTTTGTCATATTAGTGAGGAAAGGTTTTGTAATGTGGGCCACAACAAGTTTATTTCCTTGTTTATCTTCTAAACAAGGAAAATTCCAATTTTTATCATCTTTGTCTCCCCTTACTTTCTCATTCCTTACCCAATTTAATTAATAATGACACTACTTAACAAAAGAGAGGCAAAATCGATCGACTAGAAGTGTTGCTCATAATCGATTTAAGTGTTCGAGTCCATTAGACTATCGATTAAGTTGGTTCAGGTAACAGATTAACTGAGCCATCTCATCATTCAACACACATTTTCCCTAAACTATGCGAGTTTAAAATAGATTTCCAATTTATTTGAAATAAAAAACAGTGGCATTAATAATTAGAAGTACAAGATTATTCTTTCTCAATGAAAAATTACAAATTCATGAAACAATAGAAAGAAAGACTGTAAATTTTTCTGCAATTGCTACAATCTCTATCGTCCTCACAAGTGATTACCCTCTGTTGAAGCAAGTATGAATCTTTTGAAGCATGCATATTACTGTCGTCATTTTTTGGTAGAATGGATGGGATTTTTCCATGTGCAGCGGAAGATTTCATACATGAAGCTCACCTGTGATACGACAAGAAAGATAATGGGAATACTCCCAAGTGACATGATTGGTACTGCAATTAACCACTTATGGGTTCCATATCCCTTTAAGATCATATCAATAATGGCAGTGGAAAATGCAACTATCATGGAACAGACAGAGAGAAATAGGAAAAAGAGACCCCACAATAACTTCCAAGGCAACCTCTTGAGAAAGTCTTTCTCAGCATAACGCGACGTGAGAATCCCAATGAAAATCAAGACGGAAGTGGCAGATGCGAAGAGTGATATTGCGTCTGCTAAGAGAAATGCAGTGAATATGTTGTCATGCAAGAATATGGGCAAACCAGTTTTGTCGTCGTTTCCACCTGGGACGGTAAAAGCTGCAGCAAACATGATGGTAGTGATGAGAGTACCCACAATTGTATAAGATGCTGCTGTGTCTTTTGCCCATTTCTCTCCAAGTTTCACTAGCTCATTGTGGTTTTCCGTGAATATTTCGTAAGGCTTTTTACCATCACTATTTTTGGCTTCCTTAAACTTGGGATGTACAACTTTTTCCACTGCCTGCAATTTTAGAAGCATTTAACTTATAATGAAGAAGCAATAGACAGCATATATGTACCTCTGAAAAGTACATATCTGGATTGAAAGAATCACACTGTGTTAGCTGCATGAA
>Ga0209282_1002771_pt1 | contig 10235 bp, 8 predicted proteins | sample Mtrugardesep15_FD_187529 | JGI IMG/M metagenome (GOLD analysis project Ga0209282, IMG submission 187529) | Root nodule microbial communities of legume samples collected from California, USA - M. trunc garden sep15 (SPAdes) (version 2) | ecosystem: Host-associated > Plants > Roots > Nodule...
ATTCAGCTTCATCCACATCCAGTGTCCACTCTAGAACACACCTTTTTTTACACCACAGCTAAAAAGTAGTGAATAGAGACAACCCTTCCACACCACTTCTCTCCAATCTCTCTAGAACAACAAAACCAGCTTCTTTCATAGTCCTTTCTTTCCTTATTAGACACAAAAAAATTGATAATGTAAATCAAATCACATAAAAGGAAAAAGTCTACTCAAAACTTAGCTAAAAATTTCATCTTTTGAGTCACTAGAAAAGTTCTACATTCAATGGCTTCTTCACCTCTCTTCTTCCTCTTTCTCATCAACATTTTCTTCCTTCTTCTTAAACTCTCTTCTGCTGAAGATGCATTTGTTCCATATGACTTTGAGGTCTCATACATCACTGCTTCTCCTCTTGGAGTACCCCAACAGGTTTTTCTTCTTTCTCTTACTATTTTAGGAAATGGGTATGTTCACTTTTTTACTAACTCACTTTGAATTTACTAAAGTTTCAAACTTTACTTTCAGATCTACATCTAAATAGTAATGTTATAGTTAAACTTGAAAAGGGTTATTGTAAATGTGACTGAGTTATATAGAAAAGATGTAAAGGTTTTTTTTTGGTAATGTTTTTTTTTGTTTGTGTAGGTCATTGCTATCAACAAACAGTTTCCAGGTCCTACTATTAATGTAACCACAAACAACAATGTTGCTGTGAATGTCCATAACAAATTGGATGAAAACCTCCTCATTCATTGGTAGGTTGTTTTGTTGTTGATTATTAGATGTAACTAGTGCAACTAACTGTTTTAACCTATGAAGCACAGATACGGACACGACACTAACACTGACACGCCGACATAGCTAATAATTTGAAAAAAATCACATAATTTAGTGTAATTACAAGTGTCGGTGTCGTGTCCGACACGCCTAACCTGAGGAGTGTCCGTGCTTCATAGGTTTTAACTAACTATTAGGTATAATAATGATTTTTGTTGTTTTGTTAATTGAGCTAAAAGTTTATATATTTTTTTTATTGGTGGTTGAAATAGGTCTGGAGTTCAGCAAAGGAGGAGTTCATGGCAAGATGGTGTTCTTGGAACAAATTGTCCTATTCCACCAAAATGGAACTGGACTTACCAATTTCAAGTGAAGGATCAGATTGGAAGTTTTTTCTACTTTCCTTCACTTAGTCTTCAAAGAGCAGCTGGTGGATTTGGTGGTTTCATCATAAACAACCGACCCGTCATTTCGGTTCCTTTTGATACTCCAGAAGGGGACATTGTTGTTTTTATTGGTGATTGGTACACGCGCAATCACACGGTTAGTTTTGTGTTGTTTGAGTTGAGTTTATGGAAAGTTTCTGATTCTGTGTTAGATTAGATTGGATGTTAGTTGAGTTGATTAAAGTTTTTTGTAATTAATGTAGGCTTTAAGAAAGGCTCTAGATGATGGAAAAGATCTTGGCATGCCAGATGGTGTTCTCATCAATGGGAAAGGCCCTTATAGATATAATGATACACTTGTTGCTGAGGGCATTGATTTTGAACAAATTGATGTCAAACCAGGTAACTTCTTGAAATAAACTTAACTTGAATTCTCTGATTTTTTAGTTATTTATTTCAAATACTGATATGGATGTTTTTTGTTTGGTTTTATGATTAAGAGAAGTTCCATGTCTTGTATACAATTTCTCTAGACATGGAAACACAATATCACTCACTAATGTATGATAACTGTTTTGCTTTTAGTAAATTAAGATTAGGCACTCAAAGTTTTCCTCTATGGTCTTCATGTACCTTGAGTAATATCTGTTAGTAGAGTACAAAGTGTGTATGTTAGAACAGTGAGTTTGGATAGATGTGAGCTTGGTGTTATGACATTCTTCATTCTTGATAATGATTTACCTGTCAAATGTTACTAATGTTTCTTTGATAATTTTTAACAGGAAAAACTTACCGACTTCGTGTACATAATGTTGGAATATCAACAAGTCTGAATTTCAGGATTCAGAACCATAACTTACTTCTAGCAGAGACTGAAGGCTCATATACAGTGCAACAGAACTACACTAGCTTAGATATTCATGTTGGACAATCTTATTCTTTTCTGGTAACTATGGATCAGAATGCAAGTTCAGATTACTACATTGTCGCAAGTGCCAGGTTTGTGAATGAATCACGTTGGCAACGAGTTACTGGAGTTGGTATCTTGCACTATTCAAATTCCAAGGGGAAAGCAAGAGGTCATTTACCTCCGGGTCCAGATGATCAATTTGACAAAACTTTCTCAATGAACCAAGCAAGATCCATCAGGTCTCTTTATACTTCAGTTCTATAGAATTATATATTATCTTGTCTCATATACTCACACTTGGGTATTGCACAACTGTCCGAAATTTGTCAATAAGTTATCAACTTTATATGAATCATTTGTCTCAACTGCGTTGACATATTAAATATGTTGTAATCAAACTTTATGGTTAATCGTGTAGATGGAACGTATCAGCAAGTGGTGCTCGTCCAAATCCACAAGGATCTTTCAGATATGGTTCCATCAATGTGACAGAGATTTACGTATTAAAAAATAAGCCACCAGTGAAAATCGATGGAAAGCGGAGAGCAACACTTAGTGGGATCTCTTATACCAATCCTGCCACCCCACTCAGGCTTGCTGACCAATACAAATTAAAGGGAGTATACAAGCTCGATTTTCCCACGAAGCCTCTAACCGGATCTCCACGGATAGAAACATCTGTAATCAATGGAAGTTTTAGAGGATTTATGGAAATTATTCTGCAGAACAATGACACCAAGATGCATACTTATCACTTGAACGGATATGCATTTTTTGTAGTGGGGTAAGGAAAGTTCTTTCTCTTTTTAAATTGCATGATGATACACTTTTACACGTTTCAGCTGCCAGTAACACTTGCAATTCGATTGATTGGCTGCAGGATGGACTTTGGTGATTGGTCTGAGAATAGCAGGGGTACATATAACAAGTGGGATGGAATAGCTCGTTCTACAGCACAGGTATATTGTTTGTCTTAGAATACACGCGGCACCTCCCAAACATTGACATTTTTAAAAACAGAAACAAAGGATAGAATGACCTTGTTTGGTGAGAAAGATGTTATTTTTATTTTTTTGTGGGTAAGAAATGAATTCAAAAAATTCATCTGCAGACCAAAATTAGAACTCAAACTTGTCATTTTCATGCTAATCCTTATTGCAGCGAAACTTTCGAGTTTTCCAGAACTATCACTGCCTAAATAGAAAATTTTATGTTCCATATCACATGACTAGTTTTACGATAAATATAATAACTTAATGTTCCTTGTAGTCTTTGTTTCAACACACTTGAAAAGTTAGAACTTTGTGCTGCAAAAGGAAACTTTGTGCCTGCATCATGATTCCTACAAGTTTTAAGCACACAACTGTTTGTTTCCCTTGCCACTCATGTAGGTTTATCCTGGAGCATGGACGGCAGTTTTGGTCTCTCTCGACAACGTTGGAATTTGGAATCTAAGAACAGAAAACCTTGATTCATGGTACCTTGGTCAAGAAACATACATCAGGGTTGTCAACCCGGAGCCTACTAACAAGACTGAGTTGCCAATACCAGACAATGCCCTTTTCTGCGGCAAACTTCAACATTTGCAAAAGTATGTAACATTATCATTCTTCAGTATGCTAAATTACAAGTATGTTACATTAAAAAAGTTGTTAAATTTTGATGTCAATTATCTTGTTTCAGGCCTCAAAAAATTATTTCATCTGCTTCAATCAATGGGAATGGGCTGAAGTTGTTATTCACTTTGGTGATGTTTGTATGTGCCATAATGAACATTTTTCAGTAAAAGCACATTCCAGATCATCCTCTCTTAATTAGTTGATTGCGAAGAGTTTGGCTTGTTGGTGAGATTTGTGGTTGAATTCTTAATTTTTTGTTAGTCTTGTTTATATCTTGCAGTGATTTTGACTTGTATTCTTGTTCTTAGCTTAATGTTCTGTGGTTCCCAGTTTAATTATTTGGGACACTTGTAATTCTTTTAATGCCTGTAATTGTTGTAGTAATTACCAATCACATTCTTGATACATGAAACTTGCCAACACGGTTTCCACTTCATACTTTCCTTTCATCTTAAATTCTTGATTACATGAATCTTGCAGTGATTGACTCGTGTAATTTGTACATTAGCTTGATCTAACTGTTCTTTTTTATTAAATTTATTAAACTATCTGCATACATATTTATTGTGCCAAGTCTTTTGAGAGGAAATGCTGCAACATATTTTCCTGCATACATATTTATTGTGATAAAGTCCTTGTGTTTAGAGGAAATGCTGCAACATATTTTCCTGCATACAGATAGAAATTTTCAATTCTTCTAGGTAAAGTTTGAGTAAACTCAATTTAATCAATTACACAAATGTATTTTCTGTAAATTATAAATTTAGAGGCATTAAATTTCCAAAGCAATTTTCGTAAAATAGTACTATATAGAATTATTCTGTTTTTCTTCTTCTTTCTTTTGGACAAAATCAAGGATTTTTTATTTACGGTGACAAATCAAGGAGATAACACATGCAAGTACGAACCACAAAAAAATGTAGACTTTCAAATAAGGAGTATAATTAATTTTTAAAATTATATCTTGTTTCTTTAAAATATTCTTTTATCAACTCTATTTAGAAAGATACAAGAAAAAACAGGATTACAGGTTTTTTTTTTTAAGTTATAAATAATTATACTCAAGAAATAATGAAATCAATAATTAATAGTTGATACTCTCTCAAAAAATAATAATTAATAGTTGATATTGTAAAACTATATATAAAATATAATATTAAATGATTTTATATTTTATTGATCAATGTAAAATGATTTTATATAAAGGTGATGGAGTAACTATTAAGGGTCTGCTACATGAGTGGATCTTGTCGGTAGTAGCACGCCAATTACAGCTTTTTATACATAACCGGTACAATTTCTTTTTAAATTATTGAAACTCATTTTTTGAATAAAAGTTAAAATCTTTATTGATTGTCCTTATACATCAATTAAATAATATTAAGATGAAATTTTGTTTTAAAAATATAAGTTGTTACTTCTATTAATGTTGTAAATATACCAATTTTTGAAATTTAGACTAGGTGTAGTTATCGTTGTTTGAAGTCAGCTGCAACCAACAAATTGAAACCTAGTCTGTTCAAAATTTTAAGATAGCTTTTAATTCAGTTTGATATAAAAATTTAATGTTAAAATCAAAATTGTTTGATCTTGATTGTACGATCACAAGCTTGCTAGTTGCATGTAGTAAAACAATGATCGAAGACAAATATACTAAAAAGGGAACCTATATAGATTTAAATATCTTCCTTCAAAAAAAAAAGATTTAATATCTATACTTGAATGAACAATAAATACAAATAGAATGGCAAAAAATAACAATTTTAAAAGGAAATTGAAAGTAAAAGATTGGGAATACATAGAAGACGGAAGAAGACGTCACACTCAATAGGGAGAAAGAAGTGATAAGCCAAGTGAAGAATCACCGCAAAGATATGGATACCTTTGATAAGATTCAAATGTGTGATTTTAAGGTAAAGATAGAATAGTCACAAAGTTATTTTAAAATATTACTCTATCCTTTTTAAATTATAATTAATTTTGGAGAAATTTTTTGTCAAAAATTATAAATCAATTTACAATATTTATAAAATAACAAATATTATTTTTCCTACTATACACTCCACTATTTATTCCTTTCTCTTGTTTCAATTATTTTAATTTATCCTTTTTTATACAATTAATGAATGCTATTTTAATAAAATATCTTGTAATTAATCTTTCTCATACAACATTAATTATACTTTTTAATTTGTGTGAAATGATTAAAGTGTCATACATAATTTAAGACGAGATCGAACATCTATAGACGTTAGAGTAAAGATCTATATAAAACCCAAAACCTCTTCATATTCATGAAGATATGAGTACTAAATAATGACTCCTACTACTAGGTACAACCCCTTAATTAAATAGAAAAGAAATATACTCCCACCGTCCTTGAAAATAGACCATTGCAAAGCTTAGTTAACCGTAGTTATAGTATTCATGCTTTATAAATGTTAAACTGTATTTTCGAAACAGTATATTAAAATTGGTCAAAACTGATTTTTCTCATATATTTTGGCATAAAAAAAAGTCATTTTTTACTTATAATTTGAGATAGATCGAATATATCAAAAAGTATGAAATATAATGAAATTCCGTCTTCAACATCCAGCACATTTATGACCAAGATAGAAGCCCAATTTGGACTAAGATATGGCCAAAACAGGAAAATTGGAGTATAAGTTGTAGATGAGTGTTTTAGAGTTCTAACGCATTAAAAAAACAGGCAAATTGGAGTTCTAGAACTTAAGATATGGCCAAAACACAACAGACATAACAATTTTCAATAATATAATTGCCCATGGGGTGCGGGAGAACAATTTTTACAGCTTAAAGAGCAATTATTTTTCAATAAAACCAAGATTTTTGCAAAGCCCGATGTTGTTCTTCCTTTTTCATGTTGGGCTTTATTTTTCTCGACATTGCTGTCCATCTTCTTGGCTTTCATCTCATGTCATATATGATTGTCTAATGACTAGTGTACTTATAAACCTCAATTTTCCGCGATCACAGTGGTGGAGTTAGGAATTTTAAGTTTTGGGGATAGTTTTTGACGCATATATAATATCAAAAATATTAATTTTTCATATGAGTATATACATACACATTACAATATTCTCGACCACTTTTTAAATTATGAAAATATATGAATGTTTTTGAAAGAAATGCAGAATAACAATCATTTCTTACGTTATCATGTTATATTGATTATACTCTAAAAAAAAATGTTAAATTGATTGTTGAAATAAAATATAATCACAATTATAAAAAATATTATGATCCAAAATATGAAATATTAAATTAATTATACGTCCTATCAACTTATTGTGAGAGACATGAATTAAAGAGTTGAGATGTTTTTCATGGGCTGCACCAGTACTAAACAAACCAACTAAAACATCAACCAAGTCAAAATTACCACCTAGCAGGAGCCCCCACAGTGTTGTGAGTGGTTCCGCCACTAATCACATACTATTCGCATTCACGCAGTCAACAACCTGTGACCATTTGATTAAGATTGAAAGGTCCAAAACTTAACTAGATTTTAAGTTTCTTTAAAAACTATAATATAATTACTCAGTTTGACGGATCTACGTGAATGCATACAGTTAGTGACCACGATTCATGTACATGCATAGTTGAAAATGTATGTTGGAGTTCGGCAGAAAATTAATAATTGATTTGTGGTCTCTTCTTTTAATATGCACGTGATTTCTCTCATAAAAAGCCTGGGTTGCACGGGCAAAGAGTCGAGCATGTTAACATGTTGAAGCTAAAGGAATGAAATATTCTTGCTTTCTTAACAATTAACATAGTATCCCATGCTTTTTGGAGGTCAATGAATGAATGAGAAAAGTAAAGTAACATGGAGCATTTTGAACTCATTTGTGGAATGTGGGGTAATATATGTGCCTTGTACATACAATTACAACTTTGCTACGCAAATTCTTTTGCGGGGTATCAAAACTAAACAGTCTTTACCACTATCTTGTACAGATTATTTTTCTACATGTTTGCCAAATGCACCAAAAAAAAAGGTATTATATTGGATCCCCAATTAAGATGAGGTGTTTTCCTATATAGTTCCCTCTATATTCATGATTCGGAACATGATATTAACTGGTAGGTGCATACACGTACGCTACCAGCATGTTCGTGGGCCGTGGCAAACAGTTTCATTAGTACTACCGACTTTTGACGGTTTTCCTAAGAAACAATAACAGAAACAGTTCTACATACATCCTAAAAACAAAGGCCAGTGTGGGATTATAGGCCATAATGTCACTAAGAAAGATGTCATGAAGACATCGACACATCCAAGAACTAAATAACAATTATTTTCCTGGAGAAGGCTACATACACAACTCCCACAAATATTAAGGCTCCTACGGTTGTTGAGGCACCACAAGAGGTTGACCAGCCACTCATCCTTGAGAAATCGATGGAAACATTGATTGTTCAACTAATACCAGAGAGTATGCTAAAGCTACTACTTTATTTTACTTTGGCTTGAAAAATGTCATAGATGAAATTGTACATGGGAATATTGGCACATCGGGGCGGGCTAATGTTAACGCTCCATTTATTTTGTAGCGTATCATGCCAGGAGAAGATTCTCATGATGGCATTGGTAATGAAGAGAATGGTCATGACCAAGAGTTTGATAATAATGTGGTCTTGATAAAAGAAATTTTACTATTAGTTATGTGTTCATACTTGCTGAGGAGCTGAAAAGGTTAGTCATCTAAGTTACAAATTGTTGTAACTTTGTTTACTATAGAAGCTGAGTACATTTGTTATCCAGGCTTGCAATGCAAAAGTTATTGGAGAACTTAAGCAGAACCAGCATAAAATTATTGCGCTGTGAGCAAATAGACTATCAAAATAATGATATAGACCCAATAATGATAACTTTGTACCAAATAATAATTGGGCAAGTAGACTATCACAATACACAATAATTTTGGTTTTGGGACAAAGTTATCAGTATTTGAGACTCAATAATGTTAACTTTGTCCCAAATATTAATGATATAAACTATCACAAAAGTAACTTTAAGTGGGAGATTGTAAAGGATATAGACCCAAATAATGATTCAAACTCAATATTATGAGTGATAAATCCACTTTTTTTTTTAGCAAGATACATGTCTATTATGCATGCAAAAACAAGTTGCATTTTTCATGTGATGGAAAGTGGCAAAGTGGAAAGTTGGATACATTAACAAAGTTGCAAGATGAATGAGATGCAAGCGACATTTTGCACACTTGTGTATTGCTTAGAAGACAAATGGCTTATTGCATGTATAGAACTGTGGCTTGCCTCTCATATAAATAGCAAGCTCGTTTGTTCCACTTCATTCATCCCACCAAGTAGTTTAACAACAAGAAGAACTAGAGCTTGTTGAGAGTGAAACAAGAAAGTGTAAAGAGAAAATATAGTTTCTCATGTGAGGTTCTCCTAATGTTAGTATCCTCTTATTTCAAGAGAATGAATAATTTTATCTCTTTGTAATTTGAGAAAGGAGGTCTTGTAATTTCTATCACTTAATGAAACTTCTTTACCCTTATTATGTTGTGTTTCCCTTTATTTATCAAGGTTTTTTTTACGTAAATATCGTATGTCCAATTCTTCTTTTTCTCATCTCTTATTTTAATTACATTAAAGTATTTTGTTACTATTGTACCCAACATATATCCTCGTTTATGGCTCCTGTCTGGTTGCATATCTCTAGGGCATACCTTTAGTACCCCAGTTTCTTGTAAGACTTCATGTAGATTTATAAAAAAAAATTCCAATAAAAATAAAACTCACTCTAATTTTATCCAACAAGACATCAGAACGTGGTATCGGATAAATAACACTAAGATAAATACGTGTGTAAACACACAAAGGAGATAATTTGTAACTAGAAAGCAAGGCTATAATTATTGATGAGATTAGTAACCAGCTACGGTAGTACTAAGGAAATTAAAGGACATGAAAGTTCATAATTTAGGAAAAAGCGAATTACATGCATAAGCAAAATCCCAAAAGAGCTACCTAGTGATAATGTAGTAGTCCTTGATTATCAACATAACATTATATTATTAAGCCATATAGAGATTGATGCATTAGTAGGGCGAAACACCAAGATTAGCTGAAGCATAAAATCCCCCATCTTTAATCAGAATCTGATCATCTCCTTCCTGGATAAAGAAGAATGATACAATAAACTCAAACAATCAGAAATCAAAAAAGTCAGGAGATATATCTATATGCATTATTATTTGTCTGAAACATTTTTCAGCGAGAATAGGGGTGTATATATATGATATGATAATTTACCTGCTGGCACACATTTGTCTTCTTCAAAGTCTGATCAGGCATGAGACCAAAGTGAATGTGTGGGAAGTGGGCCCACTGTTACACAGAAAGTATGTCACATATCAAAAGGCAGTCCAAAATGAACTAGAAAACCATATCATTCATTTTGATTTGTTGAAATAGGGCAGAGAAATACCATCATAGACTTAAAAAAATTGGATTCTAGTGATCTAAACTCACATGACCTTTTTTTTATAGATATTTTAC
>Ga0209282_1002772_pt1 | contig 10234 bp, 4 predicted proteins | sample Mtrugardesep15_FD_187529 | JGI IMG/M metagenome (GOLD analysis project Ga0209282, IMG submission 187529) | Root nodule microbial communities of legume samples collected from California, USA - M. trunc garden sep15 (SPAdes) (version 2) | ecosystem: Host-associated > Plants > Roots > Nodule...
TTTTTTATATTTATGTTGTCCACAAATTGTAAAAAAAAAAGTTGTTCAAATAATGTTTCTAAAAAGAGAAATAATATTTGTACAACCACTTTTTGACAACTCTTGTGACAACTTTATCTCTTATACTTGCATTACGTTTTCACTTTCTCTCTCTATTACTATGGTTTATCTCTTATACTTGCATTAACCATTCACCTCAAACTCCAAAATAATTCACATTCTAAAATTACTAAATTACCCTTGATCCACAAATTACCAAAATACCCTCACTCTTAAAAATGACCAAAATACCCTTCTCGCTTCAAAATCCACTAGTCCCAAAGCAAAAACACAAATAATCCTAGCGAAAAACAGGTTGTTACAGAACCTAAGAGCTTCCTTGCGTACTTTGTGGCATTGATTCCATAAGTATCCTCTCCTTTTTCTCTAAAGGATTATCATCCTATCTCTTTAGTTGGAAGTCTCTATAAGCTTTTGTCAGAGCTGTTAACATCTAGACTTTCAGAGGTTATGAACTCATGCATTTCATCGTCACAATCATATCATCTTTTTTGTTAAAGGGCATAATTTAGTGGATGATGTTATGGTTATTAATGAAGTGGTAGATTTTGCTAAAAGGGTTAAAAGAAGTTGCTTGATTTTAAAAGTGGATTTCAAAAAGGCTTATGACTTGGTAGATTGAGGATTTTTTGAGTATACTATACTTATAGTTGGTTTTTGTACGAATTGGGTAGCTTGGATGAAGACATGTGTGTTTGAAGGGAGTATGTCTATTCTTGTCAATGGAAGTCCCACGGAGAAAATGAATATACAAAGAGGTTTGAAACAGGGAGACCCATTAGCATCCTCTCACTCTTTTTGCGACGAAAGGTTTTGGGGTGTACTGAATGAATTTTTCTAGAGGATTGGAAGCATCATTTCTAAAAAATATTTGAGGATACCATCTATGGGTGGAAGGAAAAATAATTTTTTATTCAACTACCTTCAAGACCGCATATGAGAAAGAATTCAAAATCGGAATAAGAGACATGTGCCAAACTTCAATAGGGAGGTCTTAACTAAATCAATTGTCTTTAAAAAAAAACTAAATCAATTGTTTATTTTTTATTTTTTGGCTTTTGCACTGGTTTTCGACCCACCAATGGTGGGCGACTAATCCAGCTTGTGAACTGGCCAAGTGTTGTCTCCCCGGATACGTTCTTGGAAGAAACTCCTTGCCACTGGAGCCCAAACAACTTGGTTAATCAATTGTTCATTCTATTTCTACTTAACGCATAGGTTATTTTCTCTTATCTATAACTTTAGGTTAAGTAATTCAATGCTTGTTAAATTATTTATGGTGCATATTAGAATATGTCTATATTCATTGTTTGACTTGTAAATATTGATTAGCCATTTATGAATTCTCATAATCATTATTCATAGTTTGTTGCCTTTTGATATTTTACATAGCAATGTATGGACATCTCCGGTCTTAAGTTTGTTAGGTCACAAATATTATGTTATGTTTTTGGATGATTACTAAAAAAATTTGTGGACATTTCCCATTTCACAAAAATCTCAAGTATACTCTTGGTTTCAAAAACTTCGTGCATATGTAAACACACAATTTCAAAAGGAAATTAAAACCATTCAGTGTGACAATGGTCGTGAGTATGTAAATAACAATTTTCGAAAAATATGTGAAACCAATGGAATTCATTTTCGTTTGTCTTGCCCATATACATCTTCTCAAAATGGAAATTCTGAACGAAAAATATGTTCCATTAACAATATTATTCGAACTTTGTTAATTCATGCATCGTTACCCTAATTATTTTGGCATCATGCTCTAGAAATGACAACCTATCTTTTGAACATTTTACCTAGTAAAACTATCAATTTTGAGTCACCCCTTAAAATGTTGTATCAAAAAGACCCATCTTATTCTCACTTACATGTTTTTGGATGTTTATGTTATCCTCTGATTCCTTCCACTACAATACATAAACTTCAACCTCGCTCTACACCATGTGTCTTTCTTGGGTACCCATCAAATCATAGAGGTTACAAGTGTCTTGAGTTATCTTCAAACAAAATTATCATTTGTCGTCATGTCATATTTGACGAAACAACTTTTCCTTATGCAAAGATACACACTCCTAAACCCACAACATACACATTCCTAGATGATGATTTATCACCTAACATCCTCAACCACCTCTTTACTCAAACTCAACCCGACCCAAATCAAAGCCCACCGGCTCATCAAATATACCAGCCTTCCTCACCAACTTCGAACCACCAAAACATTCCACCTAATCTTAATTCTTCATATCAGCCACCCACCTCCCCTTCTCCTACAACACGGCCCAGTCCTCAAAGTTGTACCACACCTCTTTCCCACACGCCAGTTACACCATCACACTCTCAAATAACAAATCAACCATCACCTCTTCCTATTTTCCAACCGATTTTACAAACAGACAGCAAACCAGTAACTAGGAGTCAACATGGAATTTTTAAGCCAAACCCAAAATATTGTGCCCTACACAAACATGTTACCAAATCTCCTCTACCTAAAAACCCAGTGTCTGCATTTAAAGACTCAAATTGGAAAATGGCCAAGGATGATGAATATAATGCTCTAATTAAGAATAAGACGTGGGATTTAGTACCACGACCACCTGATGTCAATGTAATAAGATCTATGTGGATTTTTAGACATAAAGAGAAATCTGACGGTTCTTTTGAGAGGCATAAAGCCCGGCTTGTAGGTGATGGTGCAGGTCAACAGGTTGACATTGATTGTGGAGAAACATTTAGTCTAGTTGTTAAACCAGCAACAATTCAGATTGTCCTTAGTATTGCTATGTCAAAATCTTGGCAAATTCATCAATTAGATGCCAAAAATGCCTTTCTACATGGCGAGCTCAAAGAAACGATGTACATGCATCAACCTTTGGGTTTCAAGGACTCGACAAATCCTCATCATGTGTGCCTTCTCCGTAAATCTTTATATGGTCTTAAACAGGCTCCTAGAACTTGGTACAAACGATTTGCAGATTATGTTTCTTCAATTGGCTTCTCTCAAAGCAATTGTGATCACTCTCTCTTTATCTACAAGAAAGGCACTCATATAGCTTACCTCCTTTTATATGTGGATGATATTATTCTCACTACTTCTTCCGATAATATGAGAAAATCTATCATTTCACTACTAAGTTAAGAATTAGCTATGAAAGATTTGGGACCCCTACACTTCTTCTTGGGTATTGCAGTCACTAGCCACTCCTAAGGTCTATTTCTCTCACAAAAGAAGTACGTAGAAGAAATTCTTGTCCGTGCTGGCATGTCATCTTGCAAACCTTGTCTCACACCGGTTGATACAAAACCAAAACTAAATGCAACTGATAGCTCTCCATTTGAAGATCCAACTCTTTATCGAAGCCATGCAGGTGCACTTCAGTATCTCACTTTCACTAGACCAAACATTTCTTATGCGATACAACAAATATGCCTCTTCATGCACAATCCCATGGAAACTCGCATGCATGCTCTCAGACGTATTTTACGCTACATTCGAGGCACCATCCAGCATGGTTTACATCTTTATCCATCATCTACTTCCTTTTTAATTGCTTATACAGATGCTGATTGGGGAGGGTGCCCCGACACTAGACGTTCCACCTCTGGTTATTGTGTGTTTCTTGGGGATAACCTACTCTCATGGTCGTCCAAGAGGCAACCCACATTATCTCGTTCTAGTGCTGAAGCTGAATACCGTGGAGTTGCAAATGTGGTTGTTGAATCATGCTGGTTACGCAATCTCCTTCTTGAGTTACACTGTCCTATTCACAAAGCCACTATGGTTTACTGTGACAATGTCAGTGCCATATATCTTTCAGGTAACCCAGTTCAACACCAACGAACGAAGCATATTGAGATGGACATCCATTTTGTTCGTGAAAAGGTAGCTCGAGGTCATGTTCGCGTTCTTCATGTTTCCTCAAGATATCAAATTGCAGATATCTTTACCAAGGGTCTTCCCTTAATTCTTTTTCAAGATTTTAGAGACAGCCTCAGCGTTCATCAACCTTCCGCTTCAACTGCGGGGGAGTATTAGAATATGTCTATATTCATTGTTTGACTTGTAAATATTGATTAGCCATTTATTAGCCATGAATCACAATTCATTAGAATTTATTTAATTTTCTAAATATGATTGTAAACAGTTGTATATATTTTCAGATATCAATACAATCAGGGAATTATATTCTTATAGTGCAGGATCTAACAGACAAAACAAAAGAGGGATAAACTGGTTGAGATGGGATTAATTAGCAGTGTAGAAGGAATATGGAGAGCTTTCTTTATCTCTATGGGTTCAATTTGGACATGCTTTCGTTACTAAAAAAAAATATCATGCAAAATGTTTTTTAGGTCAAAAAAATAATATCATGCTTATCATTTTTTCGACAAAAATATATACTTAGTACCTGTTTGGTTGCACGGTGGGTGCATCAAAACTCACATTTAGAGCAATGAAACGCAATTTCATGAGAAATTTTTTGTTTGGCTTTAAAATAAGCAAATTGGTTATGCAGCCTAAACGTGCGTTAGCTTGAAGCTCACATTTGAAGCTTCTGCACTGAACCAATTAAATTTCACTCTTTTGTTAAACAATTATTTTATATAATACCCCTATTTGTCCATTATGCCCTTGTTTTTTATATGTAAACCATGCTCCTGGTTTTCTTTTCTTTCTCACACAAGCATGTATTTTTTTTTATCCCTGATATCATGGCCAACTATTTTTTATTTTCAATTTTTCTATATCTTTTTACTTGTTCAATCATGCTTATAATATGTATTTTATTTTAGTCGATAAAAAATGTATTTCTCTCAACAACAAAAAATGTACTTTTCCCTAAAAAAACAAAAAATGTATTTTATTTTACAAGTTGGTATAATCTATACAAAATTGAAACTAATAACATAAATTTAAACAATTATCTAAAATAAAATATAAATATACTTCTAAATACAGTTAAAATCCATTTTGGTAATTATACTTTCAAAATCAATTTTGATACATACTACACAAACAACCTAAATTGATAAGAATCAATTTTAAGTTATTGCATCCAAACATAAATCAATTACATTCAACTCACTTTTATTAAAAATCAATTCTTTCAAACTCAATTCTATCAAACTCAATTCTCGTCACCGTAGAATCAAACACGCACATACTTAAAATTAAGACATTTTACCTTCAATAAGAGGTTCATATTCACAAGGTTTTGATCTTTTAAACTGTTTAATTATTTTACTTCAAGTCCTCTTTAGGTAATTTTTATGCAAATATTTTAACAGAAAACTGCATTTTCCCTTTCATAAAAATAATTTCCATAAAAAATATATAGTACAATTTATCTAGAGAACACATCAACATCTTTAATACACGACTTTGCTTGTTTCTTCCAATTATTAAGTCTTTAGGTTGATGACATTTTTGAGTTAGTTATGTAGCTTTATAATTTGGTCAATTTCATATTTCTTGAAAAGACTCGACCGGTATGAATTTTGGAGCTTTTGCTTCACCGTCCAACCATCCATAGACTGTAGTTGAGCGGCAACGCAAACTCAAAATGTCCTTTAATGGTTGACTTCTACTTTTAAATTTCTAATAACGTCTAGAAAAACATGATATATGATGATATCATATGATGATGATTGCAACATGATTTTTCTACATACTATTCCATTTTCGACAGACTTTTTGTTCCTAGAAGATAATGATGAACTTAAATGCAATTGATTCTGTATCTTACAACATTCATCTTATAGGTTATATGTCTTACTTGAAATATTTCATATGCTCTGAAGTTTTATTTGTGGTTACAATATAGGGTAAATGTCCAAACGAAAAGAAACTAAACAGCTAAATACGTATTTTTAGGCATGTAAGTTTCGAAAATATTAACAATGGGGAAACTATATTAAGCTCACCATAAGCGGTCTCCAAAACAATACAAGTCAAAAAATACATGGTATCGTTGAAATTAACAAGCCGATCAACATTTATGTTACCTTCATGCAAGGTCTAATTGACTTGAATGCGCCAACTATTCAAAAGATTTTAAATACAATGGATCAACCAAATAACGTCAATCCAAGTGAAATTCAGACCCATGTATGATCCCTACATTCAGGGGCAAATGGCTTCTTTGCAATGGGGTAGCATTGACTACCCAAAATAAGTAAGAAAAAACTTGAATAATTAGTATAATTTTATAGTAGCTACCTTATTAATATATTATTTGGCTACTTCAAACAAATTTTTTTTGAAGGAACTTCAAACAATTTTGTTGGTTCAAAGAAAGATGATATTACAGAAATATTGATAATATATTTTGTTTAGTGTTAGTTATGGATAAATTTTACTTCTTACAACTACATAGAGCTCAATTTTTATAAATAGCTATTGTTTAGCTTTTATTTTCTTCGTTACCATTTCATCAAATATAAGTAAAAATTATTGTGAATTTATTTTACTTATGATCAAGTTTAATATATTAGTTTTTAAAATAGGTTTTATTTTTTCTTTATGTTTGGCCCCCACATAAAAATTGTGTTAGCTTCGTCGCTGCCTACATTTTACTATACCAATGCACCATTCTAAATTTAAGTAGTAGTAGTAGTACTAATAATAATAATAATAATAATAATAATAATAATAATAATAATAATAATAATAATAATAATAATAATAATAATAATAATAATAATAATAATAATAATAATAAGTTTTATTATTATTATTATCATCATTATCATCATTCTAAATTTTATACTTCCTCCGTTTTAAAATTAATGTCGTTTAAAGTTGTTACACAAATATTAAGAAATGCAATAATGTTGTCTATAGACATGACACTTTTACGAAAATAACCTTGTTAACTGCTGGTGCATTTCTCATCATTATAAATTAAAGTAAAATATGGTACTTTGGAAGTAGTGTGCATAGTAATAATTAAGAGGTATTATTGGAAAAAAATAATTAATAGTGCATTGGAAACTGAAAGTGACATTCATTTTAAAACAATTTTTTTTTTGCTAAAACGACACTCATTTTAAAACGGAGAGAGTACTATGTTAAATTATAAATTGACCATGTTATAAATTTAACCTAAGAAGACAACTATATTTATTTACCCGGTTAAGTCTAAATTGACCTACGTCAGAAGGAGAGATAAACTCTTCAATCTAGTATCAAATAGTTCTTACTAAGAGATACAATGGTTACAAGAAATTATATTTCAACAATTAGCTATAATTTCTACAAGCTTCTAAAAAAAACCTCTAATTTCTACAATTTTTTCAGTCTCTTTCTTTGATCAAGAGACTCAATCATTTCACTCACCAAAATGTTTAGTTTGTTTCCCAACCCTAGAGTATAATCCAAAGATGCTCAATTCTTAGCATTTGATCTCCAAAAAATATCTTTTAATAAACCCTAGTTTACCTCACACCTCTCACTCAAAACTGTGTTGAAACTTCTTTTTTATACAATTGATCGCGTAATAGTGCTTGAGCCTAAAACAACATCCTAAAATGCCTTCAGCTGATCTCATGCGCCTGGGTACAAACCTCTTGTGCTTGGGCGCTAACTCTTGCGCCTTGGCACAAATCTTCTGCGCTTGGACGTAAAGTGGTTGGATGACCACGACATATTTTAAGGCACTTTTTAGCGGTTCCATTCGAGCTTAAAAACAAGTTTATAACATGTAATATGTCATCTTTATACTTAAGGGTATGTGCTTGCGATTACGGCAAAGAGGAAACAATTAATCATCTTTTCTTGGAGTGTGACTTCTTTCAGCAGTATTACGCACAACAACTTTTTGGCGCGCTTGCTTTCAAAAAGAAAATTCGTTTATGCTTTCAAGTTGTGTACTTGGTATGTATTTGGATCATTTGAAAAGAACGTAATTCAATAATTTTAATTTTGATTTTCACTTTTGGTGATCTTCACCGTCACTCTGTACAGGGTAGACCACAACTATGTAACTGTGGTTCTTGCTTTGTGTCATATTTGAAATACAATTTGCTTGTTTGATATTTTATGTTTTTAGATTATCCATGACCATGAAACATAATTACATTTTAATTTAATTTAACTAAGCTGACCAAAGCCGATCGACATTTCATCATAAAGAAAATGTATTAACATTTGGGTGTGTGGAAAACATAATTCGTTACATAAGTTAATTTTGATTAAATTACGTGACAACTGTCCTTCATGACTACTACTTATGACACTTTGTTTCATTCCCAGCCATTGTTTTATAGGTACTCATTTTGCAAAACAACGTATTTTCTGTGGGCTTGTTGTAACAGATGAAAAGGTTCACCCTGTATTTACATGAAACATCACGTTTTTTAAGTTCTTTAAAATTTCAATTTTATATTTTGAAAGCAGCACTTTTGTAGCTATAATAAAATGTCATAGTCAATTGAATCAGCTCATGTCTGAGGCCAATGGCCAAACATAAAATTTGTTTGCTTTGGAAAGTGATTCTTGAATTATTTATGATTGTTGTGGTAAATAATACTCCTATTATTACTGCTACAAATATAACAACAACAATAGTAATATGTTTAACTTGTTTATATTTGGTATTTCTATGTGCCAAGCAAAAAATGTCAATTTTATGTCAATAGAATTATTGTAGAAGTTTAGAATCAATCATGTTTTGCTCATGAAAGTACAAACATTGTAGTTTATCATTTTTTAAGGGGGGATCCAAATTCCGAAGCTTTTTTTGGTATGCATTTTGGTTTGTACATGAAATATTGTGTGCTGAATGACCCCCTTTTTTTTTTTTTTAATAATGATCTATAACTTTTTTAAGCAATAAAAAGAAAATTTAATAAGTGAAAAAGAGAAAATAACAATAAGAGGAATGGAAAATAGAAACAAAAAACAAAAATATATGGACAAAACCAAATTTCATTCAAATCAAATTTAAGATCACCGCTCACTTGATGGTTGTATTTAAAGATGGAAACACGTTAGGTTGCTCGAAGGGGCTTGCAGTCTAGTCTATTAAAAGTCTAATTCGACCCAAGTCGTTTAATAAAAAAGCAAAATCTAAATTTTTTATAAAGCCTATTTAATTAAACAGGTCAGACTAAAGCTTACCAATAAGCTTATTAAGCTCGTTAGACCGGCCTATTAAGCATTTTATATGTAATATATCTTCCATTATTGATATTGTTTAAGTTTTTTTCTCATAAACTTAAGCCTACATTTGATTTGGTTATTTAGTAACAGATATATTAGTGTGATTAGACTTCGTAAGATTTCATTATTTAGTAGCTAGTAGACCTATTCGTGTGCTTTAGGCCTTTATAAGTTTTGACCTATTTAGTAGTAGGTTTACAGGTGTTGCCAGGACTTAGTGTAAAATAGATTTTAAATAGGATGTCAGGTTTTATCAGACCTTTAAAAAGGTCAAGTCAGACCTTAAAAATGAACCTATAACTTTTAAAGTAGGTCAGACTTAACATTACAAAGCTCAATCCGCCCTAACCCAATTCCAACCCTAGTTGTATTACATTTCCTTTAGAAAAAGTTTTATGTGCTTCCTTCGTTTATACTTTCGTGATTTAGATGTAATCACATTAAACTCATCTTTATAAAAAATATCGTAAATCAATGTAGTGTCATTATTTAAATTTAAATCAACTTAATATATTCCTTCCAAAAATTTGCCGAGTATTTCCATATCATAAATACCATTGTGATTTAAATTTTAACATTAGAGAGAGCAAAGTTCACAAACTTTGTTGCAACCCTCAACATTACCTACAAGAGGCATATCTTCCTAAAGCTCAATATGTTCTATGACTAGATACTACTTTAGATTCTACCAAATCAGTTGTTTTCTTCTTTAAAGTGGAGAGTATTTCATAGAAAAAATTTGCAAAAGAAGAGTCATTGACCTTATAATATACTTCCTTCGTCTCTAATTATAACTATCATTTGAAAAAAAAGTTGTGTCTCTAAATATAAACCTTTATACAAATTACTAGGTGCATTTACTCATTTTTCAAACATAACTCTAATTAATAACATTAGCTTATCTTAATATATGAAAAGTCAACCAAAACCAGTCTTAATGTGATCGGATTGGTTCGGTTGATTGTTCAATTTTTTTTGTTCATTTTTTTTTTTTAAGTTCAA
>Ga0209282_1002773_pt1 | contig 10233 bp, 10 predicted proteins | sample Mtrugardesep15_FD_187529 | JGI IMG/M metagenome (GOLD analysis project Ga0209282, IMG submission 187529) | Root nodule microbial communities of legume samples collected from California, USA - M. trunc garden sep15 (SPAdes) (version 2) | ecosystem: Host-associated > Plants > Roots > Nodule...
CAGCATTTCCAGCCAATTCCAAAACCTATTCATACAAAAATCAAAATTTGAATCAAAAACATAATCTACCCAAATTCAACCAAACCAAAATTGGGGAAAACGAATCGAATGATAATAACCTAGACCAATCGATATGTATAGAAAATTGAAATTAAAACCACATAAAATCATAAATTTATTCAAAAAGATGAATAATTTAATGAAATTGGGGAAAACTAACAAAATCACGAAACCCTAGATCATGCAACATGTATGTAAAATTGAAATAAATTACATAATTCGAATCACGGTAACAACAAAACACAAATCTTTTCATTGAATTAATTAGAAATTATTCAAGAACGATGAATTTGAATCACGAAACCCTAGATCCAGCGGCATGTATATGAATTTGAATAGAACGATAGAGAAATTTGGATGAATAAGAGCGGTGAAGAGAAATTACCTCAGCGGCGAGATATTCAAGAACAGCAGCGAGGTAAACAGGAGCACCAGCACCAACACGTTCAGCGTATTTTCCGGCCTTGAGGAAACGAGCGATACGGCCAACGGGGAACTGGAGACCAGCTTTGCTACTCCTTGAGGTAGCCTTCTTGGGAGCACTGGAACCTAGGGATTTGCCTCTACCCGCCATTGATGAAAACGAAAAGCTTCAGAGATTTGAAGGAACGGTTTTGGAGAGAGAAAGAGAATGAAGAAGATGAAAGTATTCAAGTGAATGAAAAGATTGGCGCTAGCGTGGCTTTTATATTGTGAGATGTGGAGGAATGGACCAATGAGAATGAATCACGCGGATCGATTGTGATTGCCGTTGATTGTGTTTGATATGGACGGATGAGATTAGTTTGTGCTGTTTGTACGGGTTATTAGGTCGTGACGTAACTAGCGAATTTTTGAACCGGTGTTCATTTTTGGAGCCTATTTTTGTTTTTGGAGCCTTTTCTCTACCCAAATTTTCAAATTAATTTAGAAACGTCTACAATAAATATTTTTCCAATAAACTAAATTTTAATTTTTTTTTTTTGGAATTTATTAAAATTTGTATTGATTCCACAAAATCACTTGTGTATCATAAACATCTTGATTTATTTGAATTTTTATATGTTGAGTCTATAAGTCTTACCTCAATTGATATAAAAAGGTCGAAATTGTTAGGTCATCCGTTATAAACTTGTAATCAAGGTTAAACTCCCGACACATTCACTTATCTATCTACACAAAAAAGTGTCGAAAAATGTTTTTTGAAAATTTATATTTGAATTAAATATAAATATAATTTGGTTATTTAAGAAGAAGTGGTTGGCTTGTTAAAAAAAAAAAGAAGAGGTGGTTGGTGGGGTGTTTGAGTGCAACTGCTACTTCATTAATGTTAGCCTAACAAACGAATTCTTTGAGTTGTGTCTTGAATTGGGGTACCCTTGAGTTATTATGGTCATTAATTATTTTTTACTTTTTTCAAATTGTTGTGTGTAATTGTGAGGTCTCGGGTTCGAACCTGGGTCATGACGTCCGACTTTGCAATTTCGGCATTTGTCAGTTGAACTAGAACTTCTAGACAATGGAGAGGATCTTAACTCCTATATAAGTTAAGAAGTTAAAAAATAATTAAAAGATTACTTTTGTATTGAAAAAATAAAATTTTAGGTTTATTGATTAATTAATGTATCTTATTATAAATATAAACTAAATACATTAGTTACATAATGAATCTATAAACCCAATTATTTCTTATACTCCCTCTGATCCTATTTATAAGAGAAAATTTGGTCAACAAAAATTGATGTATTTGGACTAAATTTTGAACCAAATACATCAACTTTAATGACAAAACAGTTTTTATAAATAAAACCAGAGAGAGTAATACATTAGTATCAAATACGTAATTTTCAAGAAAAAGTATATGTTTAATTTCTAAACTTTTGGGGCACTAGTATTTCCCTTCCACAAGCCCGTTATATTAAATGCGAAAGTTTATCAATATTGGCTGATACAATTGGAAGGTAGTTAAGTTAGTTAGAAAGTAGTTATGCTTTATTTAGTTAGTTGGTGAGTGGTCAAGTGCACACGATGTGGTGCTATCGTATGTAAAGGTGTACAAATATTGATCTGCAATGTTAACATAGGTTTTGTTCACCCAATTTACATGTGTGAGTGATTTTTAGTTGCTTTGTTTGTACTTTCAATTTGATTTCCTTCTTTTTACAAGGCTCCTTTGTGCACATTTCTAAATTTAAATACCTTATAAGTTATTTATTTGGGGAAGTGAGGAGGCTAGAATGGTGCATTGGGTTAAGTGGGAGAAAATGTGTCATTCACATAATGGGGTGGCGAGTGTGCAATTTGCGGACCCTTAATTATGACTTATAGAGAAATGATATTGGAGGTTGAGTTCGAATATAAAAAGATTATAAGATAAAAAATCGAGAGTTAAGAAGTGAAGTGATAAGAAGATTGAGGATTGCGTATCCACTCTCACTCTCACTCTCACCGTAATGTTAACAATTACTAATTATATTAACATCGATCGTTTGAAAACATTAAAGTCCAGAAAGGAGAATTAGAGTCTAGAAAAATCTCGAACGTGTACTGAAGAAAGAAAATGAAGTAACATATATTTTTTTTATTTAAGTAGGGGGAGGGTATTAAACTTGAATTTATTTTTTGAGGTCTATAGCATTTGAAAACTCGGTTTGATTGAACATCTTGCACTCCCTAAAGTCCGGCCCTTAGCGTACTATGCCATGTTGCTGGTGGCTCGGTTCGGATAAAGCTTGTAATGCTCATTCACTTCCAACTCTTTTTGTCTATCTTTTGTAGTACAATGCATTAAACTGCATCTGTGTTCTTTCTTTTCTTTTCATTCTATGGATTGATGATTTTTTTAGTTCATATTGATTCTTTAGTGTTGTGACTAGTGACAACTTCTTATAAATTTCCCTTACAATATCTGTAGCATAGCTTGTTTGTAAGAATAAGAATATTATCGGAACTACAATGATGTGCAAGTCTTTTAATACTTTCTCTGTTATTCATTCACCAGTTCATGATTTGTTAGAAATTTTTCAGATAAAAAATTCTTCGCGTAGAGGAGTTTTAGGAATTAGGCAATTATTGACTATGGCTAATAAGGATGATTAGTCTTAATTTGGACCGTTCGTCTTAATATGGACCTTAAGGTCCATGGATTTCATGTAATTTCAAATGACCAAATTGATAACTTACTATTATTTTTTAATAGACCAAATTTTACCAACAGAAATTTAAACAAAGAGGATAAAATCAGTAATTATAATCAAATTAAAAAACAGCATAACACAGGAGTTGGTCACACCAGAACCATGCAAGAATAATGCACCGAAATACTAAAATAAATCTGTGAAGCCTCCACAAAAAAGACCAGATCACTGGGACAAAACTAGAACCTTGAGTCCAAAATTGAAGGGGTCAAACAGACGCGCCAAAGTACACATGTAGTGTCGAGATATATTATGCATATCATATAGGCGTAGTTCAGATATTGTGCCTACAATCAGAAGTAATAGACCTGGTTCGAAATTTTGGCGGGAATCTGCAAAGGGTGGCCGAATAAAAATATCATTTGGAGAGCAGGCGAAACATGACCGGTTAATGACTTGTGCCGGATCTGCAATCTGAGACGCTCCTTCACGAGTTTGTGGGCATGCGATGCAGATTTGGTTTAACTATTTCAGACAGGCTGACAATGATCCTTTATTGCCAAGGTCTTCTTTGGAGGATTGGTTTAACTATCGTTTAACTTGTGCACGAAAATCCTATGGTGCTGGGAATTTGAATGTTGTGTTTGCTGTTATTTTAGATAGAATTTGGTGGAATAGAAACGAGTTGTTTTCAAAGCCATCATTCTTAATCAAGATAGTACCATTTTTCAAATTTACTACCTTGTTGAAGACATTGAGAGGGCTAAAGAGGAGGAATTGTTACTATAACCGCTATCATAATGGACAATTCCTGTGTGATTTCGCAGGAAAGATGGATAGATATAGTGTGGTTCAAGCTGTGAATTATGGTCTATGTATTTGGGGCAGATAGAGCTATTGATAAAGGCCTCAAATTTAGAACAATGAGCAACTATTGCGGAAGAGTAACATAAGCAACTGAATACACGAAGATTAGAAATATCAGGAATATGACCATGTAATCTCTCAAAAGCTGATTTGTTGGACCGAAGTTTAGAGAGAATGCGGCTGATGAAATATATAGAAGGAATGACAGCATAAGACCATTGAAAATTAGTGCTCTACTAACACTGAGAATGTGTTGATGACAACGCTCTACATGCCCATTATGGTAGGGTGTCGCAACGCAACTCCTTTGAAGGATGACTTCAGGGAGCATTGTCCGTTTGAAAGTTTTGGATGTGTGACAAAAACTGGTTCTCAATCATACTCACAAACCGATTGATATACATTGAAACTTCTGATTTTGATTTCAACATAACTCAAACATATCTCGAGAAAGTAAAACCCCGATCTACCATCAACAAATCGGTACTTGTTCCTGAGGATCAAAGCGCGTTTCATAGAAAGGGCTCAAACATGATAAATGGAATCGGTGAGAAGTGGCGAAATCGTCACCGAAGTGGGATTCTCACTTGGATGAATACATAAAGGATTTACTTGAAGCTCAGAAATCTGAGTTGCGGTCAACGCGGTGGAAGCATCACTGGAGCCACCAGAGACATTAGCTCAAACCATTTGTGATATGCATCAGAGATCTTAGAAGAGCTCTAATTCTGTTCTTAGAAGAGAAAATAATGATTCATATCCAAACTTCAACTATGAAGTGAACTTAAGGAATGAGAAAATCTCTTACAACCTAACTTTATATACTACAGTTCGATACACTATAAGCTTACAAACTTGGCGCTAACAGATTGTAACAGACTTGGTGCTTATGGAGAGAGCTTATTCTTTGAAGTGGAAAGAACTTCAACAAAAGATTTCCAAGGTAGGTGTGTAATCTATTGCTAAGGTGTCTGCAGTATAAAATTGTATATGTGGCTGACTTTTTTGTTTGCTAATGACATTGTAATATGGAGTTCAATGTATGTATGGTGTAAAAAAAAAGAAATATGAGCATGATCATAAAATTTATTTGCCATGGGAGTGCCAGATCTGTTGCAGTGAATCAATTTTATGAATAAAGAAGAAGAATTGGTGATGATGCAAGGGAATGGAGCTGATATGTGAGTTGGAGTGTTAAGCTATCATAAAGTGGCCTTAGGATTTATACAAAACTAACATAGCTGGCCACATTTAAGAAACTTTCAAACAATGCATCCTTGAAGGCTCAAAGAATCCCATCTCAAATGTATCAATGGCATTGTTATTGTGCAGTTCACCCAAAAAGGCATCCTTGGAGAGTCAAAGAATCCATCTCCAACAATTACTTGTAATTTGATATTATGGAGACAACACACAATCTGCTTTTACATAGGAGTTTTGTTGGTTGAAGTATAACTTTGCCAAACATCAAATTTGAATGTAATAATTACCTTAGTTTATTTGATTTGAGATAGAAATTTCTATTGATGTTTACTAGTTTTAGTGAAAAGGTTATTAAAGTTCCTTATTGTTGGCAATTAACTATAGCATGAGTTTAGTATATTTAGTTATTTTAACAAAAGCAAAGAAGTTACTTTATTAATATACTTGGGACACTCAAGCACAAGGTTGTATGCAAAGATAGGTCAAAACAACAGATAAAAAAGCATCAAAGTTTTCAACAATTACACTCAAATAGACAGAACTCAGTCACCTAACACAAACACATCAGAATAAAACTAAACCAGAATTTGGAACAACTGGTATATTTCCAATACTTCTTCGCAGCATCCTGCGCTACACTTGCACTGAACCATAATCAATCTGTTTCACTTTAAAACATTACCAGCCCACCTATAATTCCAATTTGCAGCCTCCAACAGTAACAGGGGAAAATCATTTGTCCTTGCCAATCAGTACCAACACTAACTCCATTTTTAAAACACTTCAACACCATATCAGCACACTTAAAACATAAACTTGTTACATAAAATTGTCTTCCTCAACTGCATAGTTCCATGACAGTGTGACTTGTCTTTCAGAAAAAATCCTGCTCGACTCCAAACATCCCTTTAGAGTAAATTATATTTAGTATAAATATACCTTCAAATAGGTTGCTTATAGTATATATATCTCCAAAAAGGGAACCCTAAGTGGGAAGATAAATTAATCACATTATCCATGGCTGGACACCTTTTTAATTACATTTCTGTTAATGACATCAACTTCTCACTTTTGCTTTTCAACTTTGGAAGTTGGCTTCAAGTGAAAGACCTCCCCATCCAGTAAAACATTCCAACAACAATACATCAAAAAGCTTTTATCTGATATCAATAAACATGGATTATAACTGTGAAAACTGAAAACAAATTGGGTAGCTATTATTCTCTGCAGGAGGCGCCCAAAGATGAAGGTATCAAGGTAGCTCGAAGTCAGATAGGGTAAAAGACCATGACTCACAGGTGGAGAAACATTTGCTCAAAATAATGGCAGTAGAGAAGAAAAAAAATAAGACGGTTTCTACTTTCTACTATAACTTAAGCTTATGTTTTCTACTGTGATAACCAAATTACCATGCATATTGCTGTGAATACAATGTTCCACAACAACTTACCTCAGTTACATAGGCCAGGAAAAAATTGCAGTTCAGTATAAATCTCATGACCATGATATCGATATGCAGACATTGAATTTGTAGCAACAAGATTTGTCAATCAACCCCAATAAATGAAACAAAAAACAACTTGATTGGTATATAACAAACTCAAAATTTTCAACATAACGAAACTAGTAGGAATAAACTATAAATTCAAACATTAATTTAAAATCAGTACTAATTAAAATCCTTTTGCCACAAGTAATTCACTACCTATAATTACTCGAGCTCGAGAAAACTACATGCTTAGTTTCTGAAAAACTACTCTGGCTCATCGAGATTCTGACAAACACACCGTAATACCAAATAACAATATTACCAATTATTTCATCAGCGGTGGTGAGCTTTTCCCTTGGAGCGCTTTCCAGTAAGAGTGTGCTTCGGTCTGAGATTAACTATAACCCTATCAGCTTCTCCGCGACGAGCAGCTTTGTTTCTCTTCTTAGAAGCTTTCTTTGCAAGCTTTATCGCCTTCATCTTTTGAGCAGAATCCCTAAAACCTTCTCCAGGCACAACAACGTGAAGTGGTTGCTGAACCGATCTGGAAAAACGTGACAATGATCTACTCAACCTCTGCTTCTTCTTCTTGCTAGGTTTGTCACCATGATCAACATCAACACTTGTTGTTTCTGGTGATCGCTCTCTTTTTCTACCTTGCCTTGATGGTAGTTGTTGGGTTAACGAGTTTTTCTTTGTCTCAGTTGAAGCTTCTCGTTGTTCTTGTGTTGATTCAGTTGTTCCATCTATGGCGAAATCGTTGTCTTCGGTTTTTGGTGCCGTTTCTTCAACGCTATGCTGAACCATTGTTGTTTGTTTTCTATTTGCCCTAACCTAACAAAGAAATAAACATAATTTAGGGTTTTAAGGGATGAATTCTACAAACACAAATACAAAATGTTAGGGCACACTAACATAAAATAAGAAAAATAAATGAAAAATAATTTAGTCACATTATTTAATTATTTTCTCTTTTAATTTAATTTATGTGTGTGCTTAAATGTATTTTATATTTCTTCAAAAAAAATGTAGTTTATATTTTTATTTGTGTTTGTGACCAAGTAAATAGTTTTTTTTTTTTTTGAATTCTAAGGTGACCCCGTGCAGGTCAAATTTCAATAAAGTCACTCATGGGCTCAAGGGGACGAAATGATCATTAAATATTTAGATGATACGCTCTGACACAAAAAGTGTCGTTCATGTTGTATCACTCGATAGATATTGTGTGATTGGGGATTACAATTTGATAAATTCAAAGGGTTTTTGAATAAATTGATAGACCCGTAGAACAATTCATAAATACATTTTTTTAATACGTAAATGTTACGTCCCAAATTATATGTTTGTTTTGGACATTTCAAGAAATATAATTAGTTGTGTATCTGAAAGAGAAATTAGAAGTTACTTTACAAAATTATAAGTTTGTAAAATAATTATTCTTCATTATTGAAACGGAAAAAAAATTAAAAGAATTAGAAGGATTGAAAATGATAAATATTAGTAAATGATATGTGGAAAAAGAAAAAATAATGTTTCATTGGTATTGTAAAGTTACTTTTAAACTTTTCCTTTTTGTTGAAATGGGAAAAATAAATTAAAAGAATTAGAAGCTTTGAAAATGATAAATATTGGTATATGATATGTGGAAACAGAAAGTTAATGTTTCATTGGTATTATAAAGTTACTTTTGAACTTTTCATTTTTGTAAATTGACTTATAATTTGAGGAGGATGAGATAGTAACTAGTCATTAGATAATACTTCATCTATCTTAAATTATAAATAACATTGAAAATTTTTTTAACTCAAATTATAAATCATCTTACGATACATGGAAGATTTTCCAAGAAATGGAGGCGAAACAACAAACTCTGCCAAAAGGAAACTAAAGGAGATGATGGCGTCGGCAAAATGCAATGCGGTACATGACATCCTAACAAAGGAAAGGCCACCAATCTCATTCTATGACGAAGATTTGCTCGCAGGACGCCCAAATCATCTCACGCCCTTCATGGTCCGAACTGTCATGGCAAATTTCGAGGTACACTGGACATTGATTGATCAAGGGGCCTTATGTGATTAATCTTTTCAAGACTCTCGGCCTATCATAAGATGACCTGACAACATATGAAGGATGCGACCTAACTGGGTTCAACGGGTCCACCACCAAGCCATGGGGACTCTCTACCCTAAGGGTAACCCTCAGAGAAGGCAAGGCAAGAAAGATCGTTAAGTGCCTGTTCTTGATTATCGACTGCCCATCCCCCTACAACTGCATCATTGGCCGGACCACCCTTGCTGAACTATGGGCCATCTTGTCAATGGTCCACTTCAAAATGAGGTACCACAATGACCAAGACGAACTTGTAACCATCCATGGAGACGTCGAGGACAACATGGAATGCTACTTGGCAGGTTCGAAAGAGTTCAAGGATAGGAAAGCAAAGGAATAAGAAGAGAAGCTCCGTCAAATCAAAAAATTATAGGTAAACAATATCAGATTCCTTGGTACATACAACATGATAGAGTTCGGACCCCAGCACGACGGAATGTCGCCCATAGGGAAAAAGGGAAGGTTCGTGACTCCCCCAGTAGGAGGGATACTCGAGAGCTATGCATAAGACGAGCAACATGCGACCATAGAATCCCAGCCACCATAAGAATGGGAGAACAAAGGAAATAAGCGCAAATACCGTAGTTGACGAAGCCCCCATGATGGGATCACAACTGCGTCTCCCGAAGGCCCAGAAAGGACCACATATTGAAACCACCTGAGATCGATGGGTTTTCCTAGAGGAGATTGACCATTTTTAAGGGGCAAGTATTAGGAATGCTTCAAAGGGCTTGTAAAGTTTGAATTTATGATGTAGTCATTTACTTGACGGAGGAAAAGCTAAGAACTTACCTCTTAAACGTCGTGTTATCTAATGAAATCAAAATAATTTGTGAAAAATGCACCCTTGAGCAAATATCTTATTTTCCAATTTAAGTCTAATCTCATGAGGAAAGAAATCCGAGCCCAGCGCCCTGATTGCCCGCGGTACACCCTAAGGGAAAATAAAGTAACAGCCATTACAAAAGTTCACATAAGCCCCCGATGGGGTCTAAGCCCACTGGAACAATAAGTTGGAACTTGGTCCAGACCATTGATGACAGAGCATCATATGATATTTTTAGCTAAGTTTTTAGTGCTTTTATTTGCATTTGAAGATAAATAAGATGAAATTTAGAGGAGTTGTCAATGATTTGAGGAATATATTGTATTGTTTTCACTTAAGTCGTTGTAATTCACTTTTATCCTAAATCATGAAACTCCATAGGTGTTTTGATTATTTTGCAGTGAGAAATCATGTAAATCAACAAATCAAGACATCACATGAAGAGTCAAGGATATGAAGTTTGAAGACCAATGGTTCTTAAAAGGTTTTTGAAGACAATATGAAGAAAATTTAATTCAAGTTCCTAGGAGTTTCCAAACGGAAGAACGACAAATTCCTAC
>Ga0209282_1002774_pt1 | contig 10233 bp, 4 predicted proteins | sample Mtrugardesep15_FD_187529 | JGI IMG/M metagenome (GOLD analysis project Ga0209282, IMG submission 187529) | Root nodule microbial communities of legume samples collected from California, USA - M. trunc garden sep15 (SPAdes) (version 2) | ecosystem: Host-associated > Plants > Roots > Nodule...
GCATCAGTAAGACGGTTTCCAGAAATGTTAAGCACTTCGAGTCGAGCAAATAGCACAGAGCATTCACAAATCTGACAGAAATTCAATATATCAGCAATAGCAAACTGGGGATGGGTCAAATAAAACGGTATCCTAGTCATGCAAAATGAAGTAAATATTCTTATATTATATATAATCAACACTTGCATCGATAGAATATTCTTGTATATTAGATTGTAACTTGAAATTGAAAATTATTGAAATGGCCTTTGGTAAGGGCAGGAGCTGATATTTCAGTTATTTAAGCTTCACAATTGAATTTCTTTTCGGAAAACATTGTAACTAACATCAAGTCTATGCCTGCATTATATGTATGAGTCTAATTTTCGAAAATATCTTTCTCTAAGGGAAGATAAAGTGAAACGATAAATTTAGATTCGCCAACCTAATTCTCATGGAACAAGAACTAATATTAGAAACATGGAACAAGGGGAAGACAAAGACACTGATAGGGCTAGAGTAATCAAGAACCAGAATTGTAAAAAAGAGAGGGGAAAGAGAGAAAAAGAGAGATAGAATGTAAAGATAACAGAACTCTGTTAGTTCTGTTATTATTCCTGCAAGGGTGAACCCTTTATCAACTGTATTGACAGTTTAATAAATTTTACAAATGAATGACTACACATTCTCCCCTTAGCCCCTATTTATAATTTGATAGCCTTCCTAGTGTACACATGCAAAAGGGGTGGCTTATAAGGGGTCCTAACAGGCACAACATAAAAAAGGTTGCATGTGGTATCATATACCTGAAACAAAGTTGTTGGGCCAAATCGATTGCAATGCAAATCCAGAGTTAAGTCGCCGTAAGATTGACCTGATGTTGTGAATACCTTTCGAAGTTTCTCCATTGTCCCATTTCCTAAAATATCAATTCAATGAAAGGCAAAAACAAGGATTCAACATATTTACTCTTTATAATTATTTTTTTCTATTTTTTTATGGCTTTAGTATTCATACTATTCACTTATTCACCAACAAAAGGACTTATTATCAGATTTAGTGGATGAAATAAAGGAGACTTGAGAGCCATTAGAGTGACTCCTCTTGAAGAAGCATTATTAGAGACAAGACGGGTTACTAGACAATTTGCAAACAATAATACAGTGGAATCGACAGCAAAAAAGACCACAGATAAAATATGTACCTAAACAATTGTGAGAGATGTCAAGCATTGAAAATGCCATCTGTGAATGCAGTGCATCGATCAATGGTGTTATGGACAAATCTTGGAGGTCACAGTCCGATGCAATGATTTCATCATCAGAAACCTGTTTACAACAAAGCCAAAATCAGTTGCAAAAAATATCAAAATTCAGGGGAGCATCTAAAAGCAAAAGGCATATATGTCACAGAAGTGGCAATAGAGGAATTGGTAATAGCTAGGATCCTTCTCACCTGTAAATTGTAAAGTTTCTTCAGCACCTTGATCTTTGGTTCCACAGACAACCCCTTGCAGCAGTCTACGTACATTTTTATTAGGCGCTTCTGAATCCATCCTTGAAGGATAAAATAAAATAAAAATTCAAATTGTGACAAGACCCAGAAGAATAAATGGGAATGGGATAATAATTAGAAGGTTGAATGACCGATTATTTCGCTGCAGTTGGAATCTATCAAGCAATTAGGTAAAGGCACAGGATGCTTTTTAGAATGGGCAAAGGCTCTGTGGTAAAAAGATAAACCCTTGGATGAAGAACTTTCTCTATGGGTTTTTAATAAAAATATTCGTTTCTTTCGTTTTTACGCTCTCTCTCTCTCTCTCTGAAACTCAAATCCTTTATCTGGGTTCCTAACAGTGCCTCACTTTGAGATAGATAGTGGAAAGCTTAAATAATGATAATAATACAGCTCAAATACAACATAATCCTATGACTGCGTGATTTTCAAAATGTTGATTCATACATTTGTACGGTTGTACCTGTTTGCTGTCATTTACAAAAATTGCAAGATCAAAAAATGACTTTTTGTCAATACATAACAATCTTATCCTCAACCAGTTTAGAGATTCAAATGCTTACGTTGTCTTGGAGATAATTTTTCAGACAAAAAAGCAGATAAAAAGGACATGGCATAAAAATTATAAAATGGTGATATCACTGAAAGAACGAAAAGCATCAGTAAGGCATACCATCAATGAAAGCTTCAACCATGTTATTTTGCAGATGCTCCATAATATTTTCAACAGTTTCCAGCGACTCTAGGTCTCTTCCAGCACACTTTATGTGCTGAATAATGGGCAACAAACCTACTCACAAATTTATGTAAGCCAAGTGAACAAGGGCTCAGCAGAAAAAAATGGTGAACTGAAGGAAACATTGAATCACAAAGTAAAAGGAATAAACAAACAGAAAGGCCACTAAGTAAATGTAACAGAAGATGGCGGAGATGGTAAAACTGCAACTTATTGACTGGTGATTTTCAATAATGATTATGACAGAAATATATAAACCAGGAACTACCTACCCTCTGATTTCTTTTCTGCTGGAAATTGTAGATAGTATTTGCATGCAACTACAGCCTTTAACGAGTCAATGTCAAACTGATCACCAGCAGCACACAAGGCTTCTTCTACATAAACTATATCATTCCCAATCCGACATGCAATATATCTCTGCAAATAGAGAATATAAAGGAGGCCTGAGGTTAGAAAAAATCCATTCGCAATAATGATGAACATATGAGTTTGGAAAAGGCATGAATCTCATACATAGGCATGTCCAAGTCATAAAAGTGGAACTCACATCATGTAGGGAATGATGCATCATGGGATGGGCTACAACATTTTGTTTGCCAGAGACATCTGTATCACATTTAGAACCACTAGGAAAGTAAGGTTCAGCAACTATATCATTGCTCAATGACCTGGAACGTCTGGAAGTTTTAGTGCCTGTATTTGGACTCGAGCCTTTGAAAGAACTACTACTTTCTTCAACATTAATTGCACATTTAGATCCATACTCCGGGAGAACCTGCCATTCCAAAACCCAAATCATCCACAGGCAGATAGCACCGGAGAAAAACTCACAGATCCAAAGAGATGAAGATTTTTTACCTGAATTTTACTAGGACTGATTTTACTTTTAACTGCATGGAGTCAAATTTTAGTCAGCACTTAACAATGTTATATGGGAGTCTTTTGGTCAGAGCAAAGCAACTAACAAGGAAAACGTACTTGTATCATAATCAGGCAAGTCTTCTAACGGGTAGTCACAATCCTTTCTGCTTGAGCATTCCACTTCATCATCCTCCTCATCATCAGAAAGAATTACACGGACACGTTTACGACCAGAAACTGCTTGATGCTCACTTTTTAGTTTTGTCAGACTTCTGGGTGACTGGTCAACCTGCTTTGTAGAGTTGGTATGACTTTCCTTGTGACCTGTAATTTTTCTAGATGAGCCTTTGATAGACTGATACATTGACATAAGAGGCGTAGTATCATCATCCAATTCATCTTCAGGAGTCAGGGTTTTTGATCTATAAGTTGTCTTTGGAAAGCAAAAATCATCTGGCCCACTATTTGACATACAATCATCTGCTTCAGTATCAGTTTCAGAGCAACAATCCTCAGGCGCATTATTAGCTTCTACCTCTTCATTTGACTTCTTAAGCTCATCAATTAGAAGTTTCAACCTCCTGTAAAATATCACAACTGATAAGCAGTAATATACTAATATCACAGGTCCAGAAAAAGGACCCATGAATATGATAATGGAAACAAGAGTGTGAGTAACTAAATGAAACTGCATGAAATGTATATAAAAAGATACGGACTTTTAATGAATCAGCTACCTGGTCTCATCCTCGTCATCAAATCTGATCATGTTGCTATAATGCATGTTTTCCAAGGCAGAAAGCTGTACACCAGGAAGGTCTGCTTCAACAGCAATCCTGCAAATATAATGTGATCAAATCAATGGTGTTCATTCAAGAGTCAAGACTATAAGAAGTCCACCAAGTTTGTTAAGCAACTCTAATCAAGAATGGGTCACATAAGCAATAGGCAGTTAAATTTAACTCTAGTGTTACTGCAGCTGCAACTGTTTGAAGCACGTCGTGGCATTAAAATCAAGCAAACAATTTCAAAACAACCAAATATATTTTTATCAAGATAGTAACTTCTGAGCATTCGTAAAGACACCAACATGCGAGGAGTATAATCAGAACAGTGAGAATAACCTTATGCTAGCAATTTTCTTCCATGGTTTTACAGAACAACTGCAGTGTGTTTGTGTGTCTTATGCAACCAAGTTGTATCAAAAGTATACGGGTAAAGAAAATTATGGGTAACATAAATTCAGCTACTTAGACTTGGAAATTCGTTTTGATTAAACATTTACTTTGTCATCCATAAATTTAATTTCTCTAATTTCAAGAAAAAAAAATCAACCAGTAAAGCTTAATATAATGAAAAATTGTTACCTGTAGCTCTCCTTATATGCATCACACGCTTCTTTCCAATTGTGAGTAGAATCCAAAACATTACCAATATTAATTTTCACCAGCGCTTGCCCCTATAATCAATCATTACCAACAGATCAACCAACTGGCATCCTCATCATGGACGGATAGGCAATAAACATATTATTTGTCCTAAATTTATCTTTGGATACAGAGCGACCTAAGAAGAATGGACTTGACACGCATATACAGAAAAGTTGAAGGGTCGCATCAGGATTTGAAGTGCCCATGCATGTTAGATATAATATTGGTGTTTGATACATGTCTGACTGTAACACAGAAGAAATTCTTAATGTTTACATGGTCCATATTTATTATAAAACGAATCTGCCTGCTTAATTTCTGTGTCAAAGGTTATACTCCATTTGGATTGCTGTATAACTCATAGAATATGTTAGAATCTATTCTAACATATACATGGCTCCTCTTCAAAGTATCTGTATTTCATATAAAAACAGCCAAATAGAAATATACTCATATTACCAATGTTTTGAATAACTATAGATTTTTTTATATTCAGCTTTATGTTATGTTAAATTAAATTAAAGTCAGGAAGAAGAAGAGAACAGAAGTGTTAAATTTTTTTCATAAAATGATGAAAATTTACCTCTAAGTTGCCAATTGTTTTGTACATTTTCCAACTCTTTTCATACCATTTGATTGCCTTGTTGAATTTTCTTAGCTTCTGGTAAGATTCTCCGACATCCAGATATGAATCACCCAACCTTTGCCTGTCACAAAGGTCATTCGCTACTTTCTTCCTCTCCTTCGCAAATTCACAATACTGAACAAAACATTGCTCAATAAGAAAGGTCACAATTAATGAATTACTAAACACCTCATAGCTTCAAAAGGACTCTGTAGTCACCAAATAATACTAATAGGTCATCAAATTATAGTATGTGAAGGAAAACAACAAGTTAGGGAGCAAAACAAGTGCAACTATTTATGCTTTAAGCAACCATGATAAACTATTTCTGGAGCTGCAACGTTCACAAACGTCAATATGTTACAGAATAAACTTTATTTTTCTCATGATAGCAAGTTTATGCAGCAGCTTTAAATTAAAGAAGTTCGTAAGTTAGAAAAAAATATATTTAAAACAGCATTAATAAATTCATGGTTAATCTTAATCCACAACTAAACCATACACAGGTGCACAGCAGTTATCTAAACCAACATTAATACATCAAGCCAAAAACACTTCCGTTTATGTATGTTGAAAGGGTATTCTAAAAGGTCAAATGAAAATTTTCATATAATATAACAGAACCATGACAGCTAAGCTTTTGTCTCCTAAACACAATATGTACAATTGAACACGCTCCAACACTCCAGAAAACACAGTTCTGAGGTTGAAAATTAACATACTTGGCACCAGCGACGGAGGCACTCATTAGCCTCCGGGGGCCAGGGCCCCTACCAGTTAATGGACCGCAATGGCAAAATTAGAAAGTTGTGCCAACTTTGACCAAAACAAAAAGATAGCCATGCCAATTGCTAGTTTTCAACACTATATAGTGACGGTTCTTTGTCAGTACTTTATATCAAACATTGAGCTCAACAATTACAGTTTGCATGACTTGAGCTCAACCAACTTGTAAAGTTGGGACAATTCTTTAGACATTATTATGTCTCCTTCGTACAATTTGCAATGAACCATTAGTTATATTTATTAAATTAAATGATAATACAATGGTTTAAATTTACACAGAGCTATGAGCAGCGAAGGATTAAAAAAGGGAGAAAGGTTGGCCCCTGCAAACTTGGCTCCGCCTTGGCATAACAGGCACAAGTGTTGAAAATTATGAATTGCCTCATCAACACTTGTACATAGAAGGTTTTTCAAGTAAATGATCATTATAATTTAAATGAAAAATGATACTTGGTTAAAATAATTATGTTACGAATACACAGAGATAGAATTGATACCTTCTCCCATGCAGCAATCATCCTTGCTTTCTCAACTAGGCGTTCAAGAGCCCCATTTTCCTGTAGCAGATACTTTCGCTCGTGCAGTGTCCCTCTAGCCGAGGCTACATCTCTCTTGAGTTTTTTAAGTTTCTGCTCTTCTTTCTTGATTTCATCCATAACTTTAACCGCTTCTTTAACAGTTTCAATATTCTGATTAATTTGTCTGACCAAAGCATCCTCATCCTCTAAAGACTTCGCCAAACCAAGGGCCTTCTCATAATAAGACCGCGCCTGTTCATACTTCTGAGTCCGATAATGCACTTCACCGAGATTAATATACCCTTTAGCTTCCCCTTGACAATGTCCAATTTTATGACAAATCAAAATATCCCTCTTCATATTCTTCGTAGCGTCATTCCACCTCCTCAATTCCATATACACATTCCCTAAATTATGATGTAACCTACTACGCCCATCGTCATGCTCACTAATCTCCTCTTCGTCACAAATCTTCAATCCTCTCCTAAGTATATTCTCTGCCTCGTGCAAGTTATCAAGTTCCATTTCAAGCATACCAATGTTATTATAAGCATCAATATATTCCTTCAAAAACGAAGACTTATTATTTGGCGGATTCTCTTTCAGACTAACCGCAAGATCCATAGCAGACTTAAAATACTTCTTCGCATTGCGAATTGAATTGTGATCATGTTCAGATCTCGAAAACAGTTCATGATAAGTTCGACCTAACTGCGTGCTAGCTCTTTGTTGCTCAACTAGATCTTCATTATCCCTCGCTAGATCTAAATGTTTCTTCTACAATCCATAAATAATAAATTAATTAACAAATTAAATAATAAATTGATTAATTAAATGTATTAATTAGGGTTTTAGTTCATACTGACCTGATAAATTAGGGCATCGGAAAATTGTTCAAGACGAAGATAGATTTCACCGAGGGATTGACAAGTTGTAACTAAGTGATTCTCCGATAAGTACTTAAGCGAAACTTCGTAATCGATTCGGAGCCATTTGAGAGCTTTAACGTATTCACCTCTGTTCTTGAGTATATCGCCGATGACGTTTGCCCAACGCGCTTCTTCGCGGTGGTTACCTTCTTCTCTGGCGTTCCGGTAAGCGGATTTCGCCGATTTGAGCTCTGAGTCCATCGAGAAACGACGGTGAACGGTGTTGTTTGGGTTTTGTGAAGTGAAAGTGGTGTTTTGTGAGGTTCGAATTGCGAGGGTAAATATTGCTTCTGCTATAGTGTCTCTCTGAAAGGTTTTCAAATGAAATTTCGTAGTCCCGCCAAAAACACTTTATTCTCGCTCCTTGTTATTTTTTGTCCATGTTCTTGCTCTCTCTTTATTTTTGCATTCTTAAAATTACTTTACTTTATTAAATTAAATATCAAATTAAGAAATTCAGTATACAAAGTTACAAACACAACGACAATGCAATTATTTTAAACATATATTATATATTTAATTGCATTTTTTACTTCTTTAGTTTTTTTTATTGTGTGATTTTGACTCATTTTAGTTCCATATTATTTCAAAGATATAACATAGAAACTTTTCGCAATGCGACAAAATCTAATGATGTGGCATCTTTGTCATTTTATGAGAGTGGATTTTTGTGGTTCACTTATTTTAGTCTGTTATAATTTTTAAATGATCCAATTTAATCTATAACAAAATAAAACTCAAATTAATCTTTGATATTTTTTAAATTGTGAACAAATTAATCTCTTAGTTCATTGTAATAGAAATATTAATTTATCTACAGTATAAGACTATTAAGGATTAATTTGATTTTTATTTTTGTTGGGAACTAAATCAGACCACTAAAAAATTATGAAGATCAAAATGAATCTTCTCTTTGAATTATAACATTAAAAAACATGCAAATTATATTTCGATTAATTTTTATTAAATTAAAATTTTTAATAATAGAAAACTAAAAAATCAATCATTCCATTAAAAAATGAGTGGGGGACTACGAATATTCATTAAGATCAAGCAATAAGGATGTCATGACAAGAGAAAATTGGAGGAATATGAGTTAGGGTTACAAAATTAGAAAGGGTTGAATGTCGGGAGCTAAATTGCTCAAAAATATCAAGTGAAAATCGTGCAATGGAAAAACTAGGGATTAAAATTGGAATTAAGCACATAATTTATGTTAAGTTATTCTAGAATTACATAGTTAAATTGATAATGACATTGTAATTTGTATGGTTGGGGTTTAAAATTCACTTGTTCGTTTTAAAAGGTGAATTTATAACTGCTAAACTACTTAACAAAAAAAAGGTGTCTAGTCGGAATGAACCACATTTACACATATGTCCAATAGAAAATCACAATCCTAACAATGTCAACAACTCTTGTGATTGAATCTTGAAAAATTTAATAGTGGAGGCGGATCTAGATGTGAGTCTATAAATAATTCATCCTAAATTTTATTGGGTTAATGATATTTTACCCTCTATAATATAAGTTATTTTCAGGTTTATATTTTGTAAATTTTTTATTTTATTTACCCAAGAAAAAAAATAAAATTGGTTTTTGAATTACCTATTAGGGGATAAAAAAAAATTACAAGGTGTAAACCTGAAAATGACCTATATTAAAGGGATAAAACATTATTAACCAAATTATATTTTATTTCTAATTTAACCACTATGGATATGTAACTTAAGCACTTTGCACCGAAAAATAGACGTCGTGTTACCTTCAAAACTTTTGTCATCAATAACTTGTAGCTCAATTTCTCCCATCATTTAAATTTATGTATTATCGTTATAGTTTGCAAGCTGATCAAAATAACACACCAATATACGTTAAAGGGGCATCTCGTCGGTGTATATTTGTTTAGCACGGACATCCCATTGTAGTTCTTTATATTTTAAATTTTTCACCTGAGACATGAGATAAATTGTTTCCATGGCAGCCCAAAAGCCTCCAATTGAGATTTGATAACAAAAATTGAAATGGAAACCAAATACCGCTTCTCCACTGGAATGCGGTACAAGCCACTAGGCAATGTTGATGTCCTTGCCAGAAAACAATGATTGATTTCCAGTACCTCGCAAAATTACAAGCTACTCAATCAAGGGTTCAAGATTTTTCTTTAAAACATGGAAAAGAAAAACATCAAATATTTGTCATATAAAGTCTTCTATAGAAGTTTGTTGACTTCGAGCACATATTTGAAATCAATGAAATGGTATTTAACAAACTGCTCCACAGTTCACATCACTACTTCACTTTCACCTCTGCCTAGTAAACAAGCTTGTTCTGTTGTCGAGGCTGGTTATTTAACTTCAACAGATACGCTTTTCACTTTTGCATATGTTGTTATGAAAATGCAGAACACTAAGATGATGGCTGTAAACAAGGTGAGATGAAGGTCGAGGAACCATTAAAATTCACAAATTCTAACTTAAATCACAAATTTTGGTGAAGAAGAGAGTCGTATAAGCGATTTTTTATATGGTGCGCATGGACGCATGGTAAATGCTTTACCGTTTCCCATGAATACAATGCAACATCATCGCTGTTAGGGGAAATGGTGGCTTCAATCTTATATATAGCCAAATATGTTTAAAACTTTAGAACGGTAAATAAAATTTGATTTTAACTCCTATTAAAAAAACTTATCTTATTATAAGAGTAACACAAATATATCATCATATCATTTATATTTATTTACATAGACCAGCCATTAAGTGTGATGGTTAAATACACTTTTCAAAAAATCTTAGCGATGCCTTTTTGCCTTTTTTTTTTTTGCCTTTTTTTTTTAAAAATAAATAAA
>Ga0209282_1002775_pt1 | contig 10232 bp, 2 predicted proteins | sample Mtrugardesep15_FD_187529 | JGI IMG/M metagenome (GOLD analysis project Ga0209282, IMG submission 187529) | Root nodule microbial communities of legume samples collected from California, USA - M. trunc garden sep15 (SPAdes) (version 2) | ecosystem: Host-associated > Plants > Roots > Nodule...
GTGAAAGATAAGAAGGATCGAGGAACCTTGACCGTAAAGGTACATGCAGTGATCTAGTTATTTATATTTGACAGGGCCATTGCTGTGAGGCTGCACATAGTATATTTTACACGTTTGGATGGAAACTGAGAAATGGAATGAGAAAGTGTTTTTTTTTTTATTTACTTTAAGTTTTTGGTCTTATTATTAATGTTTATTATTGAGATTATCGACTAGGAATATGGCCGAAATTGTCCTTATAAGGCTTGGGCAATCCTTACTTCTTTAGCTGACTTTTGGAGTTGAGTTAGGCCTAAATTTAAATTCTAAGATAGTATTGAAGGAGTGTTGTTATTGGACGACAACATTTGTCCATGCTCTCCTGGACGTAAGGAAGTCATGCATCGACTAGAGATGTGGTCAAAAAATCCTCTTTGGAGTTGAGTTAGGCCTAATTCTCAACTTTTGGACTTCATTTTTTTTTTTAAACAACCAAGAAAATAGCTTAAAATAAGTCCAGAAGTTGGGAGTCCCTTAATATAACGCTCTTTTGAAAATTTCAAATGGCATTAATAATTTCTTTACAAAAATACTTACTAAGAAACGTCGTGTAGGGACAGTAATTTACCTCCTCCCATATTTATCAAAAAAATAGAAACCAGAGAGATGGATATTCCTTTTGCTCGTTATCAGACAATCACTTATTAAGAAACGTCGTGTAGGGACAGTAATTTCTTTAGTTTATTAAAAATAATATTGGGGTTGAAATTTCAGGTCCTGTATTACCAATTTAACAAGGAGGAACAATTGGCTGCTCTAGAAGCAGAAAAAGCTATATTAGAAGAAAGGAAGAGACTGAAGGCCGCCGGCGTCATAGGTAGCACAATGGATGCAGTAGGGTCAGGTGTTGGACTAGTCGGAAGTGGCATTGGTGCCGGTGTTGGACTAGTCGGAACTGGCATTGGCGCCGGAGCTGGACTTGTCGGAAGTGGCATTGGAGCTGGAGCTGGACTTGTTGGCAGTGGTTTTGGAGCCTTTGGTAGCGGACTTAGCAAGGCAGGAAAGTTTATGGGAAGGACCATAACAGGTCATAGTGGTTCAAGAAGGAGTGGTTCATCAACTCCAGTTCATAATCCACAGGAAAATGGTAGTCCAAAAAAGTCTCAATAATTCTTGCTTGTATACTGTAAAACAATGAATTGAATGGAACTTGCAGGTTAAGCAACCTTTGGTAATTGACAGATTTGTCGTGTTGATTGATGGCAGAAATGTCAATTTAGTACAGTTGTATTGTATCATCTTTATTTGTATATTATGTTTGACTTTGATGTGTGATATTAACAGATTGTAAACATTCCTTATTTCTTACAAACCAATGTGATTCAAAACACAAAATTGTTGCGTAAATGATTAGAAAGATTTCGAGATTAATGAGTTGAATCTAAATATGGTTTCTGTTATGATGTAATTTGATTAATATAGCCGACACTATGTAATGAGATAAGACTTGGTTGTTGTTGTAAATGATTGGAGATTTCAATTATTGATGCTTGTGTAAATAATCAGAACTCTCCGGGCTTGAAGGTTCAATTTTTGACCATTTCTGTAGCAATAATCTTAACTTGTGCAAAACCCCAAAATTTGAATATACTACTTTTAAGAGAATGTTTTTATCTTTCATAAAAAAGGAGAATGTTTTTATATCAAGTTCTTTATCATATGTCTAGAGCACATTAATATTTGCCAAAGGAAAAAATAGGGCATAGCAAACACTTCAATAATGTAGTTCCTTTACAAGGTTAAATTTACCAAATCCCTTGGAGCATCCAAATGGTAGTCTAATAATAGGGACTCCTTAAATGGACCACACGTGTACACATCTCTTATTTATAATTTTTGAATGAAAGTATCTATTAAGGATTCAATGACAATACACTAATAAGGACTCAAATGAAAAATACTTAAATAGGTCTCACTAACTTTACATCATTATACAAAAATAATTTTATTACTTCTTTTATATGTGAGACTTGTTAGTTACCCAGGAGAGAGAGTCCTTATTATAGTGACTCATTGCTTAATAGGGACTCATTTTTTCTTCCTCCAATTAGAGGTCCTTAACGGAGAATGATCTTTATTAAGTAAGAAACCCCAATTAAAGATGCGCCTTTAGGACAATTATTAGTTGCTAGCTTCTACTCTAGCTTCTGGCAATGTTCACATGTCTTACTTGGGACCATAATGTATATTTTGTTCATTTTCCCCTTCAGTTGTTGTTACATAGGACTGTAACCATTCCATTGATAGGGCATATAGGGGTTGTAGGCACCAAAATCATTTGTACCACGCACATTGAGGTGCAATCAATTGTTATATATAGTAGTCCTTCACTATTGGTTGGTTCTTCCCATGTTCCCATTCTCTAACTAAGGGGTTTTCTTGGTGAAAGAAAATTAGTGCTTAAACAACAATCCCCCATCCCCATGTCTTATATACAAGATACTATAAATATTTTTTCACAACATTGAAATTTAAAAATGATTGATAAATAGAAACATAAGAAAATTGACGATAAAAAAGGAATGGAAGAAATTCACAAATTCTAGTTCAACTGACAAAAATGTCAAAATTTTTAAACTAGACATTATGATTGGGTTCGAATCTTGGCTTATGTATGTGCGTCTATCTAAAAAATAAGAAATAGAAATGGAAGGAATATATATTGTATACTCCCTAATTTATTATGAACTTTATTATACCTAAAAGTTCATCTTCAATGAGTTTCAATTGATAAGTTTAAACATATTTTTGGAATAAAGTTTCTATGAACGCTCATTAGATACACTTCACTATGCTCAAAGATATTTTCAACTCAAAACATCTAAACCCATTTGACCACAATTTTTTTTTCGACAAGTCTAGTAATACGGTAAGATAAAAATTCTTGAGATAAAGCTTTGTTTTCCACTATACTTTTATCCGTTTTGAGAGATTAATCTTTTTTATTGTACACAAATGATTCGAGATCTACACAAAAAAATTAGAATAATATTTCCAAATCAACAGTTATATTGATCAAACCACATTATAATACTCTTATGATAAATTATGTTATAATCAAGTCATTGACCTCTAAATATATCTCAATAATTTCGTTTATAACTTTTTCATGCATTTTCTTTTTCTCTAACGACCAGCCTGCCCTTTTTTCAGTGGTCTATTCTTCTTACTACAAAATTATTATATTAGCTCATAGCTAGGTAAAAAGTCAAAAAATAATTGTCATAGAAAAAAGGACAATAGTTCATATACAATGATACAATTATTAGCAGGAGTTGAATTTTGTGACCTTGAGTCCTTCAACAGAATCATTACCATGTAGATGAGTCCACTCCTTAACAGTGTAACTTAACGAGCACCCATACCATTGTTAATTCCTTTGGTACTTGCTCTCATAAAGGAGTCAGAAGACATGTCACTTATTCCAAATTCAATTTCAAATATGGATCTTTGCTGCTCTTTTATCATGGAGATTTATTGTATCTCTGAATTTTTGGTATTGGTACAAATGAAAGATTCTTTCCAAAGCATTAAAGATAATGTGACTAGTTTATAAGTTATACTTTAATTTGCTAAAAACATTGAAATGATTAGGCCGAACATGAACGAAATGTGACCTTGGTTCTTCCACTTGGACGTGCGAGTTTTCAATGACTATTGTCATTTTATTTTTTTAAAAAAATGTTTATACTAGACTAGTTAAAAGATAATAGATGAATGATTAAAATAAATTATTTTAATGAAAGAGAATGATTGGTTATAAGAGAAATAGAGATAAAATTATCAATATCATCAAAACTCAAGCGAAACTCGTTGAATGGTGAACATTAGTTGCCACGGTAAATTAACTGGCTCTTGTTTGTAAAGATCCAATCTTCGGTTAAATTACACGGGAGGTCCTTTATGTTATTTAATTATAACATGTTGGTCCTTTAAAATAATTGTACTACATACTTTTTGTACTACTTACATCCTTTGAGTTATTTAATTGTAACAAGTTAATCCTTTAAGTATTTTTCGTAACACTTAGGTCCTTTAAGTTATTTAATTGCAACTTTTAGGCCTTGAATAACTTGTATTTTTAAGATCTAAAATCCTCCAAATTATTACAATTAAATAACTTAAAGGATCTAATTGATATAGAAGGACTAACTCATTACAATTAATAAACTTAAAAGAACTTAAATAGTACGAAAAAAACGTAAAGAAACAATTTATTACGATTAAATAACTTAAATAACCTCTTGTAATTTAGCCTTATAAATATTATACTAGTTTGTATGTACCCCCAACAAATATTATAGTACTAGACTAGACTACTAGTTAAGGATTTGTAGCATGTCTAAGATCTAACCAAAAGAAGGAATAAAAATCTTATTCTGTTGAAAAAGAAAGGCTAACCAACCAACAAATTCGATATTGGACAAATATCATCTATGTATAAGATACTACAATATCTTTTTTTTCGATACGTGACAAATTGACAGTACTCCAACTTTATATAATAAGTATTAGTTTGATTTATTTTTTTCCTATGGTCCACTGAAATGAAAAGAATGTCGTAGAATAAAATGATGGAGTAACATTGCTTATATCTTCGGTGCAGAACATGAACAGGTTATGGGAAAGTAGAGGACAAAATACAGTGGAGCATACATTAATATACGATAATGAACAAATCAATGATGTTGTTAATACGACAATAATCTCATTCTCATTTGAATGTTGATACAAATGCATGTTGAGTATACTAACAAATAATACACACTTCACCCTCATGCAAGCATCAACATCAATCTGTTGTATCAAGACAAAGATCACTGTCCCTTTCCTTGTCACAAATTGGCCAAACCACTAGTATGACAATAGCATGTAATACCAAAACTTTAAAAAGGAATTAATTAATATATTAATCAATTTTGTTTAGAAGAATTTTTAGTGACTCATTTAGTCCAAAACCCATCACAATTCCATGACCATTTGATTGTGGAATTTAGCTCAATTTGATCCCTCTCTCGTTTTACTTTTCATCTTATCACTTCTTATATATATATATATATATATATATATATATATATATATATATATATATATATATATATATAAAAGAAAATAACAACGTTTGAGTTTTATTCTATCAAGTGGGTCGGTTACATGGATTAAACACACCATAATATTATGTTATGTATTAATCTTTAGGTCTTTCTTAATAGCTTGTCTTATAACTTATCTAGGTATTCCTAATTCGACTACCCTACACATAATCAACTATACTAATTACTAATACAAGGTATTTATCTACATGCCCAAACCACTTAACCTATTGTTTTCATAATCTTTTCTGTTATCGACACTGCCTCGACTCTCTTTATTATTGTCATTTTAATTCTCCAACACAACATCTTCATCATCTACACTTATTATTATACTCTTACATTGGTCCCTTATCGTTCAACAATCTGTCTCATATAACATCGTTAGTTTTACTGTTATACGATACCATTTTTCTTCAATTTGAACGGTACTTTTGTAACATATAAATCAGTTGAGATATGCCTATATTTCAACCACCCCTCTTAAATTAAAGGTTTATATCTCTTTCTATATTTATCTGTCGTTTTATACTATAAACCCAAATAAATTGTGTAACATGTGGTACCACATTATCTCATACTTTCACCTCTAAGTTAAGAATGCTTTGCCTTTTACTAAAATTGCATTTCATATATGATGGCCTACTTAGGCATAAGTCATACACTTCTTATGCTTCTTAGTTACTAACCTTCCATTTAATTCATCTCTCGACTCTCCAAGTACGACTATAACACGTGAGAAACACACGCCTCTTGGCGTCGGCTCTTGGAAGTACGCTCTAAATCAAAGTAAGTAAGGACTTAGAGTTAGCCATTAGTGTAGTCTTATTGTTACGAGAAAATCTTATATGGTCACATCTTGTGTTCTCACACTAGTTGAGATCCTCTCATACATATCATTGATAGCTCGAAGAAAATAAATTTAAAAAACTGATTTACTTGTTGTATTATTGTATTGGACATGTGGAGTGTTATCAACACTCTCTAACATACTTTTTTTAATACATATATTATTTTTATTTCACTGAAATTTAAATGAGTCCTAATAAATAATTACACTTCTCTCCCTCTTATGCAAAACATATTAGAAAAAATTACATTCTACTCTCGTGAGAGAAACTTGAATTACATTCTTATCTCCCTTAATGTTAAAATTTACACTTTCATCCGTTAACATTCAAATTTTTAATAGTATAAGAACAAAAATCTAACACACACATGACAGTGAAAAATGGCGTAGATTCATTTTATTATAATAAAAACTCAAATCATATTTTTCAATATTTTTTTATATACAATATTATTAACATATAATTTTAAACATTATTATAAAATATGAAACAATACAAAATAGATTAATTTTTAAAAAATTAATAACCAATAAAATATGAGTATTTGAAAATGTATTTTATATTCTAAATAATTAAGTCCATAATAAAAATAATCAAATTTCTTGTCAAAAATATAATCAAATTTTTTATATTTGACATTGAAATTATAAAGAAATGAATTATTTTTTCTTGAGTGGTGGATCAAAGTTTCGTAGACATTATTTTTTTCTTGTCAAAAATGGATTTAAATGTAGTACATAAATAATTCTTTAAGGGAGAGGGGTATATTTTTATTTTTGGTTTGAACATTCAAGGAAGGGAATTGTATATTATAACATAAGTAATCGTCTAATTCTTAATACAATTTTAACCACCAGAAAGTTTGGGGTTTAACATTTTTAGATAAAGAAATAAGTTGTTTCGTTCTGTTGTGAAAAATCTTCATGTTGCATTCCTTAAAAAATAGTAAAAGCACCGAAATCCAGAAGATGTTAAAAGTCATGCGAAAATTCTTGAAAAATCCCCCCTAAACCAACCCCCCAACCCACCCAAACTGAATAGATGATTTAGTAAAGTTTTATGAAAAACCTCTGAAAATCCCTAACCAGCCAGCTATCAAGAGGCAAAGTCGACCATATGAAGCACAATTAAAAAATAAATGGTCTCTATCCTCCACAAAACCACAATCTATCGAACAAAAAATATCAGCATTCACCAAAATATGTCGCTTGAACAAGTTATCCTTTGTTGTTAGACGATTCAGAAACAAGCGTCAGATAAAAATGTTAACCTTGAGCCACACATGATTAAACCTTCATTGTGAATAACTTTGAGCATCAATCAAATTATTATAAACACTTTTAATTGTAGAAAGAAGCTTTCAAACTTACCGGTCTGCCACTCCAACTAACAAAATAACACTAAGCTTCTAAACACTCCCTCACCAAAAAAAATCTTTTATAAATTTCGTAATCAATGTTCTTATGATTAGTATACCTCCAGTCACTATTATAAGTAAAAATCAACATTCTAAGTTCATTCATTAAATGATATATGTAGTCAATAATAAAGACTACATATACTCCCTCCGTTTCAAAATACATGTCCATTTTGGAGAAATTGTTGTAACCAAGAAACCAAATAAATTTTGTTACTTTTAATGAAATTATGTGTGTATTTTCTATAATACCCTTAACCATTTATTATTTCATTCTATTTTTTTTCTCTCTATAATAAATATATAAGGGTATTATTGACAAGACAATAATTAATGTTGCATTGAAACTTGAAATGAACAAGTATTGTGAAACAAAATTAATCTCCAAAATAAACATCTATTTTGAAATGGATGGAGTATTATTTAATAAATAAACTTAAAATATTGAACTTTAATGGTGTACTAATTTGTTAGCAAAATTCATAAGCAAACAACTTCTTTTTTAGGGAAAGTAAACAACTTCAAAAATGGAAAGAGAATACATTAATCAATTAGGCCTTGGAAATATCGCCCTCACGAGTCAGCCTAGGTCCCCCGACAACCATGGGTTTCTACTTTTCACAACTAACCAGTGCTAAGAAAAGTCCAACTCACATGATACATTTCGATTTTTGTAAAAAGTTTACTAGTTAAGAAAAGGCAAATGTTAATTTGTATTTTTAAAGGATACGTTATAAAAAAAAAATATTAAAAATCGTGTGTTCAACTTCTTAAAAGTTAATATATTATGTTTTTGAATATAAAATTGTATTTTTGGATTGCTTAACATGTACTATAAGGACATAAGTTAACATGACTCTTAATAAAAAGCTTATTGTATTGTAAAAAGGGTTTGTCTAACATGTGCAATATTGCACATATTAATACACCTAATAGTAATAATTTTTTTGAAAAATCATAATTTTTTTTTTTTTTGAAAAATCATAATTATTTATTCAAAAAATTTATATTTAATATTAAATGTACAAGTTTTAATATAAAATTTCTACTTTAAACCTCTTAACATGTGCAAATTTACACGTGATAAAAAAACTCTTGTAAAAAATATAGAAAAAAATACTACTCATTAGTTTAACTCAATTAATAAGAAAATTGCATAATATAATATATAAAGATTTGATTCGAATTTCAAACACTCAACTTATTTTCAATATGTTATTATTTAAAAATTAAAAGAAGCAAGTTTATATAAAAAATGGTATAATTATTACTTTAGTAAATGTTTTTCTGAAGAAACTTTAGCAAATAGCAAATGTTTAGCTTGTATTTTCTAATACAAAATTTTCTTTCTTTTATGTATATTCTTTAACCTATGTTCATTATATTTAAGGTCGGATGTAGTAAATCTTTAATCAACCTATGTTCATTAATTATCTAATAAAAATATTAACAAATCTTCTTAGAACACTTTTGAAAAGTTTAAAAAAAATTATCTTAAAATTATGATACATTCAATATATTAGAAGTTTAAAAATAATTTTTTTCTACATAAAACTTATAGAATATTTTCATTTTAAATCTTTAAGAAATGGCTAAACATATGTCAGCAAGACTCATTATCTAATCATAAAAAAAGGTTCATTTATTTATCTTTCTTCACCGTTTATTCTTTGGTCCATAACTTGGTCTCGTAAGCTGTAAAAAGAAATGGGCTACCTTTTAGATTCCTCCTACCAAATTTACAAGAATTCAAAGGCTATTTTGTTCAACTATTATCATCATACCCTTTCACATTAATGGTACTTGGATTTTGTGTTGGTTCCATGCATTCTCCCAACATTCTTTAAGCTACACTATTTTAAGGACATAGCGGGTTAAAGTTCTAATCCTGCAGGGGGTTATAAATAAATGCCTTAAGATAATCTTTTTTTTAAAAGGAAATGCCTTAAATACTCGTTAGTATGTTTCTTAATTTTTTTAGGTTTTTCAATCATCAACAAATTTGTACTATAAAAAGTAGTAAAAAATAACAAGTTTGACCTTTATACTAAATACATAATGTTCTAATAAATAATTGTTTTTTCAATAAATAAGTATCATTAGTGTGACCTTCAAAATAAATAGTACTAAAAAAAATGCATTAGTTATTTTATAAATGGTTAAAAATGTGTACATGATGGTTGTACTAATAATCATTTCTTTTTTGGCTTAAATGCACTTAAATTAATCGAAATTTTAATCCCTCCATATTTTAATCACCATTTTAGTCCCGCTGATCTATATTTCTTAAATTTTTGGTCCCTTCAATTTTTTTGATTCGTCACTCTTATTAATGACTTGACAAGCAGGTGCATGGTTCTTGTGCTAATTCAGCTGTTCGGGAACTTGGAAAGCAGGTGCATGGTATAGTCATAACCCTTTAATACGAGTCTTTGAACGAAAATGAATTTGAGGTGATGTGCTTGAAGTAATTGAAAGAAAACAAATTCGAAAACTGAGAAAGAATGAGGAGGATGATTGAATTCGAAAAGGAGAAAGGAGGAGATGACTAAGGAGGAGGATGAATGAAGGTTGGAGAATTTAGCAATTAGGGCTCATAGTTCTCTCAATATAATTTCATTTCTTTTTATAATTTAATTATTTTCTAATTATATGACCCTTTTGAGAAAAATACAGGAATTAAGAAAGTTGATTGTTGAATTAATTTTGTTGACAATTGTTATTGTTTTACATGTTTACCCTTTATGAAAAAGAATTAGTAGATGTTTTCATAGGTTTTTATTATATACTCCCTCCGTTCCTTTTTAAGTGTCACTTTTATAGAAAAGTTTT
>Ga0209282_1002776_pt1 | contig 10231 bp, 5 predicted proteins | sample Mtrugardesep15_FD_187529 | JGI IMG/M metagenome (GOLD analysis project Ga0209282, IMG submission 187529) | Root nodule microbial communities of legume samples collected from California, USA - M. trunc garden sep15 (SPAdes) (version 2) | ecosystem: Host-associated > Plants > Roots > Nodule...
TTTTGGGAGATTTACATGAATTTTTCAAATTTAATCTAAGTAGTTATAATATTCTTAAAATAAAAAATATACTAATCATAAACATTAATTTATCATTTCCTTAAAAATTACTCTTTCAAAAAATGTGAAAGATTTAACATTTTCCCCTATATTTTCAACCCTCAAAAGCCTTCCATTCCCCTCGCCTCCAAACTCCCAAATCATTTTCCCCTATATTTCCAACCCTCAAAAGCCTTCCATTCCCCTCCCCTCCAAACTCCCAAACAAAGCTAAGGGTTGAGTATTTTTGGGTGATATTATTGGATTGGAAAACATTTCATAAACACCTTGGATAGTGAGATCTCATTGAAGGAAAGATCAAAAAAAATTCTCTCGTATAAATTAGAATATATTTTTTTGTGAGCTTGTGATCTAATTTCTTGTAACATCTTTGTATCACTCATTTCATAGTGAATTGGAGAACTTATATCTCCCTCGGATGTAGGACATATTAGTCCAAACTAGGTAAATAGATATTGTTGTGTTGGTTTTCTTCACTCTTTTATCTTTGTTGTTTTGGTTATGTTTGTGGTTTTGCTATGTATAAATACTAGGTTTGTAGGTTTGTTGTTGTTGTTGCTGCTGCTTAAAGCTATTGTCACATTGCCAATGTGACAATGGTTGTTACTCGACACATCTAAATTTATTAGTGTGATTTTGTTCGAATTCACAACACTCTATCTATATGCAACTAATGTTCTTTAGCTTGATTGTCACGGAGGGATTTTTACTGAGTTTTCTAAGTAAAGTTGTTCAAATGCTATATATCTGTTGATTAAGATTTTGTTTTCTTCGTTTATATCTGTTGTTTTAGGAATTTGATATGTTAGTGAAAAAATAAGAAAATAGTTAGAGAAAAAGTATCTCTTGTAAAACTTAATCAACATTTGTTTGATAAATACAGCTTAAACTAAAGTTTGAGTGTGTGTGCGCGTGTGTGATGCAATATATAATATTAAATTTAAATGTATCTCACATAGCAATGTTGTTATTGGTGGTAATACATCATTACAATGGCAGATTTGATTGAGTTTTTGGGCTGTAAATGTTGTGTTTGCATAGAATGATGGTTCTGCAGAGATTGGTTCAAGTGGTGTTGGGTGCTCAGATACAGGGCAACAACTTCTGTACCCGAAGTAAATGATGACACAATTTTGGCTATACCAAAAGTAAAATAGAGCTGCAATATTATTGGGAATTAAATTGGCAAAATTATACAGTACCATTCATATATTGAAACAAATATAATACGTGGTGGTAGAACAAAGCGTACCAAACTATGGCATCCAATATTGTAACTCAAAAAAGTATAGCATCAAATATTATGAAATTCTTAGAATTCATCAGTATGACAAAATATACTATTTTTATATATGTATATAAATGAATGAATTAAGCTAGAACATTTTGATAAGTGGTTGCTCAAAGGGTTCATGGCTGCGACTTTTTGAATTTTAGAGCATCAAAACGAGCAGTGAGTTCATCATAATCCGGCAATTTAGGATGAACACGGATGTTGGAATCCTGTTTAACCACAGATGACGGTACAGGTGGTGGAAGCCGTTTAGGTGGCAAAGTAATTGGAGGTTCTTCTGCTTCAATTTCTTCATCACAGTCTGATTCATCAAACTTAATATCTGAATGTACAGAAGCGGCTGAATGTGCAGAAGCTGGATGGTAGCTGTGTCTTCTATAATCCTTTCCACCATACAATATATCCTCATTGTTGATGTGATCAGACCTTGGTAAGCTATGTGACCTGTGCATTTTCTCCTCCGTTGTTGATTTATGAGCCAAGTTATGAGTATGTTTTGCAGGATCATTATAGAACTTATCATTGTAATATGGTTGAGAGGCTTCATTAGAGTCCTTCATAGCCATATAAGCAGCAAATTCAGCAGCCGCGATTGCTTTCTTAGCTGCTTCAGTTGCTGCTTCAGCAGCAGACTTAGAATCTTCAAAATGCATGGAATCACTTATTCCACCGCCTGATAATCTGATCAATTCACAGAATCGAATTAGAAAATAATAACGATATAATTCATATAGGCAACAGGGTATTTCTTAGGAACCCAATAATTGGATTGAAACTAAAGCACACTTTTACTAATGAAAAATGAAAAAAACAGGAGAGAAATCTCTATTCCAAGGGTTTCCCCTTCACAATAGAGTCACTGTTCTTTTTTATTTTTATTTTGAGAGGAATAGAGTCACTATTGTATTCACAAAAGATACAATATTCAATGACGATCCCTCTAATTCCAAAACCTTTTCCTATTTATACATGATAATCCTAACTACCTCATTAACTAATAACTTTTCTAACTAACTCCCTATCTCTAATTCTGAAGAACTCCACTTTATCATATATCCTAACAGTATTGTTTGATTCACCTTGTTGCTGGCTTATTTGATTCCATGGAAACAGTTGTTGAAGTCTTCACTGGTAAGGTGCTGGCACTGACAAAAGTGCGTTGCCCTTCCTGATAAGAGAGAAGAGCCAAAATCTCAATGGAGAACTAGGACAGCATAAGAAAGCAGGAGACATATAACATACAGAAAATGGATGATAGGACAGCATAAGAAAGCAAGAGACATAAAACATAGAAAAAGAACTCATACTATTAGCTCTTCTGGAGGCTTGAGAAGCTCTTTCTCTGATTCTGCAGTATCCCAATCAATTTGATATTCCTTAGCAATTTCCTTCAATACTTTTAACTTTACTTCACCGGGAGGTGTGCGTACCGAGAGCTTGTCAATCAACTAAAAACATTGCAACCAACAAGCATCAGAGAGAATACTTCGAGAATTGATAGGATATAAATATTACACAGACAAGCAAGCACCAAATCCGAAACACTTCGTTCTTCATTATAAGCAAACACAAGGAAAAATGCAATCTGGAAATGACTTACCTGGCGGTTTACACCACAGCTAGGTCTAAGATCAGTAGCAGCAGATACAAAATCCCTCCCGTATTTCTTCTCAAAGATTTTCTTTAGTGATACAAGTTCTGGAATTTCTGAGCACCTAGGGGCTGCAAATATTAAGCTAGCAATTCCTTCTTTCAAATCAGCAGGACATTCCCTGAAATGAGTCAGATTAGCATTATAATTTCAAGCCTTCATAATAGTTTAACGAAAACAAGAGAGCAATATTTCACCTTTGCTTTGCAATAATTGAGAGTCTAGCCACAATTAATTCACAGAATAGTTCAATGAATTCATTTGCAGCCAAAACATTTTGCTCTCTCATCACATGCTCAACCTATAATCCCATAAAATCTTTTGTTAAAAATCACAAATTCATCATCCGAATATCGAAAAGAAAAATAACATCTCATACATCACCATACCATTACTCCCAAGGTAGCAAGTCTCAGCATTCAAGTTTAACAGACATTAGCCACAGCCAAAAAGGTAAACAATACATCAAAACCATTACAACTAATCCCAAAAATTATATTATCGAACCAAATTCCAATCCTGTGAATGTTTACATTAGATCAGATGTAATTTCACACCGAAATGCTCTATCTTTACAAAATGAAGCGCTATTCTTAGGAATAAACTTCTGTACAGAATTAGAAATTTCTGTACATAATTTCACATTCACACTAAATGCTATATCTTTATAGAATAAAGCGGCATTCTTAAGAATAATTTTCTGTAAAAAGTTCACACCAAATGCTCTATTTTTATAAAAAGAATCACCGTTCTTAAGAATTATTTACTGTACAGAATTACAAATTTACATGTAGTTAGTCTGTAAACTAATATCAAGAACATGGTTTCATCACCTTCCATGAAATCTAGGAAAGTGGTCTTGAAATTGCATAAATGTCAGTATTTATCACTTTTGTTTCCACAAACTCAGTCCTGAAAATTTTCTAAATTTTCTATATCACCTCTATTAAGTTAAACAAAATGAAATTCAAGCAACAACAAATTTGACACATAACTAATCAAACAAATAAATATACTGAACAGATACTCTACTCCGTGCTTATTAAAAAAAAAAAAAAAAATACTCTACTTTGTCATCAAATTCCAACCACAAAACTACTCCCTACTTAAAACATAACATTCACTAGACATGTTTACCTATACACAATCATGTTTGGTTCCATGCTGAAAATGCAGCACCATCATTTCAGATTGAAGGCGTATCAGGTGTCTGACATATGTTAGTGTTGGATACTGACAGTCTGACACGACACATGTGATTACATTCAATCACTTCTATTTTCTTGAATTATTAGCAAAAAACACGACATATGTGATTGCATTCAATAATTTCTATTTTCTCGAGTTATTAGTTATGTCTATGCGTCAGTGTCAATATTGTGTTCGATCTGTGTCTGTGTCAATATTGAAATTATTCTAAAAATCAGCATTATTCTAAATGTGTATCTAAATCTAAAATTACCCTGATACGAGCAGTGGCATCTTGACCAGACTGAAGAAGCATCGCAATGTCACGTCTCATCTGCCTCACCACAACCTCCCTCTTGTTCCTCAACAGCTTAATCCTCGCCACCGCCATCTTCGCCGCTGTTTTACTGCAAAACGACAACACATTTAGTTATTTCTATTTAAACCCCCCAATTCTAGAATGAACGAGATAGAGAAATAATAGAATGTAATTGTACCATTTGGAGGAATTGAAGCCGAGACCGAGAAGAGCGAGAGTGAGTTTCACGATCCTCTTGGTGCGTGCGGTGGCTGTGGTTACGACCGTCATGGTGAAACGGAAGAGAGAGAAATGGGATTGGGGTTTAAGGACAAGGGAAGGGAAGTGTAACGGTCTGCTGAAAAAGGGAATATAGCGAAAAAAGAGTGTGTGGATCTTTTTTGTCCATTTTTGAGAGCTGAGGTGTGACTTATTTGTGGGAGAATGTAGCCGTTATGGAAAGTGTCAACATGTTGTGTTGTGTTTGTCAATCAATCAAGATTATTAATTAATTAACATATCTGACAGGTGTTTGATTATTAAAATCAGAATTGGAATCCTATGTAATATTGTTAATGTGGAATCTTACCAACTAAGGTACTAGTATAGTTGAGGTCGAGGATGAAAAGAAAGAAAGAAAAAAAAAAACATAATTGCATTTGTTGTTTATAAACTTATCTGTGTGAAAGAAATGAAGTCGTAATCAATGAGTAAAGTAGTTTTAAGCAACAACAAATAAACTTAGATTTAACTGTACTACGATTTGGTCTAAAAATGATATACTTTAGAGGAGAACAACTCTCTCATTCATTATGATAAAAGTGATACAAAAATGTTACAAGAAATTAGTTTAAAAGCTCACAAAGAACAAACATAATTTCTACTTATTTTCAAGTCGTCCACACTTACAATAAATCCTAAAAGAAAACATTAAAGGAAGCTTTTAATCATTCCTCTAACGAAATCTCATTATCATCCTTCCTCTAATGAAATATCATTATCGAAGGTGTTTACAAATGTTTATGAACCCAAGAAATAAACTCTCACCAAAGACACTCAACCCTAACATTTCCTCGTTTGATTTCTCAAGTTTCTCTCTCTTGAGGTTCTCTCAAAAGATAAAGAATGAAACTTTATATAATGATCAGATCTCGAGAGAATCGTAGCACGTAGGCACACGATTGCAGTTAGTTCAACAGTACAATAATACATTATATTCGTTGGCCATGCCATGATGTCTCTCCAACGTTCCACGATATTTCCAATGGCTACTTCCCAGAAAGTGAACCAAAATCGTGCCACGATTTTTCCAGAACCTCAACATATAATTTTGAGCCAAATATCTAAAGCATCCAATCACTGATAAAATCGACCACGATAGAAAAATCATAGTTCAACTGGTTTGAATTAAAAATAAAATTCAAGGTTCTAAATTCAAACCCAAAAAAAAATGAAAAATTTGACGTTTGAACTTCATTCTCTCGCATACTGCAATATCCATATTAACTAAGATATATTCACATTTCCTTATATATATATATATATATTCACATAGACTTTTTTAAGAGATGTTAATATTTGTATATTTAATGGTCATTTGTGGTATCAAAATTAGAAAATAAATGATATAATAATGATTTTTTTATATAATTCTATTTGTTTTATTATAAAAATTGATATGTAGCGGATATTAATATCATTTGTATCCAATTAGGTGAATAGCTTATATGTGGCATTTGTCAAAAAAAAAAAAAAGTGTATCTGTGGTCATGGATGACCAATGTTTGAGAAACACTCGAATATTGGAATATACCTTCTTTTTTATGAGAAACACTTGAATATACCTTTGGTCAACATAAAATGGTAATCAATCATTTCTAAAGAAATACAAGTGAACATTAGTCTCTTTAGAGATCATTTACATGTATTTTACCACATTTTCATGTTTAATGCTAGTTACCATTTTTTTTTTGACAAAACTAGTTACCGTTTTAATGTTTATAATTATATTCTAGGGGTCCGAGCAATTTTATTTTTAAAAATTTATAAAATGATTTGATGTAAATCTCGAACGGTGACTTGAAGTGCTCACACCGAACTGCATGCTAGTGCTCACACCAACAACTCTCCCTCTTGGTCCTCTATTATCCGTGCTAAAAACAATTTTAAGAATGCTTATTCCTGGAGAGCGGGTTCGGGATCTTCGTCATTCTGGTTCAGCAACTGGAGTCCTCATGGATTGCTAGGTACTCTTGTTCCATGATCTTCATCATTTAGTAAGAGATGTGTTTTCTAATAACGGCCAACATACTCAATTTCTCTACACAAATCTTCCTCCCCATATTGAAGACTACATCAACAACACTCACTTCAATTTTAATGCCAACATTGAGGACGTTTTCATATGGTCCAACAACAAAAATGGTGCTTATTCTACAAAGAGTGGGTACACTTGGCTCCTATCCCTCACAAGTTCTCAAGATGATGACGGTATCCAGGCTATTTGGTCGTGGATTTGGAAGATAAAAGCTCCAGAAAAATACAAATTTCTTATTTGGTTGGCGTGTCATGATGCTGCCCCAACCTTGTACTTACTCCACCTTCGCCGAATAGCTGGTTCAGCCATTTGTACCCGCTGTGGAGACCACGAAGAAACTTCCTTCATTGTATCCGTGATTACAGACATTCAAAGAACATTTGGCTCAAAGTTGAATTTTCTAGTCATGATTTTTTTTCTTCTACTTGCGTCTCTGATTGGATCTGTGATGGTATTAATTCCTCTCACTATTCTTTGTTCCTTGCTACTCTTTGGTGGAGTTGGAGAAATTGGAATCTAATGTGCCTCAATAATGAATCTTGGTCTCAATTCTGCATTGTCACCAACATTCATAATTCAGCCGACACTATTACTTCAGTCTTCAAAAATGGTGAAACAACTACCACTGTTGATCGCTTTGTTAAATGGAATTGCGACAACCACATGGGAACCATCCTAAATGTAGATGAAAGTTGCAATGGGATTCCTATCTGGACTGGTTTTGGAGGTATTTTCCGCAACAACGAGGGCTTTTTCCTTTCCACTTTCTCAGGTATGATATCACATTCTGATGATATCTTGTTGGCGGAACTGATAGCTATCTACAATGGCTTGCGCATGGCTATTGATATGGGAATAGACGATTTGACTTGTTACTTGGATTCCCTACTTTTCATTAATCTCATAAAGGGGGACACTCCACACTATCATATTTATGTTGTCCTTATTCAAGACATAAAGAACATGTTGACTTTCAATAATTTTTCAGTGCATCGTACTCTCGAGAAGGTAATCAGAATGCTGATTTCTTGGCAAAAATGGACTCCGCTTCTGATGTTGGCTTTGCCATTCACTCGGCTCTTCTGAAAGACCTCTTCCATTTAATTCAGAGTGACGTCTTAGGAGAAGTTATGAGTCTTCTTCTTTAATACCTAGTTCTCTCTTTTCTTTCTTTTTATATGCTCTTTTCTTTTGTCTTTGATTAGCTTTGTAAAAAAAATTTTTGATAAAATATGGAAGAAGACAACAACAAACAATCTATAGCCTCTGACAAGACCTTTAAACACCGAGGCATTCAAGTCAAATAAAAATTAAGGTGAATGGAAGTAGTGGAATAATGTGTACCTTGCTTATGGAGAAATAGGCTCGTTGCAATGTGGACCCATTCATGAGAAATAACTAGAAATTCTATTGAGAAAGTTACCAAGCACGTAAATCTCTCCATGATGTGCGAATCAACGTTTGATCATGATATAATCATCCTATATTGAGTATTTACACTCAAACAAATGTTTTATTTGTGGTGCAATGTCTTAAATAAAGAAAAAGTTTATATTTAAATATATCTTTGACTCTTCACAATCGTCAGCTAATCATAATCGTCAAATTAATATAGTGATTAGAGTGTCTCAAATCAATATAAAAATTAGATTAGAGTGTTCTTCTCTCGAAGTTTTAAGTTTGATTATCTTTGGTGTCAATTTTTATGACTAGTTTGACTTCTTAAAAAAACCTATAAACATTTGATTTTTATCTTAATCATTTCTAAAGTCACACATGATTAAATATGTTAGACTAACAACATAAATTTTTAAAAATTCTGAATGCATAGAAATTAAATTCGTTCAAATTTCATAAGAACAAATTAATTTAAAAATAAAAGTTTTCAATTAATCAAATGGATAAAACTTAGCTACAGTGCCTAAGGCACTGTGCATCCGGTTCTTCACTAATTTTCAAAGAAACTACCAAAAACAGTTGCCAACCGATGCATTTTGTTTTCACTAAAACGACTCCGTTTCACATTATTTACACTAGGAACAGCATGAACAGTGCCTAAGGCACTGTATCTAAGTATTCCCCTAATCAAATTCCTCCCTCCTTCATGTAGTATATATGTGCTGAGTTAATCAATTTGCAAATTGTATTAGTCTCTTGAAAATTGTTGATTCCCACATTAAAGGAGGTTAGGAAACACCACGAAAATACCAAAATAACCTCATCGGTAGCTAACTGTCGATGAATCTTAACCAGTTACAGTTAACTGTCGATGAAAATTGAGGTTAATTTTGCCAGGTGTTTCTTAGTCTTGTTCAAGGTGTAAACAGCAATGTTCTAGTCCCTTGTTAGGAATGAAGGAACCGGATTGCTCATTTTGGGGCCAGATTGGCTTTGGATCATCCCAATACTGATTGGCTAATTGCACACCCCTCTTGTATTGTTCCCCTTCTGATTTAGATTTGGGTAGCTTAAATAATTGAAGCGATTTTTATTGCAAAAAATAATATCCTCAGTTTTTCAAGGAACCAAATTGACAATAAATCGAAGGGTGAAATTTACATAAAATTAAAATGATTTTGAATGAGTGATATATCTCTTTGCTTTTTTCCCTCAAAAAAATAAAAAAAATTCTCTTTGCTTTTAGAAATCCGGCAATAAAAATAACTTATTGTTACAAATATTGTAAAATATATATACTTTTTTATCATAACATTTTTTTTATTTCCAACACATAATTACGACAAGTGTGTCTTTCCTTCTGTTATGTAGCCCATGCCCATCCCCTTATAATTCGTCACCAACTTGATCAATTATAATTTTTTACTATCACGTAGTTCATGCTCATTCCAGTTGGTTTACAGTTAATTGATAATTCACACAAGGCCACAGTCCCATCACATTTTGCTCAGATTTTGCCAATTATTTCACCCACCTTACCAAAACGATTCATAGTTTATTTTGAGTATAATAACGTTACATAATCTGTGTGTGGTGCTGCTTCAACAATGTGACAAGTCCACCTATACACAGCATGTTTGTGTAACAAGTCATGCATATAATAATAATGTTTTGAACCATATGTAACGGAGGTTGTATTTGAGTTTAGATAATTAGTTCAGTAACTTATGGGAACAGCATGGGGCATGCAACGACAACTCATAGTTGGATGTCAAATGGCAAACATAAAAATGACACAATATGTTTGCATGTTGGTATATGAATGACTAATGACTATTCAATACTGCTTAATCAAATTTCAGTTTTTTAATATTTCTTTTTTTTTTTTGAGATGGGGTAGAATGTGAGTGAAAGAGCCTAACTCTTGCAAACAAGTGGGGGGCAGAAGCAGATGCCAAGGTGGCTCTTTATTTTCTGAAAGAATTTAAATTCCAATTTAATCGTATTAATATTGGAATATAAATT
>Ga0209282_1002777_pt1 | contig 10230 bp, 5 predicted proteins | sample Mtrugardesep15_FD_187529 | JGI IMG/M metagenome (GOLD analysis project Ga0209282, IMG submission 187529) | Root nodule microbial communities of legume samples collected from California, USA - M. trunc garden sep15 (SPAdes) (version 2) | ecosystem: Host-associated > Plants > Roots > Nodule...
GTTTTTTTGTTGTTTGTGTCTGATCATGATAATTTGTTAAGGTTGTTTCGTGTTTTTGTTTCTTTTATTTAGTTGTTTAGATTCTTGATGAAGATGAATAGATTATGTTTATTCAATCTGTTTGTTGTTTATTCTATACTGTTAACTATTTGAATTGGTTTTGGTTGAGTTGATTGTTTTTATTAGTAGGAATCGAACTCGGTATGCCGGACACTCACACACACTGCGCACCGACCAATCCAACTGCGCTTGACGTAGTGATATTTTTTGGGTTGAATTGTGTTGTCGGTAGAATCAGACTCGGTGTTCCGACTCACATACCCTGCACACCGACCGTTGCACTTGACCTAGTGATAATGGTTGGGTTGAGTTTTTTTATGGGTAGGGATCAGACTCCATATTCTGGAAGCTCAGACACATGCGCACCAACTGGTTGCTATTGACAGTGATAATTGTTGGGTTGATTTGATTACAATAAGTTTGTGATTGTGCTAATTCTTAGCCATATTTTATTCTTAGGTTTTTGAAAATGCAAATGAGTATTACTATTACCATCCTGCTTTCCCTCTAGTTGCAAAAAAGTTTTGGTTACTATTGCTTGAGTATTACTATGTTTTCTATGTAGCATTAGTATTTCACTGACTTTTCTCTGTTGTTTTGTTTGTTAATTCATTGGCTTGGATCTCTTGCAGTGAGGGAGGGTTTTTCAATGCCATCATGAGTTTTCCTTCCAATTACCCAAATAGTCCACCGACAGTGAAATTTACTTCAGAGATATGGCATCCTAATGGTTGGTTTTTCTTATTTGTCTTTTTGGTTTGATTTTAATCACATGGAACTGGAGTTTTTCTGTTTAATTTGCAGTATACCCTGATGGCCGGGTTTGCATATCAATCCTCCATCCTCCTGGTGATGATCCTAATGGTTATGAGCTAGCAAGTGAGCGCTGGACACCTGTTCATACCGTACGTAATATTATGAAACCATAAGATTTTCACTTTTCATTATTAAACCTGTTTAGTATAGTTTATCTTCAATACCTTCTAAGTTCTTCTAATTGAGTGTGCTATTGTTCAATAATAAAATCGAAACATTGAAACTTCCTTCACACACTTCCTCATTCTTCTTCCACCCCACTTTAAATTGAAGTGGCAGATACTGCAAAAATAAAGTTTAAATTGAAGTTGCAGATACTGCAGGAAAGTACTATAAGGGCATATTACAAATTCCAATATACTACTACTAATGTTGAAGACTAGTGTGATTAATATCAATACACATGGTGATATCAGCAATAAAATTTTCCAAAATATAAGTAGAGTGAAAGGCTAAGTAGTTGTTTTTCAACGAAGAGTTACAAAGTTATAGACTAAGGTTGAACCAAAAATTTTCCAGCATAATGTATCAAACTTAATAGCTTTGAAATGTTTGTAATGACTTCAAATGTTCATTATCTTGAAACTAAATTGTAGTGTTGAAAATTTCACGGTTGGCTTCCATTAATGACTTGTTGGGTGTCCTAGGAAAATCGATTGGTACTTTATGTTCTCCACTTGTGATTTCATATACTTGCTACTTGTGAAACTAAAACTATTCAAATCTTATATGTAGTAATAAATAATTATACATGTTATCTTGCAGGTAGAGAGTATAGTATTGAGTATCATATCAATGCTTTCCAGTCCTAATGACGAATCTCCTGCAAATGTTGAAGCAGCAGTAAGTTTGCTAATTATTTCTATTCACTTGATTGTTTTATTGCAACCTACATTCGTTCCTGTCATAGGTTACTTATTTGTATCCTAGAAAACATAAAGGCATCTTAACAGTAGTCAGTAGGTATTCAACATAATGCGAAGCTTTCTAGTGGGTGTTAATACTTAGTAGTGCGATACTGAGATGTTGCATTGCAGAATACCATTTGCTTATATAATACTTCTCAAATTTGTAAACAGAAGTGAACAAAAAGTTCTTTTAGGTATTGTTGATTTCTGCGAGTTTGTAAATCTAGTCGCAAAATGTTGCGGTTTAGTTCTTATGACTTCCACATTCATAATTAGTTTCTGCATGACCATTCATTTGGGATGTATCAACTTAAAGAAACTTTCCAACTCTGTTTTATACCCAGATCACTTGATTTTTGACTCCATAAAACCTTGCACGTGATGTATAGGCCTTTGGATATTTTAGGATTTAAGCCATGTTTCGATAAACATCTTAATTAAGTGCTTATAGCATAGACACTTACCATATAAATGCTTATGTATGAGCTATTTCTATAATAAAAGGTAAAATAGAGTTGAACTGTTTTCACATACATTATAAGCTGTTTTCATAAGCTATTATCAAGAGCTCATGGAAATAAGCTGAAAACCGCTTATGGACAGATCACATGCTGTTTCCATAAGCTCTGCAAATCAGTCTCAGTGTCTCACAATTGCTTATGCCAATAGATAAAAGTTCAAATTAACTAATCCAAATAGGTCCTTGACGTAAAATAATGTTACTATTTTGGGAATCCTTGTTTTCTAAAATTCACATGTGCTTCAGTCTTGGTAGTTTTTCTTAATATCCAGTTTGTTCTTATAAGACCTATACTTGATGTAATCTGCAGAAAATGTGGAGAGATAATAGAGATGAATTCCGGAAGAAGGTTGGCCGATGTGTAAGGAAGTCACAAGAAATGTTGTGATCGCCTGCACATCATGGTGCTTTTGTGAACCGGAGGAACATACAACTTACCTTAATGAATTGGTTCACTTTTTGCTTTTTGATCTGTGTAAGCATGGCTTTTTGGAAGTTGGCCACATTGCACCTCTATTTTCTTCAGTTCCATATGCTAGGAATTGGAAACAAAAACTGTATTCTAAGTGCTTTGGCTGGTGGTTGGACATGGGAAATTTACTTTGTTCATTTGCATAACCTTTTTTTTGTTTAAATTTGTTGGGTTTAATTAGGTGCTTTGTTTGGTTTTTCTGCTTAATATATTACTTTCAATTATGCATTGTGTGGTTATGCTCTGATTGGTTGATTTCATTTTATATTTTGCAATATGAGAAATGTTAGACATGTTTTCTTAGGAATCAAGAATACCCTTTGCAGTTTGCCCTTGTTAAATCTTTCGGGTCATGTTATCAAGTGTCTTGGGGACTAAGGAATTAAAAATAGAAGTTTTGTTTTAACATTTTTAATCTTTTAAAAAATTGAATACACACCATTTTTCAACACACTATTTTTTACATAAGTTTCCTTAATTTGTGTTCTAAGGTCATTCATTGTTATTTTTCTAATCTTAATTTCATTTCAATAAAGGGATATTGTTCTACCAGGTTTTGATGTCGATGCCTTTGTATGTTTGAAAGGTGCTCAATAGGCTAGGGATAGTTTAACTTCATATTTCAATGATCTCTTGTCTAGTAGCCTTGAGATAGTCATAGTGTTACACCATGCTCTGATATCGATGCCTCTATACCTTTGAAAAGTGCTCAATAGGCTAGGGATAGTGTATCAGTACTTGAGTTCTGTGCTTGCTTGCAACTATGCAGAGTCATTTATAATAAGTACTTAGCACAATCCCAAATCAAAAGTATAAAATATTTTTTTGATGTTATTCCTCAGATTCTTAGATGAAATGGGTCTTTGTGATGGTCGGGAGATAAGTAAAATTTGATCGATAGTTGTTCTACGAAAATATAAAATATTGAAACAGACACAAATAAAATCCCCAAATAATTGTGTCCATATATGATTTTTATTTAAACTTGTGTCCATTTCCTAACTAGACTCCTACATCTAGTAAATCACTTTGAAAATTGCTCTTCTGACATAGGAAACTTCCTATTGACACAAGTAAACGACACTTTTACCCCAGCGACAGTTAACAACCGTTAGCCTAAGCGCCGATCGTTAACTGTTGTTGGCTCCTCTAGAGGCAGTTAACTGCCTCTGACTTTGCTGCTTTTTAATGTGATTTTACGCGTTTTGGTCGAAAAATCAAAATAAATCGAAACTTATTCAGAATTCTACGAAACTTTATAGACCCTCTATATATTTTTTTAGAGCTGTCTGCAAAAAACCAGATAAAAATTCAATTTCTAGGTCGACGATTTGATGTTTTCGTGTCTTAAATTTTAGGCGCGTTAAAAATTCATATTTAATCCGTCCCTTGTCGAAAAATTCAAATTTTTTGTGGGAGATGTTTTTTTTTTGGTTATAAACATGAGTGCAAAAAAGCGTGAAAAAGTTCAACCTCTAGGACACTTTTTCGGACTCGCACTTGAAAAAAATTGCGATTTTGCATGGTTCGGTCAAAAAATTGAAATAAATCGAGACTTAGTCGAAATGTTACGAAACTTTATAGACACCTCTATAAAAATACATATAGATGATGTGCAAAGTTTCGTAACATTCCGAATAAGTGTCAATTTTTTTTGTTTTTACAATTGCGATTTTGCGCGTTTCGGTCGAAAAATAAAAAAAAATTGAGACTTATTCGGAATGTTACGAAACTTTTCACATCATCTATATGTATTTTTATAGAGGTGTCTGTAAAGTTTCGTAGAATTCTGAATAAGTCTCGATTTATTTTGATTTTTCGACAGAAACGCGTAAAATCATAATAAAAAGCAGCAAAGCCACTGCCTCTGGAGGAGTCAGCGGCAGTTAACTGTCGGCGTTTAGGCTAACGGTTGTTAACTGCCAATGGGGGTAAAAACGTCATTTACTTGTGTCAATTGGAAGTTTCCTATGTCATGTCAGAAAAGCAATTTTCAATCACTTTTGGATTATATTTAGTTCTTTCATTACAATAATTGATTTTGAATAAATTGATTTTGTAAAACTAATTCTAACTAAAAGCCTATGTTTAGTTTTGTCATGACAATAATTGATTCTCTAAAATTGATTCTAACTAAAAATGAGTTTAAGAATTAAAGGCTGCAAATGCTTTAAATAGAATCAATTTTATTAATAAACAACCAAACATGTTAGAATCAATACTACACTTTCAAAATTCCTCAAGAAGTGAAACCTAATGTACATAGCTGATTTTTAGTAATTTTTAGTATGGGTCAAGGATAGACACTACATTTAGTAAATCTGAGCTGTTGGATTCAAAAGTAAGCTGGTTTTCATTTTAATCTCAAATCATATTTACAACATTACTTGGTATGTACACGGTTTGTTTTGTGTTACATTTAAACCCCTCAATCGACTCTGGATCACTATCTGATTGCTAGGATCTGATTATTAATTTTCCCCTTGAAGGGTTGAGGTGAGTTTTATTTTTATATGATTTCTCATAAAAAAAAAAAAAGTAATAAAACGAGCAAAACAATGGTTTGTATTCAATACATATGATTTATTATGCATGTTTATAAACCACTCTTGTCACCAAAATTGTCATAAGCAACAACAATCAATGAAAATATAGACTCTCCTGGGCACAGGATATAATATAAAACAAAGCAGAACAAATACACGTAATTCAAACTTCTTTCTGGCAAGTGCTCATTAAGCTGGGAAAATTCACATATTTTTGTCTGCAGTTGATAATTTTATTCTAGTAACTTATATGGATGTATTTCTTATACGTATACATAATACAAACATTAACATGATATCATATTTTGCCAACTGCACATTATTAATCTAGTTTTGCAGGCTTTACATGATTTCCCATTCTGATCACGATGCCATCATTATCTCTCACGTACCCAACCTTTTGACCCCACTCCTTAGCCTCTGGCTCGCTCACTGGCACCGCTCCGTTCTCCACCGCCCTCTGAACCATCAAATACATAATCAATCAGTCAACAACAAACAATACAACATAAATCATTCATTAAATTTTAAAGCATTTGATTTCTAGTTCTAGTAAATTGCGTTCCCAACTACACCTAGCAAGAAAACAAATATATTACTCCCATCCCTAAATATATGAATCTTTTGAGGGGAAAAAATTGTCCTTTTTATAAGACCCTCTTTGAATTTTAAAGAGCATTAATTATTTCTTTATCAAGCCCTTATTTATTTTCATTTTGTTTGCAATCAAAAGTAAAAACTAAGAGGAACAAGATGTAACCAAAAAAAAAAAAAGTAAAAACTAAGAGGAGAACATAAACTAATTCCCTTTCTTGAAGGATACTTTTATAAAAAAAAAAAATCATATCAATTATCAATAAATTTAATACTACCACTTAGTCTTTTCTTAATTCATGTGATTTAGGCAAGAGGATTTATATTTAGAGACTGATGTAGTAAATTAAATAGGCCGAACTTAGTTTAAAGAATCCTGCTCTTTACCCAAACAGTTTCGTTCATTTTCAAAGTAAATGTCGAAAATGCCCCAACGCGAGTTAACTTGCGCAGTGTGAGTTAACTCACGCTAGTGCAAATCTCATTTATTCTCAGCATGAGTTAACTCACGCTAGTGCAAATCTCAGCGTGAGTCGCTATTGTAAATCCTGTGTAAATCTCTGCGTGAGTTAACTCACGCAAATTTAACACTAGCATGAATTAACATGCGTAAGGGCCTTTTGGTCATTTACTTTGGGAATGAGCAAATCCATTTGGGTAAAGAGCATAATTCTAGTTTAAAATACTAAGGCCTAAGTCTAGCCCATTAGATGTTAACGACTTTATTTTAAGTCTGGTCTGACATTTTAAAAGTCTGGCATTCATATTGACCAGTCTAAAAAGCCATTTTAGACAGGTGGCAGACATGCACTTGAATCCCCTCAAATTTAGAGGGTGCACCAGTTGTACACTACTCTTACAGCAACTCACACTACAAAGTTGTGTGATGTAAAGGATCCATCCAAAGCCACGTGCGTGGAGAATGAAGGAGTTCATGTTGTAATTGAAATTGAATTGAAAATAATTCAAACTAAAAAAAAAAGTGGCTTTTAGGTATTGAAACCAAGTATATATGAAACTTGTAAAAACACTCATTTGCCATTGAACTAGGTGTTACATTTTTTACATATGAGGAATGTTATAGACACTTTCTCTAACATACACTCTCACGTTGAATTGAATCCATAGAGATCTCGTATAAAGTGGCGAGACCCAGATGAATTTCGTTCAATATAAAATCGAGTTATAGATAAAGAGTTAGAAATAGAGTATTTTAAATTATAATGTATTTTAAATTATAATTAAAATTCAAAAGTGTGACCCCCAGACCTAAGATTCTGGCAACGCCACGTCGTATTTTAAATTTAGTATTGAAAATGTATTATACTCGTATTTATGCTGGTTTGATAGGCCTAATAGACTTTTCTATAAACCTTAGTCTGACCTTTTTAATTTAAGAGTTTTGTAAAGAGTGCCAAACAATTTAAAATAAGAAATTATTCTTTAAAAAAGTCAAATATTTCAATTTTCGATGCATTGATTACACAATTTTTTATAAAACTTACTATTTAAAGTCTTTTAAAGAGTGCTCCGGGAACACTCGTTAACATTTTCCTTAATTTAATAAGCTTTTTGAAAAGCCTAAACCTGACTCATTTATTAAACGAGTTAGGTTGAACCCGACTTTAAGTAGACCGAACCATAGGAACCATAGACCCTTAACTAACGGCCTAATATATTGCCAGCCCTAGTAGTAATACTACTTAATAGTTTATCTCATGAAATCTATTTCTAGCTGCAATAAATAACTAACTAGGAGTTGCAATAAATACCTAAGAGTATTTTTGATAAATCAATAATTATAAATTTTAAAAATGACAACTAACTAGATTTCTTGCAAATGTGAAAATCAAAAAAAAAGCAACAGTGACGGTTTTAAAAAGACCTTAATCACACAATTACAAATAAAAATGATGGTAATTACTACAATTATTAATGATTAATTAACAGCATATAGATGAGATAGATGTTATTACGTACCTTGTAAGCAGCATCAACGTCAGTGTAAACAAAACAAACCTCAACAGGTGGTCTTTCTTTGTTGGATCTAGTGGTGTGGACGACACCTGTGAGATCATCGGTCTCATGCTGGTGGATAGGAGTGAAAGCAATAGTGGTGTGACCACTTTCCAACTCTCCCCATCTGAGATGCATGATTGAAAAATGAATATTAATCAAAGTTTATAATAACGTTAATTAATTATATCTTAATATTGAGATTAATTTGGATACGAAGATGAAAAAGAAAAGAAAGAAAATAACCTGTGTGATTCGTCTAAGCGACGAACGGAATAGCCAAAGGCTTTGGAATAGAAAGCTACCGATTCAGCTACGTTTTTTACGTAAAGCACTGTGTATGCAAATTCTGGGCTGAGATTTGAGGCCATTGATGTCTTGTTTTTGTTTCTGATATTCTTGTCTTCACTTGTGTAGTTTTGTTTTGATTCACATCGATAGTTTTGTTTTCAAGGATGATCGATTCGTGTACGTGGAAAATTATTAGGAGTTGCACGTGGAGTTCATGCACGTTGTCACTTGTTCGCTGCATGCTTTCTTTTATGACGTTTTAAAATGCAAATTTTATCTTGAAATTTGTTTATTCAACGTATTAAAATATCAAAAAGTAACATTTTTTACATAAAAGTTATCAATTGTTTCTATTGTTTAAATCTTTAACAAGTGTCCTAACAAGACCTTTCTTTTATTTGACGGATGAGGTTAGGTATTAGAATTGTTTATTGCCTTCTACTCACTCCTCAATGAAATTTGGATCTTAGAGCATCCGGAGACCCTCACATTTGAAGCTTAAATGAGTCTTATATAAACACATCATTTCTTTTTATTTTTTAATAATAATATATAACAAGTACTCAACCACTCCAATGGAGATCCTCTATCAAAAGGTCTAAATTGGTCCCACAAATAACTACTTATTAATAAAAAACAACAAAATCAACTCAAATAATGATTATTTTATTGAAAAGTGGTGTGAGGTCCACTTAAGATTAGGGGTCTTAAGTAAGACCCTAAATCTTAAGAGACACTCAATTTTTTTCTACATTGAAGTACCTATTGGTTACAGAGTCTTAAATGGTAAAGACCCTACCATTGTGGATATGCTCTTAAAGTCACTTAAAATAAGTGAGAAAATAAAGAGTTGTGGTTTTAATTTATTTTATTTTTTTTACAAAAGTTGTCGTTTTAATAAACATGTGATTTGTTATGATGAATTTATTATATATTTATATTGATTTGTTAATAAATATTTGATAGAGAAGTGTTGATAACATTTTTTTTCAACACTCTTTATCATTTACTTTTTTTAGTAGATAAAATTCATATATATTTCATACTTTATAAATAAATCTTGTCTAAATTGGTGACTCGACATAAATTTTAGTCAATAAAAAAAGTATTCTAACCCATCTCATATTTGATATTACTCCCTTTATATTTTACTAACGACTTACTTAATACTCACTACAAGAAAATATGTGATTTGCTACGCCCGTTTTCGTAGCTAATTCGCAAATAATTCCTAGCAAACGAGTTTAGCTAGGGATATGCTACGGAATACCTATTGATTCGGCCGTAGCATAGATTGAGAGGCAAATTTGCTAAGGAAGTATTTCTTAGTAAATCCGTAGATAAAAGAAATAAATTCCTAGCAAATATTTAGTTAATCTATAGGAAATAAGTATTAGAAATGTGTTTACCATAGCAACATAACTATGACATATCCTAGTAATTTTACAATAAATCCATAGCAACATAACTATGACATATCTCAGCAATTTCGCAACAATTCCATAGCAACATAACTAGGATTCCTCTTAGCAAACACACAACAAATTCATTGCAACATGGCTAAAACTTATCGTAGCGATTTCACAACAAATCTACAGCAATAATTTAACTAATTTGCGACTAGATACTAGCAATTTGGAAGTTTTCGTCCATTTTTTTTTTGCTGTTTCTTTTTTACTATAGTAGAATTTATTACTATATTAATTTAACTAATTTATCACTAAATAATCGACTACACATACACTGACAGTTACAAAAAAGACAATATTTTACCATAACATCCCACTTAAGGCCAGGGCAAATAGTTCCACGCATCTGCAACACCATCCCAGCCAAAAGGCAAACCTGATCGCCTATACTGTGCTGGCCCTTGTTGTTGGCAGGGATTCAAATGTCGACATATCGCATAGACGAATCAGCTTCCTTGATTGGCTGCACACAAACAAAAACATCACAATCTGTTTTCAGCTTATTTCCATATGGTCCCCACAATAACTTATTAAAACA
>Ga0209282_1002779_pt1 | contig 10230 bp, 9 predicted proteins | sample Mtrugardesep15_FD_187529 | JGI IMG/M metagenome (GOLD analysis project Ga0209282, IMG submission 187529) | Root nodule microbial communities of legume samples collected from California, USA - M. trunc garden sep15 (SPAdes) (version 2) | ecosystem: Host-associated > Plants > Roots > Nodule...
CATTCTCTTTTGAGGTATGGACTCCATCAGTGAAACGATGAGCATAAATCCGAGGACCAATTTATTTTGAAACAAAAATTCCACTTTAAAATTATCTGACACAATATCTAGGTAAAATTAAGAGTAGGAATATTTCTATAGGAACAATGAGGTAATGAAAGAATAAAATTCAACACAACAAGTATGTATGATGATGACAAAGCCACACTAACTTTATAATTTAGTTTCATGTTTCTAAAACTTATGACTTTAGCCATAACTCAACTCCAAAAGCTAGTTCAAGAGGTGAGGATCATACATAATAGCGATCCTGGCCTGATAATAAATGTTTCTTAACATGTGAGGCCTAACGTGTGAGGATTGCTCAAGCATTATAAGGAAAATCACTTCACGTTACATGGTCGTCCTCCTCAGATTAATCTTGCTCACAATATGGACACTGCCTGGGGAACCAACGGAACCTATAATGCAGCAATGTTTCACCCTTACTAGGATCGACTATGATGATGGATTATTTCAGGTCTTGGGCATCACAGCAGCCATTCTCAGCCAAAGTCATGGCTTCTGAATCTATTGTTCACAATTTGGTAATTCCTTTGCTTGTATGTCCCGACTTAACTGTGACCATAGATTCTTGATTCTGACGCCACATGAGCATCTTTGGAACTACCTCTATACTGAGTTATAACTCCTTTAGGAGAAAAAAAATGTAACCCTAATTATAAGCCTCATTTCAAATTAATAAGATATGTTTATTATTTTAATTTTTTTTCAAAGATACCAATTATTAATACTACTAATTTGTCTTGGTAGATTAAAAGTCTGAGTTGGACACATTTATACATAAACTGGTAAACTGATAACATCAATACACAAAATAGACACAGACACATTAAGTACACTATCTAATTTTCGTGTGAAAATGACTAAAGGGCTTATAAAAAGGGACGGATGTAGTAATTCCCTATTACTTTCTTACACCACCAGCTAATTCCAACTCTCTACCTTATATTTCCACAGCTAATAGCTCACACAAGGCTGCTGATGCAGTTGGTCATCTAATATTGTTTCTGCTAGCTGTCTGACCTGTACTTTCAATTGCACTGTCATATTTTCACTCACTCTTATGTTGTTATTTAGGATCGCAGTACAAGACAAGGGATTGGCGCAGGACGTGATGTGTTACTGAGCCTGTATCATCTTTCATTGCCATCTGTTGTCTGCCCTACTTCTTCATCGCTAAGGCCCTTTTTTAAGTCTTAATTGTGAGTCATGTCAACTAGGTAAATAGTCTAGACTCTAGGGTGTCTTTTCCAAAGTGTGTCAATAATCGGACTGCATCCCCTTTTGCTTTACTTCACTTTGACACTCGAGTTTGTAGTCATGTTGTCTTTATCTTTGAATTCATTTTTTTGAAGAGGCTAAATTAGCCCACTTAAATTGGCGCCGGCAAGAATCGAACCTGAGACCTTGAGGATCTTTGAATTCACTGCTTTGTAAACTACATTGATGATGACTGTTCTCTTTATACTTTGTTTATATTTAATGAAAAATCACTATGAGGTTTTAACCATTTTTGAGACCGTTTGTGCTTAAACTAAAAATAAGTTTCACATAAATATTCAAGTACTAAGACACGATAATGCACCTGAAAATTTTTCTTCAACTTTCACTCAATTCATGTCTCTTAAGGAATTATTCATCAGTCTTCATGTGTTTATACACCCGGGCAAAATGGGATTGCTGAAAAAAATAATAGACATCTCATTGAAACAACTCGCACCCTATTGCTCCATTATCATGTTCCCACTCAATTTAAACGGGTAGTGGTCATTGCTTCCTATTATCTTATTAATCATATGGCATCACCTCTTTTGTAACGCTAGACTCCTCATGCTATACTTTTTAATGATTAGACGGTGTATTCCCTTACGCCTCGCACCTTTGGTTGTACTTGGCTTGTCCGTGATATGGTCACACTCACTCCTCATACTCTGAAGTATGTTAAAGGATATCCTGGTCAAGGTTTATTGCATGAATGTAGAGGTCATTATTGGGTGATTCGTTGGTTACTTAGATGTTGATTGGGCTGGATCTTCCTCTGATTGACGTTCTACCTCATGGTATTATGTCCTTGTAAGAGGTAATCTAATCTCCTAGAAAAGTAAGAAGTCGGATATCGTTGCTAGATCTATACGTGTTATGGAATTGATCATGTATGACCTTATCTGGATCAAGCAACTAATTCTTTAGTTGATATTTACTTAAGTCTATCAAATGAAGTTATTTTTGCGATAATCAGGCTGTTATTTATATTGCTCCCAACCCAGTTTTTCAGGATACGGCCAAATATATTGAAGATGATTGTAACATCATTAAAGAGAAGGTTTTTTGGTTGTATTGTAACTAGTTACACACTTACACTAGTTCTAATGAACATACTTCTTTAATTTCAAAGACTCCATCAATGTAGAGTACTTTTTAACAACTTCAACCTATTAGACTTCACAAAACCCACAGATCTATACTATGAACATTTTCAAGATCCTGAAATTCTTCTTGAATACTGCAATCCGGTGTCGCTGAACTTACACTAAGAACCCTGAACTTATTCCCACACTTGCACCCAGATTCCTGATAGAGAGATCTCGCATTATAATAAATCCAGCATAAGATGAAATCAACCTTCCGTATTATCCTACATGCTCATTTAAATGTCATATTTTAGGTATTGTGACAAGTGAATAATGTCAACAATAAACACTTCTTTATTACATCAACGTAATCAGATTATCTTCAAAACTACTAAATTGTAATAAATAATATGCATACCTTAGCTAAACATTTGTTGTCTTTTGAGAGTGACACAAGATCTATGTAGAAGCTGTAGCTGGAACTCGAAGTACTTGCTGCAGAAATCGTGCTACGAGACGTTGAGTGATCCCATCCATAACACCTCCCCCAAGTCTGCGTACCTCAGGTTGCTGAAGGACCTGTTACCACATGCAAACATCCATTGAATAATATTTCAACTGAGGACATGTTTGAAACTTGGGAGAAAAATGTTTGAAACAAAGGTCATAATACAAGAAAAAAAGTATATCAAATTCAACTATATGCTTTTTTTTGTTGACAAAAGTTTAACTAAATACTTAAAACAAATAAATTCATTAATTTTAATTTTAATTTTAAAATTTCTCTTATCCTATAGTAAAAGTATCCACTCCACTGTTTCAAAACTATATTCTTCATGGCATTTCCTATGTTTAAATTTTATTTATCGCTTGTTTAGTTCCACATCGGGTTTGTGATTCTCGCATCCCAATTTTATTTATACTGCGATTTTATGGAGCTAGAAATTCAAGCTTCAGTCTCGCTGCACGGTACCACCGCAAGAACAAAAACGCACTTAAGGGAGTACAGACATTTCAAAATACAGTGCTGTATTTGTGTATCAATGTCATATACTCAAACACCATTAAATAATACTTGCTTGCATCCTACAACTTTTTCTCCATTTTTTTTTATAAATGTGCCAATATGTGTGGGATACCAATGGTATCATACCATAATAATTCGATAAGTTATAGCGTCTTTCATTGTAAACATCAACTGTCAATTTTCCACAAATTAAAATGGACATTTGTAGCTTGAATCCAAATATATTCTATATATTGGAAGTAAGTCCTCTATTTACGAAAAGATATATGAAATCATTGATGCAGAAAATATGGATCTTACCCGGAATATAGGAAGCACAAGAGCTGGATCAAAATCATTAGAGGATTGCAAAAGTCCCCATATTCTAGATACTTGATTCCTAAGCTCTATCATGCTTTGCATTTCAGATTCTGACATCATAAGGGGACCATTTGCATTGCCATTGAAAACAAGAGTCCTCATAAAATCAGGAACTGACTTGTATGAATCAGAAATTGAGCTGAGAGTAAAAGCTTCAGATACGCGCACAGCCTCTTTGATAACAAGGGTCCTGATTACTTCACCATCAGGACTCAATAATACCTTTAGGACAGGTTGTAGGGCCTCTTTAGCAGAGAAATCACTGTCCATACTTCCCTGGACTAGCAAGTCTTCAAGTCTACTCCACCTGCACTGGAACAGATCAATGAATGTTCAAGTACACTTTCTCAAAATTATTTTGTATCACTACTTCAACATATATAGGGTCTGTTTGAGTTGTTTTATTGATCTTTATCTACTGGCATAAGCACTTGTGAGAGCTTATAGAAACAGCTATTGACATGTCCATAAACTCTCCAGAATAACTTATGAAAACAACTAATGGCTTATATGAAAACTGTTTGACTTTATTTTATCTTTGGTTATAGAAATAGAATATACATAAGCATTTAACCAAGATACTAGTGAAATACATACCTAAACTTCCCATCCTTGAAGAGCAACTCAATAAGAGCATCTCTTAAATATGGATTTGGATCTGTTAAAAGCCTTTTAGCAAAATATGGATATGAGGCCGCAAGCACCTTAAAATTGGGATCAGCATTAAGTGCTAAACCTTCTAAAACAGTGAGAGACCTCAATATCAGAGCATAGTAAGCTGGGACTGCCAACAAAAACAGGACAAAAAATGTTTAAACTATCAGACTCTATAGCAAATAGCCGAAAGTAGGAACAACTAGAAAGTACAAAAATGTAGAGCCTCACCATTAAACGGAAATTGATACAAAACATTCCCCAAACCATCCACTAGTGTCTTGAAGTTAAGTTCACTGACAGTATAATTAAGGGCATCGTCAAAAAAGTCTCTAAGTGCTGGCACAATTGGAGAAACATCAACATCAGGTGAAAGGAAATCAAGAGCATAGTAGTCACGAGCCATAGCTTCGTAATCCCGGTTAACCAGGTGAACAACATGGCCAATTATGGCAGATCTTGCTTCTTCCGGCGTCTCACTCATCATTCCGAAGTCGAGAAAAGCAAGCTTTCCATCAGGTGTTGCTAAAAGGTTACCAGGATGAGGATCGGCATGGAAATATCCATACTCAAGTAGTTGTCTCAGGCTGCATTGAATGCCGGTGTTCACAAGATCCAAGACTTTCAATCCTTGTCGCTCAATAGCTTCTTGCTCATTTAGTTTGACTCCATCAACCCAATCCATTGCCAGTACTTTAGCACTTGTATAATCCCAGAAAATATCAGGAACACAAATATCTTGCCTGTCAGCATACAATTTTTTGAACCTCCTTGCATTTTGTCCCTCCTGCAGTAACCTGTCAAAACTTACATTCAATCCTAAAAAAGAATCTTATATAATTTACAAAGTAGTAGTTTCATTGTCAACATATACAAAACATATCACCCCGTGTGAAAAATTGTTTTTAATTAAAGTGACACTATTGGCAATTTTGCAACTGTCTTCAAGCGATTTGAGCTCCGTCACTTGAGATTATAAGGTCAAACTCTTACTGCAGAGCTGACAACTCAGGAAAGCTCCTACAGATAGATGCAACCCTTTGCTGGATACTAGTCCCTAGGCAAAGGATCTAATGTTCGGTGTTATATATTTTTTTCTTGAGCAAAAACAATTACGCAAAGGGAAAAAATATAAAAATATAAAGTATGGTATTCAGTGAAGGACAATCACAATATACCTGCACATAGTTGAGCTCTTGAAAAACTCTGCGTGCAAATTCATCAATAAGAGCAACAACATCGGTGGTGATTATGTCTACATATTTATTTATGAAACCCCCAAGACCTCTAATTAGGTAGAAGTCCAATCCTATAGCTTCCTCGATGTTAGGGCGTTGAACCTTGATAGCCACGAGTTTACCCGAGTACTTTAAACGAGCTTTATAAACTTGACCCAAACTAGCTGCAGCTATTGGTGATGGTGATATAGAAGAAAAAATAGAGTCGAGGGATACTCCTAATTCCCTTTCGATGCACGCAAAGGCCTCCTCGTCAGGAAATGTAGGCAAACCATCCTGTCAAAGCACGGCAACGGTCAAAGTTGTCCAAGTTTTAAAGTCTTTTATATAAAGCATCAGAAGAATCCATATATTATACACAGATGAAGAAGCTAAGAAGTGCATTCTATGCTGCATGTTGACATCATCCACTAAACCAATCTACACTCTCACTGTTTAGACAGAAATGTGTGTTTGACAAACTGTACGGTTACTTTAGGTCCAAATATCCATTTTTTCAACTGCGAACCAAACACACGCTTAGCTTACTTCATTCTGCATTTCAATAAACTCTACTCGAGTAAATATTAATTTAAGCTGCTTCCATCATATAGGGCCATTAAGATAGGGTTTGGCAGGTGCACAACAAATTAAATAATAACTCTTGATTGTCTTATAATGTATCAACTACTATTAAAAGCTGATGTATCAACTACTATTAAAAGCTGATAATTCTAGACCAAAACTTGATTCGATATAGTCCTCTTAAAATGGATATATAATTGTCCTACGTAGGGCTGACAATAAACTGAACCAACATGAAATAGTTCACAACTCAATTCAATAACTAACTCGTTAAATATATTTCATGAACCTAATGACTCGAACAATTAAGTTGAATAGAGTTGTTCATGAACTTGAATTGAGTCGAATTTGAACTGATAAAAAGGTTCACAACAAACTCGGGTCAAATTTTGAGCTAAAATCAATTTATATCAAGTCGAGTTTCAAACTAAACCAATTCGACTCATTTTCAACCCTAGCCACATTTTCCAATTGCATCAAAACATAACACCTTATTCTGTTCTGTCCTCCTAAGTAACACATAGAACATGTAATTGAACAGAAAAATGCAACTAAATAAATGAGGGAAAGGGTAGAGAACACAACACCTGAAGCTCAGAGAGTTCTTCCAAATATTCAGGTGGGCAAATGTCAGGCCTAGTGGACAATCCTTGACCCAACTTCACAAAAGTTGGTCCTAACTGTGTGAATATGGTCTTCAATTCAGTAGCACGTGCCTTTTTATTCTTATCAAGTGTCCCATTCTTTTGCTCTAAAAACAGCTTCAAACCAAATGAACCCAAAGCACTCACAATTTCAACAGCCCTTTGTACAACCTAAACCATAACCAATAAAACCAAAATCAGGGTGGAATCAATCCTCAAAAACCCAATCTACATTGCATGCATACAAGCATTATACTGAATACTGATAACAGTATGAATTCAAGTTTTGAGTTAAGGTACAAATTTGACAACAAATTTCAACAACAATTTGGACGGTCAATGCAATTTAAATATGTGGTTGATTACGTTCAATAGACGGTTAATGAATATAACAGGATGTCACAATTCATCAACCATCGACCTGATTGTAATTGACCACATCATGAACGTCATTAGTTAAGATGTTTAGGTGTTTAAATATATATGCATGATATTCGTTAACCAACCAAACTGCGTTCAAATATACATAATTTTCCGGTGTTCAAATACATATGATAAACATTAACTATGAATTGTGTTCAAACATACACCTAAAAAATTGTAGTCAATAAAGTTCCAAATCATGATTGACTGCGTTTAGTGGATGATTAATACAAAAGAAAACTTTGTTATATGCATTAACAAATTTAAACTTGTCAAAATTGTATATCAAAAAATAACTCATTTCTTAGTCAAACTACATGTATGAACTAGTACTATTCAAAAAGTGCCTACAAGTACCAAATAAAGTACATAATGATAATATTTTTACTTTAAAACATAATTTTGCATAATATTTATCACCGAATATCCAATAAGTAGAGCCGTCAAAATAGACCAATTTATAAACATCGACATTAAACTGTTATAATAGTCCGTTTTGACAGCTCTACCAATCGGTAAATCAAGTACTCCCAAAGAAAGAACTTTCAAAAGGGTATTCAAAAAACGGTAAAAGTAAAAACCTTGATACGTTGGGACCCATATTTAGAAGCCAGCAATTCAGGACTATACAAAGTAGCATTAATAGCACGTGTCATAGCTCTAGCCTCAGCTTGAATATCATCAGCACGGTTCAAAGGAAGTGTAAGAACACGGTTTGTTCCATTTCTAACCAAAGGTACGATGTTACTTGAAGGTGTTGTTTCTTCCACCACAGCAGCAAGAATTTTGAGACGTTTGAGGTTGGTTTTGCCTCTGAAACGACGTCGTGTGATGGTTGTTGTTGAAATGGGAATTGAACCACGAGTCCATGATGAACAACATGGTTGTGTTGTTGCAACTGTAGCCATTGTTATGTTGTGTGCCAAATGTAACTTACTTTATTGCAAAAATTTAAAATATTTGTTCAACCAAAGAGTGAGAGAATTTTTTTGCATTTTTGAAGTTATAGATTTTTGGTATCCTCTAAATATATTCGTGGTTGCAAGCAAACAGAGCTTGCGTGTACTCGTGGTCATGTCAACGCCAATGACTCTTATATTTCGCGATATATATTTCTTTAAAGTGAAAAAAATTGAGCAAAATAGTAATTGACAGTCAAAAAAATTCTTTAATATTATCATATCAATTTTTAAATATACATTTATTTATTGTCATATCAATCTTTATAAATATTTACTTATTTTAATACCAATGCATGTATGAAAAAGTTATTGTCAGGGTTTGAAGGACAATTTTAATATCATAAACTATTTTGATTAATAGAGTATACAATCAAAGATTGTTTTATAATTTTGATACATTAAGGAACTATTGTTTCTACAAATTACACATTCAAGGAAAAAAATGATTATTTGCTCAAAAAATTTATATAAATTGGGTATCGTGGCTCATCTCGATCACTACAAACTTCAAGATTTAAAAAATACTTACAAAAATATTTACATACCACTCACAAAAAGGATATTTACTAATAAGGATAATTAAATCTACTATATTATGTATAGTCAACTCCTTGTCAATTGAATATATCTTCATGGTCACTTTTGGATATATGTTAGTTGAGGAAATATCAACTTACTTTATGGATAACCTTGTATAATACAAGTTTTTTATTAGAGCCGTGTAATACAAGTTATAGCATTTGATAATTTATTGTTGATTACAGATTTTACAAATTCAACCATTAAATTAAAAAAAATATTGGATAGAACAACTTAAAAAAAGTTATAAAACTTCGAAAGTTATAGCTATGTAATCTATTCTCAGCATTTAATTTTATTTTTAAAGAGTTTATTATACTTTAATTTAAGTGGTTAAATTAATTATCAAATAATTTTAAATTTTATAAAAAAAATTGTTAGAGTTGATTTACTCAATAAAAAAATAACTACTATCGTTTGATCACTATTATAGCAAAAAGAAATATCAACATTTATTGAAGAACTTATATATCTTTTTTTAAAAAAATAATTAATATATCTTATCTATATTATAAATTAGATACATCAATTATTCAATTATGCTAATTATTAAGGGAGTATTTCATAACATTGTTTTGGCCTTGATGATTTAGGGGTTTTGTTTCTTATAAAAATGAAGAGAGGGAGTATTAATTAAATAAATAAACCTGGTTGTGCCAAAGAAGGAAAAACATAGTTTTGGATAAATACAATTACGTGTCCTCAACCTTAGCCGACTTGGCAAGTTACGCACGATTGAACCACTCATATGCATACAAAATATTTTCAAGGTCTTTCCTTTTCACTAGCTTTGTCTTTATGATTTTGTATTCTTGTTTATTTTCATCCAATTGATTGGAGCATTAAAAAATCTTTGTTACATCATTTATTTCTACTTTGAGATAATATGAATCTCTAAACTTTGGTAGGAAAAGTTATAGTGACTTTAGCTAAAAATTGGAGAAAATAAAAGATTATGATTTATAAAATGGATGAGAACAGAAGTGAGAAACGGGAAATCAAAAGAAAGAGGGGTAGAGAAGTGAACGATGGAGATCCAAATTCGAAAATATTAAATAGAGTGGATTCAATAATTTGAAATAGTAAGGGAAGCTTCCAACAAATTTTTTAAGAATTCTGCTCTCCACCCTGCAAAAATTGCTCGTGCCCTGCAGTCATGGCGAAAATACTCCTGCGCTAGTTAACTGACACAAGTGCAAAATACTGCGCTAGTTAACGCACACTGCGCCACTTAACTAACGCATATGTAAAATACTGCGCGCGTTAATTGGCATTGCGCGCGTTAATTGGCGCAGCATTTTAGCACATGCGCCAGTTAAGTGGCGCACAGTATGTTCTTGCGACACAATCATGTGCTAACCTCTA
>Ga0209282_1002781_pt1 | contig 10227 bp, 9 predicted proteins | sample Mtrugardesep15_FD_187529 | JGI IMG/M metagenome (GOLD analysis project Ga0209282, IMG submission 187529) | Root nodule microbial communities of legume samples collected from California, USA - M. trunc garden sep15 (SPAdes) (version 2) | ecosystem: Host-associated > Plants > Roots > Nodule...
TTCATCCAACTATTAGTATTTTATGCAAATTAAATTATTCTTCTTCTTCTTACTCTTCCATTTTACCCTCTTCGTGATTACCTCCATCTTTCGGTTCACTAATACAAACATCAAGCTAAGTATTGTAAGCTTCTCAGCTCCCTAACTTTTCATTCATTTTTATATACTTCTCTTTCATGTTCATGCTTTTTTTGAATAAATCAAATACTTGCATTGTTATATGCTTAGAGCTAATAGAAATATGCTGAAAAATTAATACAAAACAATTATAAACTCAAATTACCGGTCCAATTTTTTTATTATGGTTTATAAACTTAAATTAAGTTCTATAAAAAAAAAAAAATTAAATTAAGTTATTTGGTTGGATGGACCCAGTAGCACACAAGACAGCCTCTCAACAACGTTATATTTCCGCCTCTTCCTCTCAACAACGTTTATTGCCATCACTTGAAGAAATCACATTAGTGCAAGCAATCCCTATGTACAGTTGTCAAATTTGTAAATTTAGACGACGACAATTAGAGTCAAATTTCTTCTTAATTTTGATTGATAGGACATGGTGATTCATTCACTAAAATATCGAATACAACTAATTTATCATAGTTTTAACCTACTTGTGCAAGATCCTATCCATTTATTAGTCTCTCCATTTCTTCCATTTGGAGAGATATAGACACAAAAAATGGATTTGGATCCTCTCCATTGAAAATTTTCTCAAGTTTTTTCCATTTTCAATCTCCACCATTAAAATACAACAACCACTTTTAATTATAATTTAATTCTCACTTTCTCTCTCATGATTGATGGTTGAGATTCCACATAAGAAAACTTGAGAGAATTTTCAATGAAGAGAATCCTAATCTCAAAAAAATCTAAAAATAATTAATGGTGGTGGGACCCACTTAATAGTAGGGTCCGCCTCATACTTTTGTGTGTCTATCTCTCACAAAATTGCTTGTCCATTTATTTTAAACAAATGGAGAGGATCTCAACTCTATTATATTAGGTCTATCTTGGGTCATTACATTATCGAAGAAGAAATGGATAGAATGAAGGAAGCGAAAAAATGAGTAGAACATTGCACAACACATCTTGTTTGACATTGTCATGAAACTTTGCACAAAGACTTGGATCCCTAGTTTATTTTATTTTATTTTGGGTTGTCACCTTGCAATGGCCTAAATGGGTACTAATTGTAAAAATGATATAGAACAACCTAGCCCTTGAGGTGGTCGACACTAAATTGGAATGTGGAAATTCAAACTGGGATTGCTCTTAGACAAAAAAATTTATGTTTTTTTTTAATGTTTTTAAGACACACTAGTGCCTTTATTTTTAAAGAATTATCGAATTTTGTACACGTGTTTGTATCTTATTGTGTAAGGTACTCGTACCTATGCAACATGGTGTGTAATTATAGATGCAAAAAATCTATAACTTTTTCTTTCGAGAAATGTGAAAATTTTAGTGATAAAAAGGATAAACAAATTAATACAATAAACAAATTAAATAAAGGCAATAAACATCTTTATTATAATAATGACTTATTACAAAAATCAACAATCACACATAATGTCACTCTTTACTACTGATTATTCAAGTTCTTTTTTTTTTGTGTGTCAAAATTGATAGTTTAAACTCTTAACACTTTATAGGGATCAAAGGATGGTTAATGGTCGCGAAGGGAAATAGTAGGATATTTGTGATGAGGGGAGGGAGCAGGTGCCTTGTGGTGAGGAGAGGGAGTAGGTGACGGTGAGTGATGATGAGGGGATGGAGCATGTGATTGCTGGTAAGGAAAATGAGCCGGAGAATGGTGGTGAGGGGAGGGTGATGGTGAGTGACAGTGGTGGTGAGGGGATGGAGCATGTGATTGATGGTGAAGAGAATGAGTAGGAGAATGGTGATGAGGGGAGGGTGATGGTGAGTGACAGTGGTGGCGAGGGGATGAAGCATGCAATTGATGATGTGGAGAATGAGCAGGAGAATGATGGGAAGGAGCATGTGATGGTGAATGATTCTGGTGGTGAGGAGTAAGAGTAGGTGATGGTGAGTGATGGCGGTGAGGGGAGGGAGCATGTGATTGATGGTGAGGGGAGGGAGCAGGTGATGGTGAGTGATGGTGGTGGTGAGGGGAAAGAGCAGGAGATTGATGGTAAATGGAAGGAGAAGATGATGGTTTGTTAGGAGTTTGAAACTCTTCAGCAAATGCAGTTAAAGAGGTTAGTTGGAGTAAAAGTAGCAAAAATGCTAGAGTTTTGGCCATTTTTCTCTCTAAGAGAAAACAACCTTGAAAGACAGGGAGAGGAAGTGATGTTGTGATGTGAGAGTTAGTATAAAGATCGATATATTTATAGGAGCTAATGCCTGAAATCAATGTTGATTTTGTACATGTGATAGTAAACATATTTTTGTAAAATAAATGTTTCTTTATTTATGCTTTTTAGTCAATGTCAAAATTCTTTTAGTTTTATTTTTAAGTGACAGATAAAATTATTTCTTTATTTATGTCTTTTAGTGCAAGATATAAGTAAGATTCCGAAAGGGAATGTTTTTTATTTTTTTTGAAGAAAGGATTGAAAGGGAATGTTGAAATGCAGGAAATTAAAATTTGAATAAATAGTCTATTTGGCCTTGAACTAATATTTTTTTTATTCATTAATTGACGTGACAACATGTTATTAGATGCATGTGTAAAATAGTTATACACTCACACAATATACCAATTAAATTCCTTCAAAAAAATATACCAAATTCTTGATTTGTTCATAAAAGAAAATCTTGATTTTGTATGATTTTAGTATGAAAATATGATATATGTCTAGATTCATAGAGAATTATATTTGGAATTTTTTTTTATATAAATATGGTTATAAGTATTTTTAATAACTTTTTATACTTTCTTTTTTCTACCAAAACTTTTCATACTTTTTGAAATGGGAATTTCTTTTAGAATAAAAGTGGATCCAGTCAAAAAAAAATTACCTCTAAAAACTTTTGTTTAGTCAAAAAAATAATAAACTTTTTCTAGATTGATTAAATAATTCTTACCACCATAAAAAAAAAATATCGGTGTGTTTTTTTTAATGGAGGATGGAAGATGTGTGTTGTTTTCTGGTTTGTATCAATTTTTAATAATATGAGATATCAACTTAATATGGTATGCTCCTTAAAAAAATACTTAAATATTGTACGCGTGTTCTTTACTAGTTCGTATCAAGGCAAATTTTTATTTACCCATTAATAAAAGATGGGTTACTCTATCCATTCTCAGTCAGCATCAATCAATATCAATTATTTGCCTTTCATTGTTTATAATCTTACACAAAATAAATGATTTTGATTGGTGTCAACTTAATGTTTAGAGTAGAGTCAAAAGAAAATGCTGAAAAACATATTAAAAAACTTCTACTGATAGGTCTGTTTTTCCTTTTTATCTCAGTCATATAGTTTACATATAGGTCTGTTTTTCCTATATATACTTTACATATAGTTTTTTTGTCAAAGGAAATTGCAAAGGAAATAGAGGCTCTCTGGGAGGATGCTGCCATTCAAGTGACAGATTGAATCTTGATATATATGTGGTACATGTTATTTTTTTGTCATTAATTACTTGGTATATATGTCTTGTACAAATTTTTGTTGTAGGAAACATATCTCCATGGCAATGAACTCCAAGTTCCTGATTGTACCAAATATTTCATGGAAAATTTGCAGAGGCTGTCTGATGTGAATTATGTTCCTACAAAGGTATTAAAAATCTATCATTCTACCGCGGTTTGCAAAAATAGAAACTCTAACTCCAAATTTATATTTTATTTGCTCTATGTATATTGCAATCTCAACTTTATTTGCTGAAGTCCCGCTGTTTTCATTTATAGACGCATCAAATTTGAAAATAAAAAATTTCTGAATATTTTTCACTTCATTTTACAAATGCAGGAGGATGTTTTGTATGCAAGAGTTCGTACAACTGGTGTCGCGGAGATCCAGTTCAGGTGAACATGCTTAGCTGACATGATTTTTTCGACTAAATAATACAGTGACATGCTTATTACTGTTCCTGTTCTATCCTGTCATTCAATTCCTGATGCTGTATCAACAGATTTTATCGTAGCAATCAGTGCTACTCATTCAATTTTCTTAATCACAATATGGTATACAGAATGGATAACTTGATTACTATAGTTTTGTTAGTTGACACTTTTTGAAGATGACAGCAAGAACAGAATGATGGAATTAAACCAAGGAACTTTTTGAATAGATCCTTAAGCAACCATGTTTTGAGGTTTCATGTACACTCTTCTTAAATTCTAACATCTACATTTACCTGGTAAATTCTAGTGTCAACTAAGCGTCTGTTTGGATTGGTTTATTTGAGCTTATCGAATGGTATGAGTATTTGTGAGACTGTTTAGGCGAGCTTACGGAAGCAACTTATGGCATGTCCATGAACAGTTTTCAGCTTATTTCTACAAACTCTCGAGGATAGCTCATGAAAACAGCTTACGGCTCATATGGAAGCAGCTTGATTTTCTTTTATCTCTTGTTATAGAAATAGCTTATACATAAGCAATTATATGATAAGCTCTTAATTCAGTTGTTCATCCAAACAGGGCCTAATTACTTCGCTGTTTGCTCATGTATATAGCACAAGCTTTATACCATGTTAGTATTGAACATTTGTATCTATATCAGTGAATGATGGTGTTCCTTTCTTTTCTTGACAGAAAACATCCTTCATGTTATTTTCAAACAAGTTTGACATATTTGAGAAAAAGATCCTCAAGGCAAGAGTCTTCGACACATACGTGTACACTTCGTCATTGATGGGAGAAAATAGAGAGTTTGATATTGATATTACTACACAAGACATACTGCACACAAGATCGTTTTTCGAAGAAAATAAAAATATTGTTTAGCATATTTGATATTCAGTTGGGAAAATCTCAATCTCAAATCATGTTATAAAATTAAAATGGGACGTGACCATGTAAGGATAGATGTTTATTTTAGGTGATATAATAAGAACCGTTCAGTTCATAAAAAACTAATTATTGTTTTGTTTGTTTATTTTAGGTGATTTTAAAATTAAAACAAGAGGGTTTATGTAGTGCATCCTGATTCACTAATTTCATCTTTGGTTAATAATAAAAATGTCGTAGTTCTAACCACCGCATATTGAGAATAGTAATGTGTAAATTAGGTTCCAAATGAAGGTTGGAAAATCTATTCACAAAATAAATAAAGGATTTAAGGCCTCTTTCATTTACAACCATCTCTAAGTTTGTTCCTTTCCATCCTCTAAAACATACTCTTGCTTTTCCCGCCATCACAAAATAAAACCAACACCCAAATCAAAGAATTTGTTACCTATCTTTACATTACATATTTTCTATATAAACTCCATTTGAGAGCTTCATCTTACAAACACAACACCTCACCACCTTTCTACCACTTTTCTCATGGATTCTAAAAGAGTATATTGGGCAATCATTGTAGCATGGCTTAGTTTGTTCCAAGGAAGCATGATACTTGTCCAAGGTCAATTTAATTATAAAGAGGCTCTCACAAAATCCCTTATATTCTTAGAGGCACAAAGATCAGGAAAACTCCCTCCAAATAACAGGGTTCCTTGGAGAGGAGACTCAGCTGTCGACGACGGCAAACTTGCTAATGTATCTTTCTTTTTCTCATAAAATGAAATTATCATTACTATAAAACGTTGAATTAACAGCAAATACGTCTCTAGATACATTAAATGAATAATTTGGACTAATGTGCATGATTTTATTGAATTGAATGTAGGTCGACCTATCTGGAGGATATTATGATGCAGGAGATAATGTGAAATATGGGCTACCAATGGCATTCACTGTGACTACATTATCATGGGCTGCAATATTTTACAAAGCAGAATTTGAAGCAACAAAGGAAATGGGAAATATTCAAGATGCAATCAGATGGGGAACAGATTATTTTCTAAAAGCTAGTTCTAAAAGAAACATATTATATGTTGAGGTAGGGGACCCAGCTGAAGATCATCACTGTTGGGCTCCACCGGAAAAAATGAAGACAAAAAGATCAGTTAAATTAATTGATGGTAACACACCCGGTAGTGAGATTGCTGCTGAAACGGCTGCTGCTATGGCTTCTTCTTCCATTGTTTTTAGACATATTGATCGTAAATATGCTCGTCGTCTCCTCAACAAAGCAAAATTGGTATGGAATATTTGTTACATGCATATGAGATTTTTTTTTTTGGTTACATGGGATTATGAAAACTTTTTTTCCACTGGCAGCTTTTCGATTTGGCAAAATCACATAAAGGAACATATGATGGAGAATGCCCTTTCTACTGCTCCTATTCAGGCTATAACGTATGTAACAACATTTCCTTATTTACTAAGCTTTAATAATTAGTGTTATATGAGACTGAATTAATGCTGGGATTGTAATAATTATCTTTGGAATCATGTAGGATGAATTGATGTGGGCAGCAACATGGCTATACATGGCAACAAAGAAATCGATGTACATGAAATATATACAAGAAGAAGCAATTAGTGCTAATGTAGCAGAATTCAGTTGGGATCTTAAATATGCTGGAGTTCAAGTTCTTCTCACTCAACTACATTTTGAAGGTCAAAAAGGTCTTGAAACATTTAAAGCACATGGTGAAAGTTATATATGTTCGGTCCTTCCTGATAGTCCCTACCACCAAATAAATTTGTCTCCCGGTAAATATATGTTCATTTATGATTATATTTAATTCTCATCTTTACATGTATAATCCTATAATTACATATGATGATTATGCAGGTGGGTTTATTCATATGAGAGATGGAGCCAATACACAGTATGCTACTGGCACATCTTTCTTGTTCACCGTATATAGTGATTTGCTTGCCAAACATAAACAGAAAATCAAATGTGGAAACAAAGAATTTGACTCATCCCATATCCTCGATTTTGCCAAAAAACAAGTAAGTACACACACATTATTCATACCCACAACCCACATATTAATTTTATATTATCAAACAAACTTGGAGGCTCGAAAAATGAAGTTAATCTCAAATTTTTACATCACTAATATTCAGCGACGAAATTCAAGATATACTTCTATTTTTTAGTCTATAATTTTTTAAATTTGAATTTTCTACAGCTGTAGTATGATGTTGTACCTATAGGAAATATTTAATTTAGAGAAGCTTCTTGCTCTAAATTCTTTAAATCTAAAGTCTCTCATGCGGGAGCACCATATTGCAATCACAGAAGATCCAAAGTTGAAATAACGTATGCTTTAAAAATAAACAATACAAACATATATAAAGTGAATGTATAATATTTGTTTGGTTAACAGATGGATTACATATTGGGGAAAAACCCAGAAGGAAGATCATACATGGTAGGATTTGGAAAAAATCCACCAACACAAGCTCACCATAGAGGTGCTTCGGTGCCAAAGTTGTCTCCAAACGAAGAGATAAACTGTCCCATGAGCTTTGGAAAATGGCTACAAAGAGATGGACCAAATCCAAATGAGCTAACTGGAGCCATTGTAGGTGGACCTGACATCAATGACAAGTTTAATGATAAACGTACAGATTCACCTAAGACCGAACCTTGTACATATGTTAATTCTCTTGCAGCTGGTGCTCTGGCAAAACTTGCTTCTTTGGGTTAACTTAGCTTAATGTCCTGTTGATGTTAATGTAATTATCCCAACATAGTTAAAAATATTGTTGAGAAGGAGACCTTACTAAAGGTCGTAACTACGTTCTCCAACACAAATTTAGTCATCAGCAAATAGTCAATTACCCAGACAAATTAGTACTAGTATGTATAGTATAGTAGTAGGCCAACTATATGGATCAAGACTTGCTTTTTTGTGGGTCAGTCTTTATTCGGAATATGTAATTTTTTTGGTTACAATTCGGAAATATGTAATTGATATGTATCTTATTGATCCCTTGTTGAGTAAATTAAGTAAAATATATGAACCATGATACAAGCATTCTCCGTACTTCGTATTTTTCGATTTTATTTTAAAGAATATTTTACTTACCAATAATTGATTGGTTCAAGTTGTAAAGGGTTTGAACCCTTTAACTTAAACATATGAACAAGATTTTGATTCTTAGCTTTTTCGCATGAAAAAAAAAAAATTGATTAGGATGGAAAAACTCACAATGTGTCGGACACCATGACCGGAGAAATTTCACGATGATGGGTCGGACGCCAAGACCATGGTTCGAACCCTGACACATTCGCTTGCATGTGAATTTATAATAACTTTATCATTTTGTCTATCTAAAAAAAATTAAAAAAATTATTTTAAATAAGTATGAGTATCAACTCAATCCGCTACTAATTTCTTACATCCTTCACTGGACATGTGAAAAAACAAAAACAAAATAATTAGAGGAAAAAATCAAATACTTTTTCTCACGTGTTTGGAGTCTTAAAAGAAGAAAAATAAATAAGAGAAGATAATGGGTTAATTTTCATCTAATATGCACTCAATTCTTTCACCCCAAGCATGTGATACGCATGGGTAGGGGTTCGGATTTTGGATTCCCCACTTATTCACCTTGAGGCGTGAATTGTTAGCCACTAATATCTAATATTCTAACACTACTCAAGCTAAATTTTACTAAGTTTTAAACTCGTTATAAAATTAACTCTAAAAATAAACCAACCCAAATGATGGCATATCCAACTAAAATGAGCAACCAACCAAAGTGAGGAACTATCATAGAGAGGAGCAAACAAAAAGAAAAATCATATCAAACCAAAACAAATCGAACAAAAGATCCAATAGAGAGAAGAAACCAACATAAGAGCCAAGAGAGAGAAGATAAATAAACAGAAGAATAATTAGAGAGATGACTGACCAAATAGAAGATTTAATAAAGAGAGATAAGCAACCAAGAAAATGCCTCAATAGAGGGGGATGAGCAATTAAATGGAAGAACCCAATAGTGATAGAAGCAATCAAATAGAAGAAGTGATAAACCATTAGGGAGAGAAGTAATCAAGCATAAGAAACCAATAAGAAGATGAGCAATCAAAAAGAAGAAACAAATAGGGAAATGAGCAATCATAGAGAGGAATCAATCAAACCGAATCAAACATAGGAACCAATAGATAGAAGAACGATCAAAGAAGGAGTAACAATTAAAGAGAAGAAGACAATTAAAGAGAGGAACCAATTTAGCAATAAAGATAGCTCCAAAAATAATTGATCAAAAAGAGGAATCATCATACCAAAAGAGACAGAAGCATCCAAACAATTCAAAAGGAGGATTAAGTAGCTCAACTAGTTTTATCTATGGGTTAAGGTGCTAGAGGTCATGGTTAAAGTACCGGCAAGGGAAAAAAAACTAATATAACAACTAATGTACTAGCAATTTGCCATTTAAAAAAAAAGTCAAACAATTCAAACCTATCTTCGATGAGAACTTTTCACAAATAAATTATGACTCGCCAAATTATTTAAGAAAAACACCATAATAAACATAGAGAAACAGAAATTCACAATAGCCAAATCGCAGAAACAACCAAAATACACCAGAAAAGCAGCTTACACTATAATTAAAAAATCGTGATGCACCAACTAACCACAAAAACAACAACCGAACCCAAGAGTTGAACCAGCTCCAAGACAATAACCAAACCTAAAAATGAAACTGTATCTCAAACACAAATGGTCCTCCAATTCAAATTTGTCGTAAATCCCAAAAGCAAACTTGTGTAGCCTTAGACTTTGAACTAAATGTGGTACAATTAATCAAATGATTCATCACCGTCCGTTGCAATAAATTCGAGAGAAAATAATAAGTAAGGAAACAAAACAATTGTTGCCAAGGAGAAGAAATTGAATACGACAACAACAATATCACTCGCTGCAAGCAAATTTACTTTGTAATACAACATATTCAAACTTCAACTAACCAATGGAAAATGATTACAAATGCTACAATCTACCAAAGAAGGAATCAAGTCATAACTAAACCTTGTTTGCCAAGAAACAGGGAAATCTTGCATAAAAACTCGTCATTTTTAATGATTTAATAACTGTACATAGTTTGATCAATTGTCGGTGATTACTATGTCGTCTCAGCCATTAGGTCCGTAAAACCGTTTAGGCCCCAAATTTTTTTTTTTTTAACTATATGTGTATATTATTACTAGTAAGGATGTAGCAGCAATTTTTTTTAT
>Ga0209282_1002782_pt1 | contig 10226 bp, 4 predicted proteins | sample Mtrugardesep15_FD_187529 | JGI IMG/M metagenome (GOLD analysis project Ga0209282, IMG submission 187529) | Root nodule microbial communities of legume samples collected from California, USA - M. trunc garden sep15 (SPAdes) (version 2) | ecosystem: Host-associated > Plants > Roots > Nodule...
TTTTCAAACAAGAGAGCCCATGATTTTTGTACGCATCCAAATCGTTTCAAAGATTTTAGAGGCAATTTTGACAAGATAGAGAAGGCAAGATCTTCAGATATATTGTTGCTAACCTTTACATTTATGGCACTCACTGATTTCTCCATCTCCAAATCACACTTTTTTTTATTTTTTTTATTTTATCGTGAATGAAATTGATGGAGCTAGCCAAACCTATTGCAAGTAGCAAATCAAAAAATAAAAATCAAATAAAATATTCTATTTATAGCATCCGATAATAAAAAATTGTAAATTAAAAGAGAAATTAACTTGCAAACAAGGCAAACTAAAATTACAGTTCAAAGAAAATATATTAACAAAATTTCATTATTTTCAATAGACTACTGAGTGAATTCTAAGGAAGGAGAAAAGCTTATTGATTAGCCTAGTGATGGAATAAAATTGTTTTGTTAATTTGTGTGCCTTCATATCATAACACAGAGAGGGCGTAAACAGAAACTTACTTGCTTGATAATGGTGTGGACGAGATCAATAATTTAAACAACATTTGGGATAAAACTCAATCCATAAAACCTTTCATCCTACCTACCCCAACAATTTAGCTAAATAGTTTTTTTTTTCCAAATTAAAAGTATATAATTGGATAAAAATGGTAATAATAAAATTGATTTTTTTTTATTTGTCAATATTTTTTTTTTAGACAATATGAAAAAAATATACTAAAAATAAAACAAACACTTACAAAGACCGGGGGATATTTAACCTGACCCAGTTACAATCGAAACAGAAGATCATTGTTATAAATCAAATCTACCTTAATCAATCATAACAAACAAACACTCGTTTCAAGTGCAACAAAATAATAAATTTGATTTAAAGAGAAGCATACTGGATTTTTTTTAATCGGTCAAAAAGAAAGTATGCTTTATAGTTTAAATATTGTATTGAATTATCATTATTCAAAAAGAGAAATGATATATAAACATCTATTTTGCTACAACTATTTTGACACCTTATAAATATAAAAGTATTTTTGTAAAAGCATCATGTTTTGAAGCTTTATCCCTTTGCTTTTATGACAATATCCTATATTGGTTGTCAAAACAATTGTTACAAAGTAGATGTTCATGTATAATCACTCATTAAAAAAATGTTTGGTTTTGGCCGATTTGTTCATTATTCTGCCAGGTTTTTACTTTAATTCAGATTCTTATGCTTTTCGATTTTTATTTTTCTGCCAAGTTCAATCCGATTTTGATTACCTTGAACACAACACAAAAAGAAGAGGCACGATGGCATTAATAAACAAGATAAATATCACGGCACATCACTTGACACATATAAACATTTTTTTACAACAAAGTCACACACATGATAATATGATATGGACAAACACCCTACTGGAGAACAAAAAGAAACGACTTGTCGCATGCACAAAATAAAATGAACATATAATGAAGATTCAGGATATTAGCAATAATATAAAGGTGAATATGGAAGATATACCTCTATGCAGTTGATTAAAATATCGATTTTTTTTCCTTGAACTTCTACTGCACCACTTGACTGCTCTAGATCTATTTCTTTTCTCCGATTTTTTACTCTTACTCTTATTCTTTTTCAAAATGAAAGACTCACGCGTTCTCTTTTTTTTCTTTTTTGTGTGGGTTAGAGTAGGGTAATTATAGTATTTTTATGATGATGGTGGATATGGAAGGAAATGAAATAAAATAAATAAATTAATTATGAAATCAATTATTATTAAACTGGTTTATACCGTCGTTATCTCCTTCTCTTTTCAGTTGATTGTTTTCTATTTTAAATTTAATCAAGAAATAGAATAATAACATGTGATAATTGTGGAGCTGTCAAAATGAGTCAGGTCTATTACTTTTTCCGTCCTATAGGTTTCTCGTGCGTCCTGTATTTTTTTTCAAAAATGCCCTTGTGATTTCTGGATTTTAAAATCCAGATTCATGTTTACTATTTCGGATTTTATAATCCAAACAATTCTTATGCATAATCAGTCATCAAAATCTCTCACGTTTCAGCAGTTTTGAGTTTTGCTTTTAAAATCAACAAAAAAACTAAGTAAACAATGCTAAAAACCTATCAAATAAATTCATAAAAATATAAAAATACCACCGAAAAATTCTAAAAATCAAGTAAAACTAGTGCAAATTTTTTCAGATTTTTCTGTGAATATGAACAATTAAAAAAATGAAAAATGGGTCTGAACGATGAAATCTTAGATTTTGAGGGGCGGAATCCCATAAGAAGTATCTTTTTTTGGAGTTATGGTCCTTGATTTTTTTTCTGATTTTTTGGGGAAGTTCCAGAGCAACCCGATCAAGTAGCCCGAAAACTCAATTTTTGACTAAGAACAAGTAACAATGACCCAAAACAAAATGGTAAGAGTTAGGAAGATTAATAATGTCCCTAAAATAACTATACATGTTATAAACATGTTTAGGATTTGTGCTGATACAGTCTGGATTATATAATTCGAACTGTTTTACCTTAAAAAGGGTGTTTAGGGGGTTTCCGGATTATGTAATCCGGAAACATCATGTAACTTGCCCTATTTTTGAAGTTTCCGGATTACAAAATCCGGAAAAATCCGTAACTCCATTTTTCACCTTATAACAAAGGAAAACACAATTTCGAATTTTAAAATCCGGAAACCACAAGGCATTTTTGGAAGAAAAAAAAAAACAGGGCGCGCGAGAAACCTATAAAGTGGGAAAAGTAATACTAAAAAATGACGTTATTTTTTTGGAGCAGCCCACCGGGATTGCATTTTACATGAGTCGGCTAAGGCTGGGTCACTTGCTTGCGGGTCGGTCCTTTAAGAATCCTTATTTGATGTTTTAAAGATAACAAACATATTAAATTTATTTAATCTTGTTAACTACTAATCTGTTTTGTGAGAATTTGTTTCATGAGAACAAACTGAGAACGTTCTGGTATAAACGAAGCAAACAGAAGAGTACATCAAAAGTATACAAGATAGCATAAGAAGAAAGCATGGCAAAATGGTTTAATCGAAAGTTGGAGTCTTGGGCCCAAAGCAAGGTTCGACCCACTTGGAGAAAAAGTCCCATAAGGAATAAAATATGGAAAATTGCTTTTCTGACATTCAAAACGTCACATTGACACATGGAAATGACGTTTTTACCCCCTGACGGTAGTTAATTACCGTTGGATTGATCCGGCGGTAGTTAACTATCGTTGTACACCAACACAGCTTAAAAAAAAAGTTCCAACGGTAGTTAACTACTGCTGGATAATATGATGTTGATAGTGAAGAAGAGAAACATGGCAAACTTGAGAAGCAGAAAACAAGGAGGTATGGTTCTATTAATGAGGACTCTGGTAGAGGCGACGTTAGGCATGCTTCAGGACAAGCCAAACATGTTAAAAGCCAAACATTTAGACTTTCTGCATTGTATATTTTTTTGTCATGTTCACTTTACTCTCTCTTTTTGTTCTCTCTCTATATCCCCTTGTTTCAACCACATCAAGATAATGTACCAAAAAAAAACCACATCAAAATATGTAATTATCAATCAAATTTCAATTTTTTTTTGGGTCGTTTTAAATTTTCATCAGCTCCCAAATTTAGAAAAGAAAAAGGGGAGAAAATGTAGTGTTGATTTTAGAGAGAGAAAGAGATATTGGTTACTTTGGATTCTTTTTTAGTGATTATGTTTAATTTTCTTCCTGGTAAAATTGTTCCTTGAATGAAATAACTTCTTCTCTTCTTAACATTAATCTACAGATCTGGAGAAAGATGAAACAAATTGTAAAAACTATAATCCCTATTCAACAAAATCATGAAAAATCTTAACATTAATATGCCAGATAAATAAAATAAAATAAAACGAAAGAGGACAAAAAATCAGTATTTAATGCTTGCATCATCCATTGAAGCTTCATCTTCATAGAATATATGAACTAGTGGTGATTTTTAGAGAGAGATGACAGAGAATTTGATCCGATGATACATGCTCCATGGTAGTTAACTACCGCTGGAACATTTTTTTTTTTTTTTTTTTTTTGTGTTGTATACTTAGAACGGTAGTTAACTACTGCCAGATAAATCCAACGGTAGTTAACTATCGTCGGGGGTAAAAACGTCATTTTCATGTGTCAATATGACATTTTGAATGTCAGAAAAGCAATTTTCTAAAATATCTCACTCAAATGGATAAAATCACATGCTTTTTAGGCATGACATCACTAAAGAAAAATAGGATGACATAATCAATGTCACTTCTAATTAACAACAAGCCACAACTCATTACAGTTGGTTCTCTCACTCGCAAGTAACACAACTTGTGCAAGCAAACCGTATAGAACATTATGTCCTGTTTAAAGAAGAAAAGTGAAATCAATTGAGACTTTGGACAACTATCAAAAATGTTTCCACAACTCTATTTTCACTCTTGATCACCAAGGCACTCCTCACCTATAAATACAAGTGGTTTTGAAAGTTGAAAGTAAGAGTTTTGAAAACAAATATCCTCTCAAGTGAAAATCATCACTACATACAAAACTCTTCGCAAACAAATCAAATCCCAAGCTCTCTCACTATATCTCTTGGATGTTCTCTTTCGAATTTGCTTATTAAATCTTAAACAAGTGTTGAGTATTTATTTGATCCAAACCAAATCTCATTATACAAAGTGTATTGTAATTCTGAAGTCTATCTGTAACGATAGTTTGAGAAAAGATTGTAAAAACATTTCTTTTGCGAAAACAAAGAATTGTAGAAGCCTGCTGAGGTTGATAATACAGGTGTAACAGACTGATCGAGTGTGGTCAAGATCTTATAGTGATAGTCAAAATTTTCTGTTAGAGAGACAACTATAGTGGATAATCTCACACGTGGTGTGGGGAGTGGAGGTAGCTCTCTCTCTCTCTCTATTTTAAGTTACACAATACACACACACACACTATTACACTTATATTAATATTTATTAATCTTCAGAATATTCTGGTCCTAATTAATCACAACTAAATTAATTCAGAGTTCTCTAGTCCCTAAATTAACTATTAATATTGTTGCATTATTTTATTCAATATTAAACTGTCTCCAAAACATTATGTTCCAAGATAAAACAACTATATAAATATTTAACTAAAGTATATAATATTGTTTTATCTTTCTGTCATATATTAATCTAATCATACTCCAGAACATTCTGGTCCATGTTAAAATCAACTTAATAATTTAACTTAACTTCATTTTTCTCATTCTGCTTGTAATCATTCTCCATAACATTCAGGTCATATCAAATTAATTGTTATATACTCTAATCTTGTTGAACTAACACGTACCAAGAACTTTCTTGAGTATATAAATCTAAATTTAAGTTTAAGGAATAATTTAAAAGGGTCACAATTCAAACCCCCCCTTCTTGCGACATTTATTGCTACTTCACTATTTTTGGAAAATCCTGGGAACTCAAGGCAAATCGTGTCACGATTACTGAGGACCGTGTCACGATTTTGGGCATAGGTTGCCTATTTAAGCTGATTTAGTTTCAGAAGCAACAATTCAGAATTTTGGAGATCTAAAGCGCGATTTTGAGAACAAAGAATTGAAGGTGTGGCCAATCCATCCAACTAATAGTCGATTTATATATGTTTTAATGCTTCAAATGATTATGCTATTTGTAATTCAAACTATGAGTAGCTAAATCTCTTAGAGATTAGGTCTGAGATGATTATAATTTAATCATGTTTGAACCATGTTGTTGTGAAACTCTATTTCTCATGAATATCAATCTAGTTTTATTCAATTCAATTGTTTTTACTGCTTTGTATATATTGACACCATATAATTTGAATTGGTAAGATTGAATGACTACTGACCTTGGCTTAAAACTTAGACCTAATTGAATTGCTCAAATAAATAGGGTTAGTCTAGTAATGAATAATCATTTATTTGTGATACTAGGTCAACGCTTTTAAAACCTTCAACGTATATTAGTTCGCCTAAGGAATTAGGGAATGTAGTATGAGAAGAGGGTCCTAAGTTAAGGGATTGATTATGACTATTTAAGTTAACCATCGTGAAACTAGAAAAATATTCGTAGGAAATAGATGCAGTGTACCAAACAGGAGTAATCAGAGGATTCGACGACATGATCTCATCTCTCCGTATATTTTCTAAACAACTGTTATATTCTGCTTATTTAACTTTTATGCAATCAAACCTACTGTCTCGGGCAATAAAATAATTTACACATCCTAGATAATAACCTCATTGCTAATTTGAGATTAACACAGTCCTCGTGGATACAAATTTATTTTTATTACTTTGATAGAATTAGTACGCTTGCTAAATATCTGTCAGGGACATTCTTCAGCAAGATTCTCAGCTTTGTCTGGGAGGTGGTGGCGAAATAGAATCATATAGTCACCTATTTTTATCTTGCAATTTTTTTACTCGCATTCGGTATATGGTGCAAAATTGGACTGGATTATCATCAGTTGATCCATTCACTACGTTGGATCATTTCGTTCATTTCAGTCACTTAGCAGGTAGATCCTGAATGCGTTGTTCTATCATGAGGATTATTTGGTTTTCGTGCATTTGAGTTATTTGGAAGGAATGACAAAAAATTTAAAAATCAAGAAGTGGGCATTCCTTAAATGTTGGACAAAATTAAGATGTTATCATTTTGGTGGTTGAAAACAAAATATCCACATTTTGATTTCGGTTATCATAATTGGTGGTTTTGTCCATTTTCTTATCTCTGAATTGGTTAAGAGATTTTTTGTATTTTGACGGGTTAAGAGTGTGTACTTAACCTTCTTCGTTGTGAATTTGTTCGTCTGTCTGTGACACGTCTTGTCTTAGAGAGAGCGAGTTTTCGTTAATATATCTAATTTTGTTTTATTAAAAAAAAATAAAGAAATAAAAAAACATGAAGTTAAAAAGATAGAAAAGTTCAGTTTGTGATTATCCGCGAAAGAATGACAAATGTGAATTAAAAAAGAAAAAAAAGAAAAAAAGGATTTTGAACGTAGGGAGTAAAATTATCGAGAAGTGAAGAAATTTTCCTTACGTGTAACTGTAAGCGTGATGCAAACTTTTGTACAAAAATTAGTACATAAAATGATTTGATTGTGTTTAATCTTTCAATTTTCTTCTAACTTCACACCTATGTTATATGAATATTATCAATTTAGAAAATATGTTGTATGTATATTGTTATATTTATTTATAGAGTAATTTGTAAGGCTACCAATGATAAATATATTTCTACAACCATTTTTTAAAGCTAAAATAGAATATATTAGATCACAAAAAGTGATCCATCTCACACAATGTGTACCAAAGAGAATGACCTACAAAAAAAAATACAGTTAAGAGCCTGGTGCCATTAAATCGCACTCCACAAGAATGACAAATAACAACTTTTGTAACAACTTTCATTTTTTTTTTCTTCCTTTTATTTGATAAAAACAATAGAGAAAAAAAGAAGAAGAGAGATGATAGAAAAATCATGAGAGTAAGAGATAATTGTTAAAAAATTGTCATAAAATATCATTTTATATTATACTAACATGGTTTGGTAAAAAAAATAAAAAATAAATAAGGACGAATCCACGTTGCGGGTTATGTGAGCAATGACCTGTACTCAATTAAATAATACATTAAGTATTTAATGACAAATGCTAGAATGGAACACAAATTATGGCAATGGAACACAAATCAGTGGTATGATGGAACACAAATTATGGCAAGGAATAATAGAGCAAAATTCTAATTTTTTTAATGCCCAAAATAATTTAAAATAAATTATATTTTAAATTATTGGAAAGTTATCACAATGGTACACAAGTGGTGTCCATTTTTCTACCTATCAATACGTCTACAAACTATATTTTAATGATCGGGGTCTCGAGTGTATATGTTTCTACCTATCAATGCCCAAAATTCTATTTTTTGTATATTCAGCTTCTCTATCTCGGCCCAAAGATTTTAATTGTTATTAATAATCGTTTTTAAAAAGCCTAGATTATGAATGAATTATTAATGATGATTTTGCAACTCAAAATATAATAAGAATGATATTTGAATAGTTGCATGTGCACCATTTAGTTCGCTCAAGGAACCTATACTCTCAAGACCGGCCATAAGACCGGCCATGTATTTCATTCAACATTTGAATTTAAGTTCTACTTATAATTTGAGTTTGGCCTCTTCTGCTGTACCATACTTCCGTTGATGGGATTATATATTGTTTTATTCATCTAGTAATTTTTCCTTTATATCTTATTGCAATTATTAGTTATTAATTTTTGGCATCAATGCATTAAAATCATCCAATGTAAAAGATAGAAAATAGAAAATCTATTTCCATGTATTTTCACTCTCTTTTTTCCATAGAGAACATGAAAATAGAAAACGTATAATTAGAATCTCAGTTTATTTATCTATTTTGAATGGTGATTAAAAAAATTATTACTTGCATTTTCACTCTAAGATCACTCGTGCATAATCTGCCATACAACTTTGCTTTTTATCAACCTTCAAATTGGATATCCTCATTTCTCAAAATCTCTATTACACCCAGTACTTTGTAATTTTTTACCATGATATATATATATATATATATATCAAGATCATTGTAATACACTAACACGGCAAATCAATAGGTTTGGTGTAAAATATATTAAAAAATTAAAATTACAATATGAAAATCATCGATTATTTTTTATACATATGAAGTAATAATAATATAGATTGAATTACTACAATATATAAGTTTTTTTTTTTAAGGAACTATTAAAAACCAACAAGAAACATAATAATGCAATATATAATACTAATAAAATAATGATAAGTATTAATATTTATTTTGTGGTTCGGTTCGGTTTAGTTCGATTTTGAGAAATTGATGCGAAATCCGAACCGATCCTAGAGGTTTTTACAAAACAACAACCAAACTCATCCAAAAATATTCATTTTTTTGCGATTTTTCAGTTTTTTTGAGTCGGTTTGCGGTTTTATTTTGGATAGATTTGGATTTGAATACCCCTACTTTTGAGGTGTATAATGTCATTTCTTTTACTTAACTAATCTCAAATTGTGTAAAACCTATTGCGGTGTCCTACATGGATCAATGAAACATCTACTTTATATTTTTTATAGGATAGCTCAATATAATTATGCAGCAATTATATCTGAATCATATAGTTGTATAAGATGGATCTTTTTTTTATTTTGAAATAAGAAGTACTAAAACCCAACAAAATATAATGAATCTAAACATTTTGATATTAAAAGAGTTTCTTCTTTATATCACCAATTGATTTGTGCGTCATTAGTGATGGTAATTGTGACAAACATTGAAAGGGGTATCGATAGGGGCGGAGCCACCCCCAGCTAGCTTGGGCACTAACCCAGGCTCAGCTCCAACTTTCTTTGTAGCAAGCCCAGCCATTACTAGAATTTTTAGTTTTTTCTGCGGATTTACCTGCGGAGTTTTGGGCAAATTCCGCAGGAAACGCATTTCCTGCAGATTTTGTCATGGATTTAGGTTCTCAGGTGAGGTAATACTAGGATTTTAGGATCCGCAGGAAAGATACATCCGCAGGAAATGTGAAATTATCCGCAGGAAATGTGAAATTATCTGCAGAAAATATGAAATTATTCGCAGGAAGGAAGTAATGTTTTGCGATAATTTTTTTGTCTAGGTTCTATAAAATTCTTGGCTCCGCCACTGGGTATCGAGATAGAATGATATCTCTAATAGGACTCCTAAAAATAAAATGAGTTTATTTTCCTTTTGTAAAAAAAGCATTTTTAAAAATTAAGACCAAACTAAAGTAACTTAAATTAGATACTTTTTTTAACTTTTAAAATCATGTTTAATTTTTAAGTTTTAATGTGAACACCATAGACCACTTTAGAATCCATCTACAAATGAAGGGTATAATTCCATAACAAGTAGAATATAATATAAATGCTATGGGTTCCTTTAAATAGAAGAAATTAAATACTATGAGTCATTCAAAAAAATATATATTACCAATTTAGCAGTATTTAATATATGAAAAACTTTTGTCAAAAACAAATATATATGAAAAACTATTTTAATAGGAGGATCAATTTCTCTTTTAGGTGAAATTTTACAATCAATGCAATAAATGTCAATATATATATATATATATATATATATATATATATATATATATATATATAT
>Ga0209282_1002783_pt1 | contig 10226 bp, 8 predicted proteins | sample Mtrugardesep15_FD_187529 | JGI IMG/M metagenome (GOLD analysis project Ga0209282, IMG submission 187529) | Root nodule microbial communities of legume samples collected from California, USA - M. trunc garden sep15 (SPAdes) (version 2) | ecosystem: Host-associated > Plants > Roots > Nodule...
CAAAATTCTTTAAAAAAAAAAATTTCAATAGAATTAATCAAAACAAATTTTTAAAAAAAATTTTATATAGTACTAACTACTAAATAAAAATAATAATTTTAATGCCCTAAAAAATGGTGTCCTGGACTATCGTCCACCCTATATATATATATATAGTTGGGCTGGCCATTTCTTGATGTAATCGCTGTAATTTTTTTATTTAATCCATCCTTGTATTGAGAATTATCTTTTTAACGATATGACTTAAGTTTGTTTGATCTAAAATAAAGAAAGCATATAAATATAGTATCTCTGTTTTTTATTGTTCAAAGAAGAGTTACTTTAATTTAAGGGTCCGGCTGACAAATATTTCTAATGATATTAACTAAAAAAATTATTATTGTATCCATGAGTATAGATCAGTTGACATAGACATGCATAATTATATGTAGGAGTTGGAGTTCGAACTTCAAACATCCAACTTATTCACCTTAAAAAATGTAAATTTTTTTAACTATTAAACTACTTGATAAAAAAAACATTATAAGATAACAAAAAGCACCCTATTTGATTGTTGAAACAAAGCTCTAATTAAGGTATTTCCCTTGATCTTTTTTTTCCCTTGATCTATTATAACTATCGAATACTTAGAAGAACAAGGAAAAGATGGTTGCATTACCACTTTGATGTTTCAATTTCAGTTCAGGGATCAATGAATGAAGTAACTTTGAATCCAGGAAGATGGTCTGACTCAAAATGGAAAGGATACTTAAATGGTGCCTGCAACCGCATAAAACGCTCTTACGCGAATTTAATTCTATGTCTATTAATTATTGGTTTGTACATACTCCATTTTATTTTTAATGAAAAAAATATGAAATCATAATCGCCATAAACAGCATAAGTACGTACTAGTATTTCAAAATACAAAGGCATGGTGATACAATTACAAACATGATGCAGATGCAGCAAGCGATAGTGACAGTAAAGTTGAAATGGTAAAAGTTGACAGTAGATACATTATTATCTATTTTTTAACCGCGAGTGAACACCACGTTCCAAATCTAACTTGTGTCATGCGAGTGGGGGTGAGAAAGATGTTGCAGTGTCTTCAAAAGCTGGGCCCCTTTTCTCTTTCCCCTTGCACTACACTCTCCTTGAAGCGCCAACTCCACAGCACGCGCCACCTCTTCTGGCGGAGCCGTCTGCATATCCCCCATATCACCGCCGTAAATCACAGCCAACACACCAATAGCATACTCTTTCCCACGCGCCCCCGTTTTTCCCATGACAGTAACCATCACTGGAACCGCCAGCGCGTGAGCTCTCACTTCCTCCGCACCCTCCGGCACAGTACACATAAGCTCTAAAGCAGCGAGAGCTCTCTCAGCTGGTGCACCGTCGAGTTCAGGAGCAGATTCCACGACGGCGCCAACAGCGCCAGCTTCAACGGCGACACGACGGTTGGCTTCTGAGAGACAAAGCGCGAAGAGAATCTTGGTGGCGGGTTTTGATTCACGTAAATTTCGTATGAGTGCACGCATGAGGTTAGGTGGACATGGTGGTTGGTCTTGTGGAGGGTTGGGAACGAGGGAACGTTCTAGAAGGTTAAGAGCAGCGTTAAGGTCTGTGGTTGATTGTAGTTCTGACACGTGGAAGAGTTCTTGGAGGTTAGGGATGGTGGAAAGAAAAGGAGGAAGAGGAGGTGGTGGTGGTGGTGGAGGAGGAAGGGGTGTGTTTGGAGTGGAAGTGGGGGTGGGAATAGAGAAACGCCACTGTGTGAAGCTTTGAGAAGTGGTGGCTGAGTTAGAAGAGGATGAAGTGGAAGATTCGCATGTTGTTGAAGTGTGAGTTTGAGTTTGAGTTTGAGTTAGAGGGAGTGGTGGTGGTGTGGGACCAGTGGCTGTAGGACTAAGGACTGTTTGGCCGCAGTGTCGAAAAAAGCCACATGAGAATAGTTGAGTTTTAAGCTGCTTTGGTTGATGGCTTTTCATGGTTGTGATAGATTAAGCTTCTTGCTTGTGTGAGAGTGAGACTGTGAGGTGAAGTGATTCTTCTGCTTTGAAAATTGTAACAATGATAGTACACTACACATACACATGTTGTGACTTGTGAGTACTGTACAGTACGGTGTGGTTCTTGCTATCTGTCAAGTGTCAACTTCGTCAAAGACAATCTAGTACATGCCTGGTTCACTTCACTTTTCACAGAGTTAAATAGTGATAACTCAATTCAATTTGGTATTTTTGGAATGGAAAATGATTAGTGTACCGTAACACACTCCATTCTATTTACATCTTGTGAGAAAAAGCAATATAAATGTTGATATGATATGTGTAAGAAAATGTTTCTTAAACATCCCAAAACCTTGATAGAAGTAGAGTTAAGAGAGAATGAAGTATTGATGATCTGATATGAAAATAGAGATAGTGAGAAAACAAAGTGTTAATGGATATATGATTTTTTTTTAAAGGGTATGAAAATTTATAATGTTTAAACATTTTTCTTGTATGATACTCCATACGATTTTATTTATAAGAAAATTTTAACTTTTTTAGATTCATTGCGTAATTGATGTATTTTGTCTAGAACATATACCAACTAATGCAACGAATTAAAAAAGTCAAATATTTCTTATAAATAGAACCGGAGGAGTATATTAATGATGGTGATATAGAAAAAAAGTATTGATATTTGAACATAAAAAAAACTACATGTATTGACAAGGTACACCATTTCATATGGATCATGTACACCCTTCCTCTCAAAACAAGCATCCCAAGGTGCACAAAAAGTTGAAGAGTCTACTATCCGTATAAGTATGAGAAATGACATTTGTACAATAATTTTATGACAATTTTTGTTTAATTTTCTCTTTCATACACTCTTTATTATCTTTCTTTTTTTTCTCTGACTCTCTATCTTTATTGTTTTTTATCAATAAGAAATTAGAAAAAGAATGTTGTGTTAAAAGTTGTCGCAAAATTATTGGACAAATATCATTACTCTATCACTTTAATATGTGTTTCGTCCCTGCAATTAGGGATCATTTAAAAAAATAGTTGTATTCGTTAATCCTGACATTTTGTCCTCCTAAAATTTAATCACTTAAAAATTGGTCCCACAACACAGTTAATCAGTGCCACGTCATTGATTAGCTGATGTAACTTGCGAAAAGACCAAAATACCCTAGCTTCATCTTCTTCCTTTTGCCTCTCAGTTTCCTTGCAGATTCAACTGCAACTCCCAGCAACACACACACGAACAACAATGGAAGGAGGTTCTTTCTCTGCTGCATATCGTCCACTTCAACAACCATTTTCATCTTCAATTTTCTAGATCTTTGTCCCTGCATTCATAAACAAACCAATTTCATGTATTCACATACTGGTACGTTTTCCTTCAGAAACAGAACCTTCTGATTCAACAAGAACAGGAAGAAGCGCAGCTACGCCGGAAACACAACACCAGAACAAGTCGTGGATAACGTGCAGAAATCGATCCATGTTAACTCAGATCCAACAGCAACAAAAACAACAAGAAGATAACATGCAAATTATGGATGAAGAAATTCAACAAAAAAGGGAATGAAAAAACTCCACAATCACATGATTCAAAAAAAAAAAAAGAACTCTACAATCACCATTCATCTTCTCAAATCCGCTTTTTCATCTTTTCCTTCAGATCGTTCTTCCGCTAATTGCGCTTTCTTCGTCCTCTCCAAATTCACCAACCGTTTCCGTTTCCGTTTTTGATTTTGAACCTGATTCTGTTGAAGCTAAAAATGGTGTTATTGAGTTTGATAGTGGTGAAAAGAGGGAGGTTGAAGATAAAGTGAAAAGGGCATGGTGTGGATGATGTTCGCTGGTGATGATGACAATAACAATAACAATATCGAACAAGGCAAAGAACTCGAGAAAGAAGAGGGAGAAAGATGATGAAATCAAGGGCATTTTTGTCCTTTCATGTTTTAAACTTTGCTAAGGTAATTTGTCGGGATTAACGATTACAGGGATCAAATGACCCCTAATTGCAGGGACGAAATACATATATAGTGTGATGTCCATTTTGGTTGTACACATAACATTATTGATAAAATAAATAGAAAAAAAAGATGTTGAATGGTGTTGGAGAGTCATATGTATAAGCGTTATTCTCATTCATAATATGTCAGTTAAAATAATATAGTTTAATCAAAGATATCGACTTAGATTGTTTATTGATAAACTTCCTAAAAATAATTTGATTCGTTGAGGATTATACAATTTAGCATCGTCTTTGCGTGTAGAAGGATGTAATTTAAATGAAACATCAAAATATTTGTTTTTTGAATGCTATGTTTATGGTAAATTATGATAAGATGTCTTGTTATGGTTATGCTTGAGATGTGCATTAACAAATAATAATTTTTGTCTTGTGGTTTAATTTATATGTTTGACATCTCATGTAAAAAAAAGGTGAAAGAATATCTTCGTTTAATTTGGTTGATTTGTGTATGAAAGCATCAAAATTTTGTGGAATTTGGTAGAGCTGTCAAAACAGGCGGTCCGGCCCTAAATGGGCTTCGGGCTTTATTGGGCCGGGCCAAAAAGCCCGGTTGAAAAACGGGCTTGAAATATACTACCTGAGTCCGGCCCTACACGGGCCGCGGGCTAACGGGCCGGCCCGTATTAAAAATTACATTTAGTCGTAAAACAAAAATAAATTGTAAATATTTTCGTACACTAGTCGTAAACTAAAACGGCGAGGAAAACAATTTTAAATAAATTAGATACGTTATGGTTATAGATATTTATATATTCGATCTTTAAAATTATAAATAACGAAACGAGTAAATATAATTTTATATTACATTTATATGTGTTAATTCATTGAATTTTCACTTTTATTTTTTACTTTGATAATAACCTAAATAAAGAATTATTTAAAAAATTATATATAATTTATAGGATTTTTTTTGTTATGCGGGCTAACGGGTTACCCGCGGCCCGTTCGCCCTAACGGGTACCGGGCTTTTTAGGGCCGGGCTAAAAAGCCTTTTTAAAATTCGGGCTCAATATTTAAGGCCCAAACCCTAAAATTAATCGGGTTAAACGGGCCGTCCGGGCCTATTTTGATAGCTCTAGAATTTGGTTAGGAGGATAGTTTAACGGGTTTTCTGATGGAATAGTGCAATTATTGGTTTGGTCATGGATTGAAACCAAAGTAAAGGATGTTTTGAATTGGCAAGGTTTGGCTCGAATTTTTGGATTGGTTGCTGTTAGTTGTGCATTGGTTAATAGTAACTTTTAACATGTTTAATTTAATTGTTTGGTGCTCCATGCTAAAGTAAGACGTGAATATCTTCACTAAAAGTATTTGATCGATATGAAAGTATCAGAATAATCTGATTTTCTATCGGCAGGATTGTTGCCCAGGTCCGATCATTGGAATATTAAGCTTCTGATTTGGTTTTGGATTAAAGAAAAATTCAAGGATTTTCGTGTCATTTTCACCATTGTGAGATCAAACCTTTCAAATGCTTAGGTGTTGATGTTGCTTGATTTTATTTTTGTGGTTTGTATTGTTGGCTGTGAACTATTCGTTAATTTCCTTTTCTTAGCATGCATTTTGTTTGAATCCGTTTTGTTAATATAATTTATATTTTGGCTTTTAAAAAAAATTGGTACAACTTAAATTAAAGAATTGTTAGATATAATGTGTGCATGTATATGCTTGTTTGTATAATTTTATTTTATCATTTATAAAATGATATTTTGAAAACTATATGAGTGATCAGTTTGTTTTGAGAAAAAAAAAAACTATCATTGTTCAATTTGATATTTTTTTAAGTAATGCAATGGTATTATTAAAAAGTATTATACAAGTTTAGAAGTTCTAGCTCAACTCTCAAATCCCGAAATTGTAAGATCGGACGTCTTGACCCGAGACCTCACAGTTATGTGTAAGTTTAATTTAAGTGGATTACCACTTCATCTAAGACAAAAAAAAAGTATTATACAAAAAATACTCTTTTAATGCACATAGTAAAAAATAATAAATTAGACACATACTTCCTCTTGAATGAAATATACACAAAAATATTCTAGAAAGTTAAAAAGTATTCGAACCAAATACATTTAACTTTTTAAATAACTTTTACTTATATTTCATTATGAAAGGAAGGAGTACCTTTTTTTCCCTTAATTCAACTAGTAAAAGTTAAATTCATCAATACATGTATTTGATTTTGGTAAGGGTACAGCAAAAAAAAAAAAAAAAATTACCGTTAGTTTTTTGTAAGTAAAATTTGGTAAAAAATTGTTTCACCCAAGAATTGCACTTGAAATCTCCCAAATGATTTATCTTTTGGTGGTGTAATTATATTTTAGTCTCCTAAAACAACCAAAGTTTTAAAACAAAAATAAAGTTCCTTAAAAAATAAAAATAAAAAACAAAGATTACGGCCAGAGAAAGTAATGTAAAAGATATTTTATTAAATGATTCATGATATCAATTTTGTTATTTTTCATCAATATTTATAACTAGATGCAAATTATCAACGACTCATTGGATTAGGAAAAGATTGGTCCTTCGGTTACAATCACATACTTCGTGAAGAAAATCAGGGTGGTGTTGACATGTTAACTAAGATGAAAGCAAATATTTGGAAGTCGTTTATTGTCTTCTCCCCTTCGATGGAGACGGGCTCTATTAGCTTGATGCAAATGGAGTTTATTTTTTGAGACTTTAATTGTTGTTTACCTTCTTTGATGAAGATTATCATGTTAAATTTGTCAATTATATATTTCGTGCATGCCAAAATTGTAAAATATCAAAGCATCTAAAAAGAGGAACTAAAGTCATAAATAAATCCGTAACTTAACTGAAGAAAATGATTGGAAATAAGAATCTATTTTCTGTCCACCTCGTGGTTGTAAACGTGTAACTGCAATTAAAATAAGGAGCAAAATATTTCATCAAATGCAGCCTACCCTATTTGTTTCGCAAAGCAACTGCCTTCTGAAGTACGTGTTTCTCCTATCTAAATCCTCAATTTACAACATTAATATCCTCCATTCAGCCTTAAACAAAGGAATGTAATGGAATTTTACAGTTTTGTAATTCAAGCTACGAGATCTCAACGAAGCTCTGAAATGAACTAATAAATTAAAAAAGAAACTAAGACCTACTTAATAGTTCAATACTTAAGAAATTACACGCCAGATATGGATGACAGATCATCTCCATTTCTCTTCTAGATCTTTCCTCTCCGATAATACATAAGTAACAAACAATGCTGCTACTAGTGCAACAATTGTTAGCAGAAGTAGAGCATAGCTGAAATCTTCAGTCAGTGAATCGTAAGTCCTAGAAGGAGCAATCTGAGTAAAAAATAGATCTACTCCATAGGCAAAGACGAGGGATGTAGACTCCAATTTGGCAGGCACTGTTACTATACCTCGCAGACCTTCTACTTTTAGGGAATGTGTGATATAGGACTGCATAGATTCAAACAGAATGTGTGAATTTTATGTTAAGAAGTATAGTAAGCTTAAAGAGAAGCATGAGTACCAAGTTGGTTTCAAATATTTATCTAACTAGTATGCATCTGCACAAGCAGATCTACTCTAAACTGAGGATGGACAATATGCAAGTGCAGGCCATAGAAAGTAAAAACAGGGCTAAAAGTCATTTCTCCATCCTCATCATTTTCCAATTACTAGTTCTCATAACGGCTAGGAACAAGTTATTAAAGTTGTAATTCCTTACTGTCTAACTATATGGCTAATCCCTCTGGTACAGAGAAATTCCCCCGAGAAAAAGGAATGGGGTGTGGTATATATAGTTAAACCAGAATTTTTTTGCACACAACATGCATGGATATATATTGCTGGCCATAACTTGGCATGTTATGTACTTTGCCTCTAAATATCTAAAGAATAAAGGTCACAGCCTTTCATCAGTACACAATTCTTTGTCATCCAAAATATGTCCCCCAACCCATCCCCCCTCTTCTCAACGCACTGTCTCCCTGACCAGAAGCAATTTCATATTTATTGTGATAAAAGAAATTTGTAAACTTACTGATGTTTTTAATCCTTTTTACACTCAACAAATTTCTATTGAGATAATGAAGGATTTTTTTTGCTTATATCAAATTAAGGAAACTTCAGATGAAAATGTACCTGAGAAATGATCGGTAGTGAATCGGTAAGAGGAATAATTCCTTCTTCTTTCTCAGCTTGTGAGGGATTGAGAGATCGACGGGGATCCAAAAATCGTTTATCAAGTGCCAAAACCTGCAGCAAACAAAAAAAATACAGTAAGAATGTCAATAGATTGAAGAATCTAATTAAATGAGAAACAGCAGAGTGTTGCTTTTGATATCAAGTTTCATGTGGGAAAACAGTCATAATAATTCCTACCTGATCACCAATTGTTCCGATAAGAAGCTGCTTAGAGGTTATACCCTTAGCAGTTAAAGTCACTTCAATGGCTTTCACAGAGTGAGTAAAGAAGTATGATTGTGATTTTGCTGAGATTTCTGGTCGGTAATAAGAAGAGATGGGTGATGTAAGGTTATGCTTCCCAAGAACAAACTTCCAAATATCTTTGTTATCCTGTGAAATATATTCCAGCCATATATCACATTAGAATGAACAAAGACAAGAACACAAGAAATAATGAATGGATGAACACAATAACCATGTAAAAAAAGAAGATTAGCGGCAAAAAATTAGATAGAGAGAAGAATAATCAAATAACAATACACAAGTTGGCTGACATACCGCCCGAGACTGGTCATAGACCTCGATAACTGACATCTCATGTCTGTGAGCCCTGAGATTGAAATAGTGGTAGACAACCCAGTTTTCACTAAATACCTACAGAAATAATATTCATGCGATGTGAGAGCCAGATTCATATAATACATCTTAAGAATGAGAAGGTAGCTCGAAAGCTTACAGCATGAACAGGACCCTGGCAACCATGGTGGGTCATGCGATGCAATATGCGACCAGTCACAGTATCAATGATATAGATAACCAAAGTTGCCTCCTCTGGGGTTGCTGTTCCAATTTCCCCACTGGCTTTTGGTGCTGCATTTGCAACAAAAAGTATATTCTTCGATATATACTTGTACATGACATCGTGGTCAGTCATAACTTTTGCTTGAGTATGAACAACCTAGATGAAACGAAAAAGAGTAATAATTTAGAAAGGAAGGAAGCAAAGAAATGACCGAAGACTCGATGAATAGTATTTAAAGTTTAAGTGCGTTGAAAATCTTTAATTGTCATATTATTTATGATCAATTGTTATATTGGAATATAACTACATATACAATTTAAATGACTTCGGAAAAACTAAAGGCACGCTGATTTGGGAGCATAACCAAACTTGGATATTAAGCTTGGTAAACATTACACTACAAATCGAATCACCTCTTACTCAAAAAAAAAAATCACCTCAAGACTAAAAACTTAATTTCATTATTTATACTGACATTGATTTATTTATGATAAAACCCACCTCAAGCTGTTGAGTTGAGCACATATTCATGAAAAGAAATAAGTATTTCGAGTAATGCATGTTTATATACCTCAGATGGGAGACTAATTTTTCTAAAACATAAGGTGATCTGTATTAGATGAAGTAGAATATAACAAAAAATGTTCTTTTAATTAAAAACCTCAAAACCAACGGCACCATACCTCATTTGATTTTCTTGTAACTGTTGCAATAATCTTTTCTGATTCCGATGGGAATACAATTGACCATAAGTCCCTGAATACGAAGCAGTATTCATCCACTACTTCATGAATGCAATTGCTCTTTAAGGCATGACCTCTAATAACACCATTATCAGTCTCAACCGAGTACCAGTATATATTTGAAAACTCACGTTTCAGAATCTCAATAGCTTCAGGAGTTCTTGGGTATAAATATGCATGTTTGTTAACATCTATAATAAGATGCAGACGCTGTTCAGTTGAATCAGTATAAGGCAGTGGAATGACTCGAGCAACGGTGTGGGCAAGACTCAGAGAATTGAGTTCCTTCCCTGTGTATGCATCAAGAAAAGAAATAACAGTTGGTGCAGTCACACTTGGTCCACATCGCCCAATTACAAGAATAGATGGATTCTCATCCAGTGCATGATGATGTGGAACCTGCCACTGATAAATGTTAAGCCCAACTGGATGTTCACAATCCTCTGATTTACGCAGAGAATGAAGTGTCGTAGACCAAACTATGCGTCC
>Ga0209282_1002784_pt1 | contig 10225 bp, 3 predicted proteins | sample Mtrugardesep15_FD_187529 | JGI IMG/M metagenome (GOLD analysis project Ga0209282, IMG submission 187529) | Root nodule microbial communities of legume samples collected from California, USA - M. trunc garden sep15 (SPAdes) (version 2) | ecosystem: Host-associated > Plants > Roots > Nodule...
TAAAGATCAAATTTATAGCCATTAAACTACTTAATAAAAAAATCAACACCTTAAAACAAAACCAAATTTACATACAAGAAATATGGTTTTGAAGACCTCAAAAAAAAGCTTAAAAAACTTGTTTTCATGTCTTCTTTAAAAAAAGAGTAAATAGTAAAATCACTCAATTACCCCATGCAAGTTAGTCCCTCCATTAAAGTTGATGACGTGTCCGTTAAATAACCATGTGATACTGACATGTTAAAATGGGTATTTGTCCATAATTTCAGGAGTATTTGTCCATTTTTTGAAATTCTATGATATTTACCCATTTTTTTCCCATTTTATTACGAAATCAGATTTTACAACGAATATTTTTCCACACCATATAACAGTATGTATGCATTGTTGGTCTATAATGATTAAATACGTATATTATTTTAAATGTGTGATAAGATTGTTTGTTTTCTTTCTTTTGAGCCAATTAACTAAATAATTTGTTCAAAAGAAAGAAAATACACAACAATTATATATATACTTCAAACAATATAGCATACATAATCATTTTAAACCAAAAAATCATAAATAATCATTTTCATCAAAGTGAAGTTACATGGTAGAGAAAAAGTAACGGTTGTAAGATATGATTCCATAAAACAGATCAAAAGATAAATGTTAAATTCAAAAAGTAGACAAATACCTTAGAATCTCAATAAATGGGAAACATCCACTTGAAATTATTGGCAATATCATGTGACGTGTCATTATCTATTTGACACGTGTCAGTGCCACGTGGTTATTTAATAGACACCTCATCAACATTAACTAAGAAATAGACCGAGTAATTAACTTGCTCGACGTTTTACAATTTAAGAGGTATTTGTTTTTTTCTCAAATTTTGGGAAATAATTGCAAGATTTTACAATTTCAAGAGTATTTACTCTTAAAAAAAATGTCTTGAATCAAAAAAATTTAGTAGTATAATTAGAAAACGATAAAAATTACTTTTTAAAAAATAATTTAGTTTGTATTAACACGACTATATAAAATTAATTTTTTATTACAAAATTAATTTAATTTTAACATTTATTTCTCTTTCCTTTAAAAATTTACTTTTTTAAAGAGCGGTGTTATTTAGAGGGAAAGAAATTGTCCCGAATCATCAAGAATAAATTTAATGCTTCCTTTTCCACAATACACAGAAGAGAGAGAAATTGAGAGATTGGAAATACACGCTCAGGATAAATTCGTGATACTCCTGTTCGTGAGATCCAGCATTACGCTTTTTAAAAAGGTATTTTTAACTATTTATCATTTGGAGTTGTTTTTTTTTTAAAAGTTATTTTTTTTTTAAAACTATAACAAACAAATACAATATTCTTTGTAACCAAAAAATAATACAATATTAGTAAAAATGATTATTTAAAAAAATGATTTTTTTCTTAAGAAATCATAACAAACGGCGTCTAAGTATGACAATTTCAGCACCACACATAGCAATAAGTAAATTAATAATTAGTTTAATCAAAAGGAATTCAAAAGAAATATGATAAATTGTGACACATCCGGGCTAACAAGTAACAACCGCCATAATGAATAAATGCACTTGTGCTTGCTTACAAAAATTGTCTAACATAATCTTATGAAGATCGTTTCGTATTTAAGACAAGAGTTAAATATGTTTTTGATCCTTATAAAATTGTGATCTTCTAGGTTTAGTCCTTACTTAATTTTAATAGCTTTTTTAATCTTTATAAAAAAAATTACTTATAATTTTAGTCCCTGCTAAAACAAATTTTGTTTAATTATCCTTAAACTCTTAAATTTTTCAACGATTCTTTTTATACAAGTTTAGAAAACTATGAAAGGTTCGTTTACTAAAATTTAGAATTTTTTAACATGAAATAAATTAAATATGAATTTTTTAAAACGACAAAAGTTTAAGATATAAGTAACAAAAATATAGACGTAGAAATCAAATTTTTGCGATATTTTTTTTGGAGGAACTTTTAATAACGTTTTTAACACGCTTGTAAAAAAATTGTTGAAAAACTTAAGAGTTTAAACATAAATTAAACAAATTTGGATTGAGTAAGGACTAATATTGAGTGCAGAAATTTTTTATAGGGATTAAAAAACTATTAAAATTAAGTAAGGATTAAACTTTGAAGGTCGCAATTTTATAGGGATCAAAAACATATTTAACCCTTAAACGATGATAAAAAAATAAATTATGCACAAACGCCTCTTAAGAAGAAATCAATATTGTGATCAAGAGCAAAGGTTCTGGCACATATCATAAGGTTCAAGTGAGTTTTTTTTTTGTTCGTAACTTCAAGTGAGTTTGTATTGAACTAAAAAATGACTAGCGAAATGGAATTATAAGGAAATAAAGAAATTAAAAGTTCTTGACCAAAAATAAGAAGGAAAAAAAAGTAAAAGTCTTGAGGATGAGGAGAAGAAAACATAAATAAAATGTAAAGAAAAACCTAAAACTAAGATTAAAGGGAATGGAGAAAAGAAAATATAACCATGGAGTTATAATAACCTTCTCTATTGTGTCCTTTTATAGAGGATGATATGCACTCCAGCTTCAAATTGAGCCATGTGTGTGACATTGTACCTTTTTTCCCTCATCAACCAATGTCTCACTCCCAACCATTCAAATTGATTTATTCTTATTTTCTTTAATCCAAACCATTCAACAAACACTTAACCAATCAAAAGTTAACAAATTTCTCTATAGGACACTAGGAATTTATTGACTATGACTAGTAAAATCAAAATTTCTATAGTTTCTGTTGTAACCGTATAAGTACTGTTACAGAGTGTTCTCAATCCTGATCAGTGCATTTTCTAATAAAAAATAAATATCAATTTCCTTATTCACTTTAGTTTTCACAAAGGGAAAAGAAAAAGATGAAATAAAATGTTACTAGCATAAATGTACAAAGATAAGATAAAAAATTAAACATACTTGTATAGTTAAATGTACAAAGAGAAGTTAAAAGTTAAAATTACTTCATGTATTGTTATATCAGTCACTTTAACTAATTGCGTTTGAGTATTTTTGCTAATTTCAGCAAACCTCCAATCAAGCCAATTGAAAATCACATCAGTTTGGCAGACAAGGGGAATGTGGGGGGTGGTGGTGGTTAGTCCCAATCCCTATTTTAGCAAATGTATTAAAAACTATCTAAGTAATAAAATATAATTTGTATTTATAGGGACCGTTTTATTTTCGACTTAGCAATGACATTATCATATAAAATAGGGGGTTGAGCGGAGCAATTTATTTGGCTTAAAACATTCAATTAATTGTAAAAAGCAAATAAAAGGGTTTAGTATTTCAAGATAAAAGGTGTTAAGGTCTTTCGAATTCATTATTGTTTGTTGTTAGGTAAATTGCACTTATCTTCTACAATTTTTTTTTTAGGGATTATCCTCTACAATTATTCTCCTAGTTTTACAATAAATCAACAAAATAGTTCTAATCAATCTCTTGGCTCATAACTCTCTTCTAAGGTTACAACCACCTAATTTCTTAGGTGAGTCCGTAGTCATTGGAGGTTTTAATGGAATGTTAATTTCTAAATCATAATCAAATAACCCTCTATCTCTGTACCGCCTAAGAAATAAATAGCTACACAATTGTCTAAAAGACTAGAGGGGCCCATTAAATTCCCGCCACAGTAATATTGTCCTCATATATCAATATGTCGCGTGTTTGACACGTGGGCGTGATCACAAAGGGCCCACCAAGGTGGTAGAAGACCCTAAACGAACATGTGGGTAACCCAGCGGCATATTGTCACTCGCGCCCAAAGACCAATGATTCCACATCAGCCTTCAACCAAGTCTCCCACCTATTCATCACGGGGCTGATAATTAAGGAAAGACGGACGAGAGAAGGACTCGGCAGATGGGAAACGTGGACTGAGGTTGTTATGTTTTTCTCTAGGTATACTCCTCTATACATACAGAGTTTAGACTTCTCAAGAATGGTATCACATTTACAAATTAAACAACCCATACCTCTGACTCTAGTAAAACACATTGCGGTTAGGGTTTGGAACTATTGTACTCAGTTCAAGTACAGTTGACGTCCACTGTGGGACCTCAGTAAAACTAACCTAGACTACACTCAATCATAGTCAGAGTGTTGTCTAAACGAAGACAAGTCCATGAACCACCACTTCAAACAACGATGAAACCGACGATATTGCCACCCTGCGTCAATAGTTAGGAGAGTTAAGACAACAGAACAAAGTGTTAAGGGATATAGTTCATAACATCCCACATCACCAACAAGAACTAGAAGATGATCCAAAAGACGGGCTCGACATGGAATACTCCCAACCCATGTCCGCCAAGATCTAGAACGCGTCAGTCCTGAATAATTTCAAGTCGCCCCCCTTGGCTACCTTTGACGAAAAGACATGTCAAACAAAACACATCATCGTGTTTAAGACCTAGGTGTCAATAATTGGAGACGCAGACTCTCTGAAATGCAAACTTCTTGTCCGGACCTTGAGGGAAGCAACACTCAGATTGTATATGGGCTTACCGCGCTTCTCAGTAAAGGGGTATCAAGACTTCGCCAAAAAATGTTCCGTCAATTCTCCGGAATTCATAGGAAGGTTTCCACGACAAGCCTATGCAATGTAAGAGAAGGCCACCAAGAGTCCCTATGTGAATACCCCAACCGTTATAGTGAAGCAACCATCAAAGTGGAAATCCCCAATCCTCCAGTTAAATGGGTTTGTTGGTCTTTGTTACTGTATCGATCTTAGCCATTATCATATTTTTCCATCTTTTAGTCCGTTTCTACCGCAACCACTTAAGTCGACATTCAACACAACGGAGGCGGTGGAGATGCAGACAATGGAGTTACCCGTTCCACCGCTGTGAGAAAACCCAAGGTAAGGTGAACTTAGAGTTCATGCATTGTCTACTTGTGTTGTATATAATTTATGGTATAACTTTGCTTGTATACAGGAGTGTTCGAACACGTGCTACATTTTTGCGATAGAAATGAAAACGTGGCTATTGTTGAGAATGAATTTCGGAAAAATTGAAATTATATAGCGAGTGGAAATAGCTTTAGGGAGGAGGAAGAACGCACGGTTTAAGACAAATGAACTTTTGTTGAATTAAAAGTGTGAATTGAGAAAGGAACAAGATTTGGAATTGAGTTAGTACCAAATTTTCATTGTATAAAAATACAAGTGGAACTACTATCGTGGTCACTTGCTAGTACATACATTTTCCATTTACTTTTTTCATATGCAAAAGTAAATTTGCATAAAGTTAAAAGTTTTTTATTTTACATAAACAAATGATTGGCAATACAATTTGGTATACTTCTGAATCTCTTGAAAAATGTTAAAGGGTACCCTCAAGACATTAGTTAATTGGACAAAAGTAACTCAACGGAAAGAGCTTCACTTCTCCGTGGTGTCGCGCTATCGTTAACTCATGACCTTTTTTTCTATCATTATCTGTCCCACAAGGATACTTGCAAAGGTGTTGCAAATTGTCTTTTGCACACTTCTTCGCATAATTATCATTCATCAATCTTGTAATTTGAGCACCACACTCAATCACAACAATTTGAGCACACACATTAACGGCTAAAAAAATGCTAACAAGTGCCTCTAAAAATTTATATTGTTTGGTAAAATCAACGGCTGGACTGTCTTATAAATATGAAATGGCAAAAAAATAATATGTTTAATTAATATTTATTTACTTTCAAATAGGATTATAGCTATAAAATTGAGAGAGAAGATGATTAAGTTATAATATATAAGTTAACTTAGTTAGTTTATCAAAATAAACTACAAGCTAATAGAAATAAACTATAAAATCGCGAGAAAAATATATTACCAAATACGACGTTGTTGTCATACAAGCTTATGAACTATGGGCTATAAGTTATAAGCTCAAAATATGACATTTCCAAACATAGTCTTATTGACTTACAAGTACAATATTTCACAATCTTTGACCAAATAATCCTTGTTTCTCAATGCACTTAATTTTTATTGTATTTGTTTGGATTGATTTATTTTAGAGCTTATGCAAAGTAGCTCATGTAAATAAAGAAGCATTAATGTATTATTTATAAATTTGTTAAGGTAGTTTATGGAAGAAAAAAAAAACTTATGAATATACAATTTTCGTTAATAAGATCTTATGAATTAGCATAAAATCTTATTTATTTGCATAAACTCTTTTTCATAAGCTTAAAACAAGCTCAATCCAAATAGGCCCAAGGGAAATTAAATGTTAAAACTTCAATTAATTTTACGGTATTTACCAAACAAATTTCATATGAAATATGCGCAGTCACATATTATGAAGAAACCAACCTTTTGCAAGGGAATAGGGATGGAGGTTGAATCAAAACTATAGAAAACCTAAAACATTGAAGGTTAAGGAAAATCTAAATCTAAAACTATAGAAGACAAATTTGTATTCTAGTAACCTTTTTATAGAGGATGAAATGCATTCGAGCTTGAAACGGTTTGTCTCATGTGTTTTTCATTACTAAAATATTTTGAACCACCAATGGTACATACCTTTCTCACCCATTATAACCCAATGTTTCACTCCCACCATTTATTTGCTTCATTAATCATTCTCATGTTGTTATATCCAAGCTAGCCATGCAACAAAAGCACAATCCGTGCCTCTTGATCCTAGCCAATAAAAAATTAATAAATTCATCTCTCTTTCTCCACAAAGTCATGTGAACATTGGCCTACAATAATGACCAAGAATTGATGACTAGTAAAATCAAATTTCCTAAATTTTTTGTTTTATTATACTCTTGTTCAAATGTAGTAGCCTACTAGGAGTTTTCTATCCATTATGTATTTGTTTTATTTCTTTTTTTGAAAATTAATGTTAATTATCTATTATCTTCATCGAAATTTATGTTTTGATATGTAAGATTAATTTTGTATATCTCGTAAGTGGTTTTGTTGTTTGATCATCAAATTGGAATTGCTTCAAAACCTATAATCTAATCCAATTCAATCAACTTGTTTTACTTTGGATTTTTTTTTTCTCAAAACTCATTCAAACCAATTGCACACTTCAAATATGATTTCCAAATACTAATCAAAATTAGTTGAATTCCTATAAAAAATTAATTTGTGAAATTATTTAAAATTTTAGTTATTGTTTTCTCTAAATCATCTTCAACACGCGATTACAAAGATTCGTCAAATCAAATAAAACTACGATAAGTATCAAAGTGTTCCCTTGTAAGTAAATTTTGGTTAATACTATATAATATATACTTTTATATGACATATATTTGTTGTGTTCAACAATTAGTCCTACTATATGTAGAAAAACATTTATAAGCACACACAGACTTTTTTTTTATATAAAAAAAATTAGAAGACATAGATATTCATTATGACATCACCAATATTACTAGAGAGCTATACATATGCTCCCTCACTTTACTATTAATCTAATATACCTATGCTTAAATACCACGACCAAGTACAAAACTTGAAGCTTATAGATAGATAGATTGATAATTAGCATTAGACTATATTATAGATTATAGATAGATTGGTAATTCACTATTGAAACTTAATATTGATCGGGCCACAAGAATGCCCCCATTGCAAAACTTCTCTTCTCATCAAGACTACCCTTGAAACTTAATCCATACTCCTTAAGAAGCAATTCCACCTTCCATTCTTCCATCTTCTCATAATCAACTTTGGTATAACGTGGATAGTGAAGAGGCATTTGAAACTCATAAGAAGAAGAGTTTTCATCACTAACCTCTTTCAAATTGTTCAAGCACTTCTTCTTAACTTCTCCATTTGGGTACCCTAAAATGTTGCAAGCTGAATGGAGAAGCCATCTAATTATTAGTGCCATCACTCTACCTCTTAATTTCTCTATTCCTAAGAGAAACAAATTAAAATTGTAAGAGGCAAGAACTTTCTTAAAGCAAGTTCTACTACTACACAACCACTATATATATAGGAGTTTGATACATATGTGTAATAGTATAATTTGTGAAAGACAAAAAAATGCGTATTACACGCGTTAATTAAGCTTATAATTATGAATTACTTGAGATATACGATTTGCCTACGTATTTTTTACTATTAGCATATTTTATTTTATATAGGCTGCTAAGAAATTTGGTTATTATTTTTAAAAGTTTTCCTATGATATTTATGGTTGCTTGGAGTGCTTTGATAGGCTAAGTTTTTCTTGAAGTGGCTACATTGGTGTCTTTGTCAATGCTATGAAATAATTATAAATGCCATTATGTTGCGTATATATTGAATTGTGACACACATGACCCTTAACGTCATACACATCAATAATTGCTTTCTAATCACTAATTCTTTTTTGATCAAACTTATCATCACTTATTCACTACTATGTAAGAATATTTTAACCCAATTTGTTGCAAACTTTAATTTAGTGCTTCAGTTGTCACTATTTTAATTTCCTGAAATTTTTTGCTAGTTTTCCACCACGTGAAACTCACATTTATAATTTGTAACTTTCTCCGTTAAATCAATGTGTATGACCACTTAGTAACTCATTAGTGAGCAAAAGCAGTGAAATTTATAACTTTTTCTTAATTAAATTCATTATGTGTTTAACTAAATAATGTGGGTATCTGGCTCCATTCCTAAGTGGAGTAAATGCCTAAATAGTTTAGTCAAAAAAATATTTTACAAATAAATATTTTAGTCAATTATGTGTCTCACTTAATGAAGTGAAAATGAATTATACTAAAGTTGTAAGAAGAGGGTATTTTGATGAGGAGAGTAACCATCAAAAAGAGAAGATAAAATTAAATTCTCTTTTTCCAAGTTGGGGGAATTTATTTCTATAACATGTTCTTTTGTTATTTTGTTTATCTGTTAATTACCCATCAAATAAAACTAATAAGTTATTTTGTTAGATTTTACATTACTCCAATATAACATGATTGAATAGATCATATGAGATGATACTTAAGTTATATGTGTACCTCACAATGTTTCATTGACGCCTTGGAACAAAATCTCTCACCAACTACAATGAATTTAGACGGAAAGTTGTATCTTCGATCAAACTCTAGTTAACAAACATTGTGATGAACAAACTCAAGTTAACTTTAGTCGTAAAATCCGTCATAAAGTAGGGTAGAACAAATTTAGTGAGAGAAGTGGGAACTGAATACATTCCTCTAAAAATATTCTGTCATAACTTTCGTCACCGATGTGTACAATGCAAACAATGACATATTTTGTGAGCGACAAATTCCCCACAAATAGTTTTGAAATAAGATTCTTTGTTAATAAGAATCTTAAATACACTTGTTAAAGATTCAAAAATGAAAACATTTGATAATTTTTTAATTAAAAAAAAATATTTTTGATATCTCAATGTGTTGAATACACAATTTCTAAGAAAAAAATTATACTTTAAACTTTTTATCAAATGTCATAAGAGCACTTGTTAGCATTTTTTTTGAAATCAACATGCTATTACAAATATTTAAAGTATTTGTTTCAGGAATATAAACCGTGACGGATCTAGATATTTTGACTCATTGAGGCAATGTTGTATGAATGTTTTTTGATTGATTGAAAACTGATACCTATAGGTAGAAAAATTGGTGTTCAAACCCTGGTCTCGACGTTTGGATTTATGGACGTTTTTTTAAAATATTTTTAACACCATCAAATATATTATTTTTGTATATGTAACCGAATAATCATACAATAATCTATCTATTATACTATTATCCATTTGATTCTTCACAAATAAAATTATTCAGTAATCTTTCATGAGGTCAACACTTAATTTTTAATGGAGATAAACCTAAGCTATTCAATAATTTATTATAAAAGTAAAAATCTAGTGGGGGCAACTACTTCCAATGCTCCTAAGGTAGATTCGTGTCGGAATATACAAATATTTTATTATATCAATTTACTATATTTTATATTAAAAAAATATCAGTGTATCGAGTAAATCAATACACCATTAATCTTGGTGTATCTCAAAATTTAAAAAGTGATTTATGCATTTTTATAGAATATCGTTAATCTTGATATATTCTAATATCATATCAAATGATGTTATTACTCAAACATATTCACTAGATATTATTAACTCATTTAGCTTGAAACAAATGACCAACTCTTTCTAAAGAGAGGTGATCTACATATTCTCTAGAACCTACCCACTACCCTTCCTCCTT